>Ga0172369_10005325_pt1 | contig 15904 bp, 15 predicted proteins | sample LakKiv25m_FD_114539 | JGI IMG/M metagenome (GOLD analysis project Ga0172369, IMG submission 114539) | Freshwater microbial communities from Kabuno Bay, South-Kivu, Congo - kab_022012_11.25m | ecosystem: Environmental > Aquatic > Freshwater > Lake | place: Democratic Republic of the Congo...
AATACAATTCGTCGTAATGCAGCCACCGCCAGTGATCGCTGCGGCCTGCTTTCTCCGCCAGGCGCAGAGTGATTTCCTCCATGAGACCGGTTTCCCGCGCCCAGCGGTTCCAGGGCGGAGAGTCCGCGCCGCAAGGCGTGATGCGGATTTCGCTGGAGGCGCTGCCACCGAGCACCGGGCGGTCGGTAATCAGCGCGGTGCGCATGCCCAGGCGCGCTGCCGCCACCGCCGCGCAGATGCCGGCAATGCCGCCGCCCACCACCACTACATTTTTCTCGATATGTATGACACGCAGGGCGGGGGCATTCCCCGTGGATTCGCACTCACTCATCACAAACTCCTCATCGCGGACGCAATTACGGCGCCGGCTCCGCTATCTTCGGTATATCATTTTCAACCACCGTAGTCATATCCCTGCATGGTGATGCCTTCGCGGGTGAAGTAGCGGGGCAGCAATTCGCGGATTTGTTCATCATCTTCAATCAGGAGCACCATCACCATGAATAGTTGACCTTATGCAGGAAAGCCTCTCCGGGGACTGTCCCCGCAGCTAATGCCCGTTTGAAGAACACCAGTGCCCCTACAGGGACTGTCCCCTTGGGTAACCGCTTACGCGTTTCAGTCGTTGATCGGTAAGCTTTCCGGTAGACGGTTTCTTAATAAGCTGACCTGTTATCGCTTAAATCCGAGGACGGTTGCTGGAGGGGACAGTCCCTGCAGCGGCGCTGGTGTTCTTCGGTCGGGCGCTAGAGGCGGGGACAATCCCCGGGGGGCTGATCTGTTTACGCTTAAAGTCGAAAACGGATACTTGAGGTGACTGTTCCCCCAGGTGACTTGCATGACAGGCGCGCCGGGGCATGGTATGATGGGGCTGCGGGAGGTGGTCCGGGTGACGCAGTCTTTCGATGCGCTGAAAATGCAGGTGTGGCAGGCGAATCTGCGGTTAGTCGAGGCGAACCTGGTGGTGCTGACGTGGGGGAATGCCAGCGGCATCGACCGGGACGCCGGCGTCGTCGCCATCAAACCGAGCGGGATAGATTACGCGGCACTGCAGCCGGAGGATATCGTGCTGGTGGCGTTGGATTCCGGTCTGGCGCTGCCCGGCCAGCGCTTCCGGCCCTCGTCGGACACCCCTACGCATATCTGTCTCTACCAACGGTTCCCGGCGCTGGGGGGCATCGTGCACACGCATTCCGCGCAGGCCACTGCCTGGGCGCAGGCCTGCCGCGCCATTCCCTGTTACGGCACCACCCACGCCGACACCTTTTACGGCCCGGTGCCGCTTTGCCGTGCCCTCACCGATGAAGAGATCCGTGCGAAATACGAGTGGAACACCGGCGAGGTGATCGCGGAATTCTTCGAGACGCAACAGGTGAATTTGATCCACGTTCCCGGCGTGCTGGTGCCGCACCATGGCCCCTTCGCCTGGGGCACGTCTGCCGCTGATGCGGTCGAGCATGCCGTCATCCTTGAGGAAGTGGCCCACCTCGCCGCACAGACGGAGGCTCTCCACCCCGGCGTCGGCCCTATCTCGCAAGCGTTACTGGACAAGCACTTCCTGCGCAAACACGGCGCAGGAGCGTATTACGGGCAGAAGTAATCATATTGAGAGGTTGACCGCTATGAAAACATGGCTCATTCTCGTCTGCTGTCTGGTGCTGAGCGCCCTGGCAGCCTGTTCCGCCGACCTGACCATCGTGCAGGACGGCAAGCCGAACGCCGTTATCATCGTCGCTCCGGAGGCGCAGGCGCAGCAGGCCGCCGGCGAGATACAGCGATATATCGAAAAAATGAGCGGCGCCAAGCTGCCGGTGTTGAACGAAGGTGATAACGACACCACCGGGCTGCCGGTGAAGATCGCCGTCGGTCATACCCAGATCGCCCAGAAGGCCGGCGTGAAGGTTCCCGCCGGCTTCAAGGAAGTGGTGGGAGATCCGAAAGCGTTCGAGGAGGAAGGCTTCGTCATCAAGACTGTAGGCCCGCAAATCGTCATCGGCGGCAATTCCGACGGTCCCTACCAGGGTACGACCTATGCGGGGTATGAATTCCTGGAGCGTCTGGGCTGCCGGTTCTACTTTCCCGGCGATTGGGGCGAGGTGATCCCCGAGAAGAAGACCATCGCGTTCCCCGCAACCGATTTACTCTCGCGGCCCGACTTTGCGCTTCGCTACATCAGTCCCGGCGGCTGGATTCCGGTGAGCGCGGACGAGTCGAAAACCTACGATAACTGGAGCCGCAAGGTCAAATATTCCGCCTGGGGCGCGAATAAATTCTATCCCGGAGTTGGCGACGGTTTCCTTGCCTACCTGGTGCCGCCGCGCGAATTCCAGGCGAAAAATCCCGACCTGTATGCCATGAATAAAGCGGGAATCCGCACGCAGCCGGATTACGAGAATATCGCGATGCTTTCGCTGGTCAATCCGCAGACCTTCGAACTGGCAGTGCAGAACCTGAAGGAAGCTTTCGCGGGCAAACGGCAGATGAGCATCGTCAGCTACAACGGCTTCGGCATCAGCCCGCCGGACGGCGCCGCCTACGATTACGACCCCAAGGCCGTGGCGAACAACCAGGATTTTAATTACCCGACCTATATCGACCACCCGCAGACCAGCGAGGAGTTCTTCGCCTTCGCCAGCAAACTCGCGAAAGAATTTCCCGACAAGTGGGTCGCCACCATGGCTTACGCGGGACGGGAGATGCCGCCGCAGGGTGTCGAGATTCCGAAAAACCTGACGGTGATGTATGCGCCGATCGCCTCCTGCGTGCTCCATTCTGGCAATGATCCGGCTTGCTGGCGCCGTCAGGAAACCATCAAAATCATGCGGCAGTGGTGCAAGCTCACCCCGCACGTGTATATGTATGATTACAATCCCGGTTTCCTGCTCGGCAGCTTCCTGCCCGAGCGCGACGTGGCGAACTTCACGGAAAACGTGAAGCTCTACAAGGACATGAAGCTGAAGGGTTTCCAGACGGAAGGCCGCAAAACCTTCATGGAGACCTGGATCAGCTTCTACGTGCGCGGCAAGTTGATGTGGGACGCCAACGCCGATGTCGCCGCGATCAAGAAGGATTTCTACACGAACTTCTTCGGTCCCGAGGCCGGCCCGTTCGTGCAGCAATGGTGGGACGCGTGCGAGCAAGCGCTGGGCGCTGCTACCGTTCACTGCCACGAGGACTGGCTGACCAATAACATTTATACGGTCCCCTTCACGACGCAGTTGCACCAGTATGTCGAGAAGGCGCGGGCATGCGCGATGACGCCGAAGCAGAAGGAGCATTTCGAGGCGTTCGCGCTGATCGCCGACCATCTGGAAGCCTTTGCCGCGATGGAAGAGGCGGAAAAGAACTTGAATTACGCAGAAGCCGGCAAACAGGCACAACGCATGGAGGACGACAACAAGAAGTTGTATACCATCTATTCCTTCTTCATCGGGCCGGTGGAAAATCCCGAATTCACCAACGGGCGGGTGAAGAAATACGCCAAACTCGCGCAGATGGTGAAGGGCGATGCGGGCACGCTGGTGGCGTCCGTCCCGCTGGAGGCGAAATTCAAGCGCGACCTTTATAATGAAGGCGTCATCGGCGAATGGTACGATCCGAAATTCGACGACCGCGCCTGGGGCACCGAGAATACCTTCATCACCTGGGACGCGCAGGACAAGCCGGAGGATGCCGCGGGCCATGATTATGACGGCTACGGCTGGTATCGCTTCACCGTGAACGTGCCGGCGAATATGGTGAACAAACCGCTCCAGTTCCACCTCGGTGGCGTCATCAACGAAGGCTGGGTGTGGATCAACGGCAATTATGCCGGCCACCGACAGTGGTACTTGTGGTGGCAGGGACGTGAGCCGCTGGAGATGGACGTGGACGCGACCGGCAAGGTGAAAGCGGGCCCCAATACCATCGCCGTCCGCGTGTGGAACAACGCCGAGATCGGCGGGCTATACCGGCGGGGATTCCTGTGGACGCCGAAAGAATAAGCGGGAGACGCAGCGGGCGGATCCTGCAATAGGATCCGCCCGTCAAGCAACGCCAGTAATGGACGTCATCTTTTACATATCGAACCGCCGTGTCGGGGTGATCAGGCCGGATGGCACCGGTGAGCGCTACCCGGAGTTTTCCGCGCCGTGCCAGGTCTACTGGCAGCTCGGTTATCTGTTTCCCGATAGGCGGCAGGCGGTGCTGTGGAGTCAGGAACCGCCGCGCAATCCGCACGCCGCCTTCAGCGATCCGGATGGCCTGGCGTTTGCGGCTACGCACCTCTGGCGCTACGACTTCGTCACGCGGGCCATGCAGGAGATCGCGCTGCCGTCTTACGCGGGCATCGTCGGTCTGCTGCCGGGCGGTGACCGCTTCCTGGTTATCGAAAACACCGAGAACATGGCACGCCTGTATGCCGCGGACCTGGACGGCAGGGAGCGCGAGATATATTACGCCGGTCCCGGCTACGCCTATGGCGCCTCCTTGAGTCCGGATGGACATCAGGTCGCCTTCCACATCACCGGAGCGCCGGGTCAATCATGCTACGCAATTTATGTGATGACACTTGCCAATCAGGTTTGCACCCTCATTGCCGGCGACCCATCTTGGTTGTATTTCGCGCCGACATGGTCGCCGGACGGGCAATGGCTGCTGTACCAGCGCTGCGCGCACCGCGAGGATCCGGGGCATGACCGCTCCGACCTGTGCCTTACCCGCGCGGACGGGACGGCGCACCGCTTGCTTACCACGGGGCAGACGCACTGGTTCGCCGCCGCCATGGGCACGCCGGAACGGCACAGCAGCGGCTCGAACGGACCGGCCTGGTCGCCGGATGGTCGCCGGATCGCCTGCACGCTGCTGCTGCCTGATGCGCAAACCGCCTGGCCCTATCGCGCCGGCCAACTCGATCTCGACCACTTCAACCGCGACTATTGCCCCGAGGCGGCGCGCGGCGGTACGCGGGTATGCCTGCTCGACCCGGCGACCGGCGCGGTGACTGCCCTCACCCATGATGACCCACCCACCTGGTACGCCCGCCCGACCTGGTCGCCGGACGGCATGCGCCTGGCGGTATGTCGGGCCGATGTCGGCACGCAGCCGGAGTTGTGGGTGATGAACGCCGACGGCGCTCATCCGCGCCCGCTCACCCGCGGTATCGACGGGTCAGGCGCCGATCATTATAGCTGGCAGCGATTGACGGAGGAAGCAGCGGCCAGTCTATCACGGATCTGACGGTGAAGAGGAGACAGCTTGTTGACCGACATCGAGCACCTGCAGGTCGATTACGCGCGGGACCGCTATGCCGGCCATCCGCGGCAGGGCGGCATTTTCGACTTCGGCGGCGGCGAAATCGCCGTGCTCTACAACCGCGCGCCGTGCGCGTATCGTGAAATCGCGGATGTCGGGCATGATTACACCGGTTACCACAGTCGTTCCCAGGTTATCCTCGCGCGCAGTCTCGACGGCGGGTATACCTGGGACCGCAAGGATGACGTGGTGGTCTTCGACCAGACGACGCCGATCGGCGAACGGCAGGCATGGGTACGGCAGGTCGAGGACAAGCAGGGCGTGGTCCGGGAGTGTATCGACCTGAACGCGCCGGATACCGCGTTGTTCTTCGGCCGCACCTGGGCAGGGGAGGGCGATCCGCCGGCGCTGCTGGCCTTCGCGCTGCGCTCGCCCGACCGCGGGCGGACGTGGGAGTGCGTGCCCACCCCGCTCCATCCGCCCGGCGCGGGGGTCTCCATGCTGAAGGACGGCCATCCCGCGGTGCGCATGCCGGACGGCACCCGTCTGGTGGTCGCCAGCCATGTCGGCGGCATATGGCTCTACGGCAGTGACGATCAGGGATTGACATGGGAATGTCTGGCCCATGTGTGCAGCGACCCGACCGGCCTTGGACGTCCCACCTACGCCGGACTGCTGCGGCTCCCCTCAGGCCGGCTGCAGTGCTACAGCCTGAATATCGGCGGCTGGCGCGATGCCATCCAGATGTGCTACTCCGATGATGGCGGCTACTCGTGGTCGCTGCCGCAGCCGATTGTACGCTGGGGGCAATCACCCTGGGTGGCGAGGCGCACGCCGGACGCGTGGGCGACCGGCCCGGCCTTCGGCAAGCATTACCGCTCGCCCTGGCCGATGCGGCTGGCAGACGGCCGCCTCCTGGTGATCTTCGCCCGGCGCAAGCCGCCCTTCGGCATCGGGGTCATCGCCAGCGAGGATGACGGCGCGAGTTGGAGTCCGGAACAGATTCTGCGGGATGATGCCAGCACACCGGACATTGGCTACTCGGTCGCGGTGGAAACGCCGCCGAACCACATCTTCACCGCCTACTATTACACGCTGGCGGACGGTAACCGTTTCGGCGGCACGCGCTTCATCGCCGGAACGCACTTTCGGGTGTGATTACCGTTGTGCAAAACGGTATTCCGCGTAATCGCATACCGGCCTATAGCCGATCTTCTGATAGATGCTGTTGGAAGTCGGGTTCGCCAGATCGGTGAAAAGGCAGCAATAGCGATAACCCGCCTCCAATGCGTGTTGGCTGGCAGCGGCGACGTTGGCGGTGGCGTAGCCGCGGCGGCGGTGCTCCGGCGGGGTGTAGACGCCGCCGATGCGGGCAATATTCGGGGTGGAGGCGCCGTAGGACGCGCAGGAAACCGGCGCCGGGTCTTTCCTGAGGATGAGACGCCGGCTGTCGATGTTCCCGCGGACATATTGCTCGGCATCCGAAACGGCGGCGCGCGATTCTGCCGTGAAGGCTTTCACCCATGCGACCAGCAGCGCGAAATCCTCCATCGTTGCTTCTTCGGCGCGCCCCGGCACATGTACCGGCGGTTCCACGCGGTCGAGCCGGTACAGACGCAGCGACATGGCCTGTTGCGATGATTGGCCGGTCTGCTCCTGCCGGAAGCCGGCAAACCGCTCGGTGTCCACCCGCGGGCCAGTGACACCGGGCAGCGGCAAGTCTTTAAGCTGGCCGGCGAAGAATGCCGTGATCTCCGGCGCTGCTTCGGTGAGGATCAGGTTATACGGCGGCGTCTGGATAGCCGACGCGACGATCCCGCCGCTCTCCCGCACCATGAACAGTCGCGCCGGCTCATCGCCCCAGCGCGCGCCTTCCGTCAGCCGGATGATGATGCTGATCATCAGGTTGTTCTCCACCTCGCGCTCGAGGAGGAAGGGCAGCACATCGGCGCGAAAGGCTGATGCATCGGAATAGGATATCAGTTCCATATGATTACCGGTCCTGTAGTCGAAGACCACGCAGTGAATACGCTCCCAGTTGATGTCCGTCATTTGACTTCCTCCCAGGGTGCGTGCAGGATCAGGCTGGCGCCCAGCGGCACGAAGCCTACACTCGCGGGAGTGGCGGCAGAGGCGTGATTGTCCGGTCGGCAGCAGTAATAGGCTTCGCCTCCGCGGCGTGTAATTTCCTCAACAACCGCTGACACGACGGTCTTGGCATATCCGCGCCGGCGATAAGCCGGTGCCGTTTCCACCCCCAGATCGGCAATCTGATCCGCCATCACCCCCGTGCGATGCGCATACGCCACCGACACCACGCGATGATCGGCGACAATGCCATACGCGATGCCGTCCGGGAAGCAGTGTGTCGGAAGGCGCAATCCTTCCGCCGGGGGAATGCTGTCATCGACCAGGCATATACACTCCCCGCAGTGATGCCGGCGCAACAGGCCGCCATGGCACGCGAAGTTGCGGTCGGTGAGCGCGCGATCAACTGGCGGAAGTTCCGCATGAGCAAGCAGGGGTGTCATCGGATCGCGTAACGTGGTCAATGCTTCCTCCTCGCTCAACTGCAACGGATCGTCGAGTCCTTCCACGCTCCGGCACAATGCGGTATGCTCCCCCGGCGGCACGCTCAGCACGCTGCGCCCATCGTTCAGCTGCAGCCACCACAGCACGCGGATATAGCCATAACTCATTTCACGCTTCAGGCGCAGCGGCGATTCAGCCACCGTCAGGCGCCCCGGCGGCACGTTCGCCAGCTCACAGCTCAGGCAGATGGAAAGGAAACGCTCGACCAGCGGAAAATAGTCCATGTTGTGCTCCTCACATAAGCTGTCCCAGGTAAGTGGCATACTGCTCCTGCTGTGTGAATCCCACCTTCTCCGCCACGCGGTTGGACGGCAGATTGGTTGCCCGGCAATCCCAGTGCGGCTGCAGGCTGCGGGAAAGGCTTTCCCGCACGACGGCGGCAGCAGCGGCGGTGGCCAACCCTTTTCGCTGATGCTCCTCCTGTGTCTCGATGCCGATGCCACATCGCCTCTCGCTGAGATATTCGGCGGTGCACCAGCAGGCAATGGACTGTCCGTGCATGACGCAATAACCGAACCCAATCTTCAGAAAGTCCTCCGGTCGAGCCCACATCTGCCATAATTCAGCGAGCACATCCTCGCGGTGCTCGATTGTCTCATCTGCCAGTATTGCCGCAGTAATCGGCTGCAGCCGGTAACCGGGCGGGAGCGGGGTATCGCTTACTGAAGATGCCTCGAACGCGTAGAAATGCCACATTAGTTTCTGCATAGCAATCCCGGGGAGCATCTCCGGCAGCAGCGGCTCCCAATCGTCCGGTGAGTAGCAAAACTTGCCGATGGTGCGGCCGGCAGCGCGGGCTTGCGGCAGCACGGTATCCTGCAGCACCTGCGCAAGAAGACCGGTGGCGGTGGTCGGAGATCCCAGGAAGTAGTAGCAGTAAGCTTTATCCCAGATAAGAGCCTTCTCCGGCACAGCGAGATCATCGACCCACACCATGGCGGGGATCGGATGCGCGATCATGGCATCGATCACCAACGCCAGGTGCCGACCGGCAGCCAGTGGGCGCAGCAGGTGATATTCACTTCGTTCTAGCAGTGACAGCATGTCTCCTCATTTCTCAAATGTATACCGGAAGCTCAACCCGTGTTGCACCATCCCGCAACGCCGGTAAAATTCGTGCGCCTCGGTGCGTTTGGCATTCGAAGTCAGCGATAATTTATAGCATTTCCGCGCCTGCGCCTGCTCACGGGCGAACAGCAGCATGGCGCGGCCGATGCCTTGCCCGCGGAGCAGCGCATCGACCACTATATTTTCCAGGATCGCCACCGGTCGACCGCTGCGCGTCATGTTGGGCAGATAATATAAGGTAAAGGTGCCGGTGATGCGGCCATCCGCCTCGGTGACATACACCTCGCAGCCGGGATGCGCGGACATCGCCGCAAAGCCGCTGGCAATCTCCTCCAGCGTGGTGGTATCCGCGGGTTGCAGTTGCCGGAACAGTCGGAACAGCTCCGGTAAATCGTCCTGCCGGCATGGTCGGATTGTTGTCTTCATCGGTTGCTCTCCCATTCGTCCTGTAATAAGGAATATTTCACAAGATCGGCATAATGGTCCTTATGCCACCTGGCCTGGCGAAAGGTGCCTTCCAGGGTGAAGCCCAGCCTCTCGGTCACCGCCCGGCTGCGGGTGTTCTCCGCCAGGGCGCCGATCACTATCCGGTTGAGATCGAGCGCGCCAAAGGCATGATCGATCATTGCCCGACATGCCCGGGTCATCAACCCTTTCCCCTGGAATGACTCCCCAAGCCAATAACCGAATTCCGTGCTTCGCTCCCGCCGATTGATATGGAGCATGTCGATGAGGCCGGTGAACTCCCCGTGGTACCAGATGCCGGCGAGGAAGCCGTTTTCTTCGGCGAACCGCCGCAAGGTTCCCTTTAGAAAAGCCTGCCGTTCCTGCAACGTATGCGGCGCTTCTGCCCAGGGGAGCCAGCGACCCAGGTGCTCGCGGTCCGTTTCGATCAACCGGTGCAGCGTCTCGACATGATGCAGCTCCATCAGCCGCAACTCGGTATCTTGACCGAGCGGATGTCGGAAAAGGATCACCGGCTCCGCCTGCCACTCGCGTGCCAGCAAGGCATAAACCTTCACATCGATATACTCCCCGTTGAGCGGATATGTCTGCCGGCGTATACCTTCCGCTGTGAATCCGAGACGCTGCGCGACAGCCTGGCTGCGGGTGTTCTCCAACGCGGTGCTGATTTCAATACGATGGGCTCCCAGGTTGCTGAAAGCGTGGTGGATCACTGCCCGGCAGCCCAGCGTCATCAGACCTTTACCTTGATATGCCTCGCCAAGCCAATATCCCAACGAAGTGCAACCGCGATGAATGGGGTTAAGCCGGATCATGCCGGCCAGCTTCCCGTGAAACCACAGTCCGGCGGAGAAAGTGCCGGTCTCCGCCAGGTCGCTTTGCGCACGCGTGATGGACGCCCGCGGTTCATCCGGAGATTGGCAGCCTTCCACCCAACCGAGCCACCGCCCCAGGTGCTCGCGGTTGCGGTCGATCAGCGCGAACATCTCCTCCGCGTGCCGGGGCTCCAGCAGTCGCAACACCGCATCGGGAGCCAGTGGATATGAGAACATGGTACACCTCCTATATCGGTTTCCTGGCCACGACATACAAGCGCCGCGATAGGCGACTGAGCGGGCTGCCGTTCAGCCCGCCGTAGATGGCTTCCCAGATCAATCCGGCGCCTTCAATTAACCGGCGTAACTGCGCCGGCGTATACAGGCGGACTGAGGAAAAGCATGTGCGTTCGCCGGCCGGATCGTGAACCGTCCAGACGCCTTCCACGCGCTGCGTTGCAGCATCCCAGCGATTTTGCTGGGAATGAACTGCCCCGACACGCGAGTAGAGGAAGCGGCGAAGAGTATATTCACGGTGACGGAGCTCAAAAAGCAGCCGGCCGCCCGGCTTGAGCGCGCGCGCAAAATGCGCCAGCACATCGGCGTTCACCGCGTCAGCGAAATAACCGAAGCTGCCTCCCCAGTTAATGACCGCATCGAAGAGCCCATGATATTCCAGCCGGCGCATATCGTTGACGACGAATTCACCGTAGAGTTTCTCATCGGTAAAACGCTGTTCTGCCCGTGCAATATGGTCGGGTTGAAGATCTATGCAGGTCACCCGGCAGCCCACCCGCGCCAGCGGCACGCTGATCCGTCCGGCGCCGCAGGGCGCGTCTAGCACACAGTCGCCCGGCTTCAGTGCCAGCGTATTGAGAATGAACGGTGCGTCGTGTTCGCCGCTCGCATCGTCCAGCAACCAGCAACATTTGTCGAAGGTCTCGAACCACTCGGCCATGGCACGCCTCCTGTCAGCGTCTCAGCTCCCAGATCATGAAGGGACTGTTTCCCTCTTCGAACGGCGAACGATCGTAATTGCCGTAGAGCGCGGAAACGGTGAAGCCTGCTGCATCTGCCAGCGCCGCAAACTCGTCTTTCTCGACCAGCCGGAAACGCACATCCAGCACGGTCTTCTGCCGCATGATGCCTTCATCATTATATTCTTCATACAACTGCAGACCGCTCACCAGCGGATTGCCCGGCGCGTAATGCGACAATCCCCACAGCAGTAACGTTCCGTCTTCAGGGAGCGAAAATTCTCCATACAGGCGCAGGCGTCCGTCCTCGCTCTTCATGCGCACGGGCGGATTATGCAGCGTGCAGATGAAACGGCCGCCTTCAGTCAGGTGCGTGTGAATATGCTCCAGTGCCAACCGCTGATCTTCCACCGTCAGCAGCTCGGAAAATGAATGAAACGGCAGAATGATCAGCGCAAAGCGTCCCGGCAAGTCCAGCGCGGCGACATCCTGCTGGACCACCTCCGCCTGCAGGTCGCGCTCCGCCAGCTTCCGCCGCAGGATGGCCAGCATCTCCGGCGAGCTGTCCACGCAGGTGAGCGGCACGCCGGCTTCCAGCAGCGGAATGCTGACCCGGCCGGTGCCGGCCATCAACTCCAGCACCGGACCGTCGGTCTTGCGCGCTTCCTCCAGGAAGAACGGCAGGTCAAAGGTCGATTTGACGTATGAATCATACTTCTCCGCCACGCGGGCGTAGTTCATGGCCGACATATGGACCTACTTCCGCTTCGTGCACAAATACCGTCCCAGCATCACATCCGGATACAGCGCCTGCTCGATAACGAAGCCGGCGCGCGCCAGCAGGCCTTCCATAATCCAGTCGTATGTGCCGAACTCATCGCTAAACGACAGTTCCACCTCCCGGGCGAAGGACGCATTGACCTGCGCATCGAACCAGGCCACCTTCTCGTCAATAAGGCGCGCATGGTCGCGTGGATCGAAGGAATAGACGGTATCCATCAGGTAGAAGCGGCCATCATCCTTCAGCATGCCGGCGATGCGCTGCAGGCCGATGAGCTTCCAGAAATCGGGCAGGTGGTGCAGCGCGACCGTGCTGGTGATCAGATCAACCGGCGCTCCCTGATGCTTGTAGGTGAGAAACCCACCGTGCACGAAGGTAACGCCGGTGACGCCGGCGGCCTTCGCCTTCCGTTGGGCCACTGCCAGCATGGCCGGCGACGCGTCGGCGGCATACACCACCACACCGCGTTGTGCGGCCTGGATGGCCAGGGAGCCGGTGCCGCAACCGATGTCGAGCAGCGTTTGTCCGGGTTGCACGCCCAGCAAGTCGAGCAGCGGATTGCTCTCACTCGCCGGCTTGCCGCGGAATTTTGCATGCTGTGCGTCATATCCTTCCGCCACCGCCGGGTCGGCATAATCCACGCCGCAGTGCTTGAACTCGTCAAACTGCCAGGCCGGTAGCGTTTTCATCATGACTCTCCAACTCCCTGCGGCATATTTCTGGCATGTGAGCAGGATGGTCGGATGAAAGGACAGATAGGTTATTCAGCCCAACAATCTATCTAACCATCCACTCTTCCATATACTACAAAACCCCCTCCCGGCATCCGGGAGGGGGTTTGAAGGTAAAAGCAGGTATGCCCGGATGCGCCGTCATGTCTCCCAGGTAACGGTAATGACGATATGAAGCTCGAGCATACAGGTTTTGCGCATAGATAGCACTCCGGCAAGGTGGAACACCTTACTTATATTGCAGTGTAACCGGTTTCGGGAAGGATGTCAAATTGAGATGGGAGTGATGGAAGTCATGGGAGTGATGGGGCTTCTTCCTGGGGGGATCTGTGTGTAAAATGACCGGATTTGCCGGGAACCATGCAGAAAACCCGCGGAAACCTGTTGACAATCCAGGGGCACCCTGATAAAATTCCCCCTTGTGTTTACCCGATGCCACGCGGTGTCGGGCACGCGGTGTCGTCAACACTGCCATGGGCAGTGTCTATGCTACCGCGGGAGGCGCGGTATTGCAGATACCGCCGGGGAATTTTGATCTGGAGAAGGAGAGGCACGCGTGCCGACCATTAATCAACTCGTCCGGAAAGGGCGCTCGCGCAAGCAGGTGAAGATCACGCCGACCGTACGGTGGGCGCTGGGCTGGAACTTCAACTCGAATAAGCGCAAATACGTGCAGACCGAAGGCCCGCTGAAGCGCGGAGTGTGCACCCGCGTATGGACCGTCACCCCGAAAAAGCCGAACTCGGCGCTGCGGAAAGTGGCGCGCGTGCGCCTGACGAACCGCGTAGAAGTGACCGCGTATATTCCGGGTGAAGGACATAACCTGCAGGAGCACTCGGTGGTGCTGATCCGCGGCGGGCGCGTGAAGGACCTGCCGGGTATCCGCTACCATATCGTTCGCGGCGTGCTGGACACGGCGGGCGTAACAAACCGTCGGCAAGGCCGCTCGAAATACGGCGCCAAGCGTCCCAAAGCCGGTGCGGTGGCAGCAGCCGGCAAGAAGAAGTGATCAAGTCAGTGACTGGCGGCCAGTGACTGGTAACCAGTGACTGATATACCGGTTCGAAGAGAATCATAGCTGGGTTTTGGCTGCTGCAGGCTGGTCGCAAGCCACCAGTCCCAGCCACTCGCCACTAGAGGATAAGCATTATGCCGAGAAAAGGACCTGCGCTGAAGCGTGTTATCACGCCGGACGCGATCTACAACAGTGAGCTGGTGTCCCGCCTGATCAACAAGATCATGATCGAGGGCAAGAAGAGCACGGCGGAATCGATCGTCTACAACGCCTTCCTGCTGGTGAACAAGCGGAGCAGCAAAGACCCGCTGGAAGTTTACGAGCAGGCGATGCGCAACATCATGCCGATGGGAGAGGTACGCCCGCGGCGTGTGGGCGGCGCCACCTATCAGGTGCCGATGGAAGTACGGCCCACGCGCAAGCTCGACCTGGGACTGCGCTGGCTCATCTCCAACGCCCGCAAGCGCGGGGGGAAGACGATGGCCGAGCGCCTTGCCGGCGAGTTGATGGATGCCGCGAATAACACCGGCGCATCCGTGAAGAAACGCGAAGACACGCACCGCATGGCGGACGCCAACAAGGCTTTCGCGCACTACCGGTTCTAATGTCATCGGCTTTTTCGCTGAGTCCCACCTCACTTTCCTTTCGGGGTGGGACTCAGCGTGTCATAGGGGAATTGGCAGTGATCAGACGGATCCAACCGATCAGACCGATCGGACGGGTCGCATTCCATAATCAGTCTGGTCCGTCCGCGGGGTCGGATCTACTCATTATTTCGTCGGTATAGGTCATATGCCCGGAAGGCTAAGTTAGATGCCCAGGGAATTTCCACTGGATCGAACACGAAATATCGGCATCGCGGCACATATCGACGCGGGAAAGACGACGACAACCGAGCGCATGCTCTTCTATACCGGGCGCTTGCACCGGATGGGGGAGGTGCACGACGGCGCTGCCACCATGGATTGGATGCCCCAGGAGCAGGAGCGCGGCATCACCATCACTTCAGCGGCGACCTCCTGTCACTGGAACGATCACCTGATCAACATCATCGACACGCCGGGCCACGTCGATTTTACGATGGAAGTCGAGCGCTCCATGCGCGTGCTGGACGGCGTGATCGGGCTGTTCTGCGCGGTGGGCGGGGTGCAGCCGCAGTCGGAGACGGTATGGCGGCAGGCCAACCGCTACAAGGTGCCGCGCATTGCCTTCGTGAACAAGATGGACCGCACCGGGGCCAGCTTCTTCCGGGTGATGGACGCGATGCGCGAACGGCTGGGCATTCGTCCGGTGGCGGTGCAACTGCCCATCGGCGAGGAGCAGCAGTTCGCCGGCATTATCGACCTGGTGCGCATGCGCGCGCTGCTCTACCCGGATGAACTCGGCCAGCAGATGTTGGAGACCGATATCCCGGAGGAGCATCGCGAGGTGGCCGAGCACTACCGCGAGTTGTTGATCGAAGCCGCCGCCGAGGGGAACGACGCGCTGACGCACAAGTATCTGGAGGGCGAGCCGCTCACCGAGGCCGAGATCAAGGAAGGCATCCGTCAAGGCACGCTGGCCTTTACCCTCGTTCCCGTGCTCTGCGGCGCTTCCTTCCGCAATAAGGGCGTGCAGCCGTTGATGGATGCGGTGGTCGATTACCTGCCGTCTCCGCTCGATGTCGGCGCGATTCGCGGCGAGCACCCGGATACAGGCGCCGAGGAATGGCGCGAGCCAAGCGACGAGGCGCCGTTCTGCGCGCTGGCGTTCAAGCTCATGTCCGATCCCTATGTAGGCCGGTTGACCTACATCCGCTGTTACTCGGGCACGCTGGCCAAGGGCACGGCCGTGCTGAATGTGCCGAAGAATAAGCGCGAGCGGCTCGGGCGCATCCTGCGCATGCATGCGAATCACCGTGAAGACGTCGATGAAATACGTGCCGGCGACATCGTGGCTGTGGTGGGATTGAATACCGCCTCCACCGGAGACTCGCTGACCGATCAGAAGCACCCGCTGCTGCTGGAGTCCATCCACTTCCCGGAGCCGGTGATATCGGTGGCCATCGAGCCGAAGACGAAGCCGGATGAAGAGAAGCTGATGGAAGGCCTGGTGAAGCTGGCGGCGGAGGATCCGACTTTCCGGCAGTATACCGACGCGGAGACCGGGCAGACCATCATCTCCGGCATGGGCGAGCTGCACCTGGAGATCATCGTCGATCGCCTGAAGCGCGAGTTCCGCGTGGAAGC
>Ga0172369_10005327_pt1 | contig 15902 bp, 16 predicted proteins | sample LakKiv25m_FD_114539 | JGI IMG/M metagenome (GOLD analysis project Ga0172369, IMG submission 114539) | Freshwater microbial communities from Kabuno Bay, South-Kivu, Congo - kab_022012_11.25m | ecosystem: Environmental > Aquatic > Freshwater > Lake | place: Democratic Republic of the Congo...
GCGTGGATAAGTTGTTTTGCGATCGCGAGGCCGAGTCCGCTGTGGGCGCGCCCGGTGCGGGATTTGTCTCCGCGCCAGAATCTGTCGAAGATGAATGGGACATCCTGCGCGGGAATGCCTGCTCCGTTATCCTTGACCTCGATTCGGACCCCGCCCGGGGTTGGTCCCGTTGCGAGTGAAATTGTCCCGCCCCTGGGTGTGTGACGGATAGCGTTGGAAATGAGGTTGGACAGCACCTGGTTGAGCCTGTCATAATCGGCGGTGATTTCCTGGGATGGGTTGGAGATATCCGTTTTCAGGTCGATGCCGCTGGCGGAGATGGAGGATGAGAAACTGGATGTGAGGTCATTCATCAGGTCTGCAAGCAGGAAACGGGCGGGGTGAAGCGGAAGTTGCCCTGCTTCGGCGAGGGATAGGGTCTGCAAGTCGTTGACAAGGCGGGCGAGCAGTTTGGTCTCATCCAGTGTATTGTTGATGTGTTCGGGCGTGGGTTGGTAGATTCCGTCTATGACGCCCTCGAGGTTGCCCTGGATGATGTGCAACGGCGTGCGGAGTTCGTGGGCGATGTCGGCGGTGAGGTTGCGGCGCTGCTGGTCGGCGCGTTCCAACTCGCTGACCATGTGATTGAAGCGCCGCGCCAGGTGGCCGAGTTCGCGCGGGTAGTGTTCGGGGACGCGCACGGAGAGGTCGCCTTCGGAGATTGAATCAATGGCGTCGAAAATTTCGGACATCGGTTTGCCGAAGCGGTGGAACGTGAGTCCACTGATGATGGACGCAATGATGAGGAAGAAGAGCGGGATGCCGCAGATCGGAATGAAAATGCCGCCGCGAAACTCTCCCTTGCCGTGCATGAGCGCCATGTAAACCACAACGCCAATGGCTAGGATGAATAAAAAGGTGATGCCGCCGAAGAGAAACGCAAAGGGTTTGAACAGGCGGCTGTCCTTGCGGAAGGGGGGGCGGTGGGGAAAATGATGTCGCTTCATGGCGTTGAACATCGAACGTTTAACGTTCAACGAATTTATACCCGACTCCGTAAACAGTCTCGATGAGGTTTTGGGCTGTTTCCGTTTCGAGTTTTTTGCGTAAATTTTTGATGTGCGAGTCCACGCTGCGGTCGATGCTGGATGCCGCGCCGTGCAGGTTGTCGAGGAGTTGCTCGCGGGTGAGGGTTTGACCTGGTCGGCTGGCGAGGAGTTGCAGCAATTTGAATTCGTTGGGCGTCAGTTTGATGGGACTGCCGTTGAACGTGACCGAATATCTTTCGGCGTCGATTTCCAACCCACCGGCGCGGATGACGCTGGGGGCTTTGACTTCGCCTTTGCTTCGGCGCAGCAGGGCGCGGACGCGGGCGACGAGGGCGCGGGGCGAAAACGGTTTGGTGATGTAATCGTCCGCGCCGATTTCGAGACCCGTCACCTGGTCCACTTCCTCGGCGAGTGCGGTGAGCATGATGATTGGCACTTCGCTTTCGCGGCGCAGGATTTTGCAGACTTCGCGTCCGTCAATATTCGGGAGCATGAGGTCGAGGATGATGAGTTCGGGTTTTTCGCGGCGGGCGGCTGTCAGCGCGGTTTGACCGTCGGCGGCGATGGTGACGCGGAAGCCATTCTTCTCCAGGTAGTCACGCGCGAGGCGGGTGATTTTCGGTTCGTCGTCAACGACAAGGATGAGTTCCTGCATGGGTCAAGTTTACCAAAATTATAGCCAGCGCCTGACGCTGGTTTTGTATTTCGTCCACTGGCTGCCAAATTTGGCTTCGAGCATTTTTTCTTCGGCTTCGATGAAAACTTTCTCCATTGCAAGCCCAAACAGGACGACGATCAAATACGGTGATAGCGATCCCAACAGGATCGCAATTCCAGCCAGGATGAAAATGAAGCCGAGGTACATGGGATTTCTGCTTATCCTGAAGACGCCGCTTGTGACCAGTTCAGACGATTGCTCGAATGGCTTGACGGTTGTTTTGACTTCATGGAATTTCCCGTCCGCGATGAGGTTGATCGCCACTCCGAGCGCGACAGAGATGATCCCAGCGAGATTCCAGGGTTGTGGAATGATCGTCATCCCTGGAAAGATAAAGTGCAGGATGACCATCGCAATGAGGGAAATCAACATGTATGTTGGCGGCAAGAGTTTTGTGGTTTTCATTATATTCTCCCAGCCATGGTGACTTTGATTTCCTGCGCCACTGCCTGTTGCGTGGTGAACGTAAAGAAGAGTGAAATGGAAATCCATACTGCCGCGATTGCAACGTCAAAGGCTGACATCCGCCTGCGTTTGAGGGAGGACGCTTCCGCCCGTTCCGTTGCGACGGCGTTCAGGGTAATACCCTTATTTTGTCTCATGCCAAAGGCAATTGCGCCTGTCGGACATTCGTCGGTGCATTTCAGGCAGCGGATGCAGTCCGGGCTGTTTACTTGTCCGTGGTCTCTCAGGTTCCCCAATACGTCCACCTGCATGTCGCATACGCGATTGCATTTTCCGCAACCGTTACAGGCGTCTTTTACGAGGCGCACTTTTCCAAGCCCGAAACGGTTGAAGATTTTCAGCAATGCGCCAATCGGGCACAGGTAACGACACCAGGCATGTTTTCCGAAGAAATAAAGCAGGATGGGTCCGTACAACACGGCTGTGATCAATATCGAAAGCCCGGTCTGTTGTCCGCCCCAGGGTTCAGTATCTGCAAGGTTGAATGCGATGACGGTGGGAATGCCTTTGTTGAGCCAGTTTATCAGGAGGGCGCCGTAGACTTTTGCGAACAGGGCGGTAAATGGGATGGCTGCCAGGTAGAGGGGTGTGGTACGCGGGAGTTTGACCTTGAGTTTGTCGCTGATGCTCCACTCGACCAGATCGAGGTAGCTGCCAAACCAGCAGAACCAGCCGCAGAAGGCTCTCCCAAACAACAAAACGGACACGATGACCAGGGTCCAGAAGACAAAACCCGCGTTCAGCACGCCTCGCGCAAGCCCTGAAAACAAGGCTTCAATACCGATGCTGCCGAATGCATGTACTCCCAGAACGTACCAGGTGATGATATGAGTGGTCATCAGAAGCATCAGAAAGATTCTGCTCCATGTGCGCAATGTCTGTGTTTTCATGGTATGCATCCTGTTTAAGTCCCTGCTGGGATGAAATGCACCTGGGGGAAAGATGAAAGAAGAAAGAAATGTGAGCGTCCTGCAGGTTTGTGGAAATAACTGCAGGACGTTTTGGGATGAAGATTACTTCTTTTCTTCGGGCTTCTCTTCCTTATTTTCGCCCTCAGGCTTGACCCACGGCGGGGTTCCCCAGGGGTGTCCGTACGGGCCATATTGCCAGGCGCCATTTCCCCACATGCGGCGGAAGAAGATCATCTTTATCGCGCCGAGGAACAGGAACAGGAAGAAGATCGAGAAGCAGATCGCGCCGATTGGGTTGAAGAAGCCATGGCGATGAAAAGGCATGGGGGAATAGCCATAGCCGAAACTGCGCGGGTACATCATCTGTGGGACGGTTTGACCGTCCTCGGCGGCATTTTCGATGGCTTTGGCAACGGCGGGAGCCTGCATGATTCCCTGCGCCATGCCCGCCTTGTAGCCGAATGCTCCAGCGCCGGCGATCAACGCAATCACGAACAGAACGCCGAGCACGCGAAATAAAACTTGTGAACCGTTTTTCATTTTTACCTCCAAAAGTAAATTGATTTGGTTTGTTCCTACGCCCCTGAATTTATCAATCCATTGTGTAGGAATTGTGGATGAGCAGGCGAGGGATTGTGGAGGTTTGTAGGAGGAATATAAGCAGGGGTGGGAAAATTGCAACTTTTTGCGCTTGTACACATCTGATACAATACGGAATGATAATCCCTGCCCTGCACCTGGAGTTTTGATCCTGCCGGGCCTGCATCTCAAAATATACACTGAGGAAGTTTATGTTCAGCTTAGGTAATGTCTCCACCTCATCAACTAATAATGAAGACTCAAAGCGCGTCAAAATGCTGGTGCTTGGTTCGGGGCCTGCGGGCCTTGCCGCCGCGTTATATGCGGCGCGTGCGGAGTTGGCCCCCGTTGTCCTGACCGGCACGCAGTTGGGCGGCCAGGCCGCGTTGACTTTTACGATCGAAAATTACCCCGGTTTTCCCAACGGCGTGGGCGGTTCGGAACTGGGCGAGTTGTTCCAGAAGCAGGCTGAGCATTTCGGCGCGAGGGTTGAATTCGATACCGCACACGAAGTGGATTTGTCCCGGCGCCCGTTCAAAGTCACGACTGACAGCGGCGAATACCAGGCGGATACGCTGATCGTCACGACGGGTGCCAGTTCCCTCCACCTGAATGTCCCCGGTGAGAGTGAGTTGACCGGCAGGGGCGTTTCCTATTGCGCCACCTGCGATGGCTGGTTCTTCAAGGACAAAAAGGTCGTTGTTGTTGGCGGCGGCGACAGCGCGCTCGAAGAGGCATTGTTCATCACGCGTTACGCCTCCTCGGTGACGGTGATTCACCGTCGCGATGAATTCCGCGCAGGCGCGATCCTGCAAAAACGCGCCAGGGAACACCCGAAGATGAATTTCATCATGGATACCGTCGTCACCGAGGTTGTCGGGTCGGATAAAATGGAAGCCCTGAAACTCAGGAACGTTAAGACAAAAGAAGAGACAACATTTGCGGCTGACGGCTTGTTCATCTTTATCGGTCACACACCGAACACGGACATGTTTAAGGGCCAATTGGAGATGAGCGATTTGGGCTACATCATTGTCAATGACAGGATGGAAACAAACGTGCCGGGCGTCTATGCGGCGGGCGAGGCGGCAGACCCGCACTTCCGGCAGGTCATTACTTCGGCAGGGATGGGGGCCGCGGCCGCCATACAGGCGACAAGATTCCTCGAATCAGAATCAAGCTAAAGGTCAGAAATGAAGCGAGAGAGGCTTTTCCGAATCGGTCGGGGAAGTCTCTCTTTTTGTCATAAAATCACGTCCAAAAATGTGACAAATTAATCTTTGCGAGTATCATGGTCTGGACTAAAATCCAGCAAATTTAAGCCTTGGAGGAACGATGAATAAAATCTCGATTATCGGTGCAGGGATGACGGGTTCAACCGCTGCCCATTGGCTGGCTGAACGCGAACTCGCCGATCTGGTTCTTGTGGACGTTGTCGAAGGGATGCCGCAGGGCAAGGGACTCGATATGGCCGAGGCCATGCCCATCATCGGCAGGGATGTGGAGATTGTTGGCTCGAACGATTACGCGGCCACCAAAGGCTCCGACATTGTCATTATCACAGCCGGGCTGGCGCGCAAGCCGGGCATGAGCCGTGACGATCTGTTGACGAAGAATGCCGAGATTGTCAGCGCCGCCGCGTCCGAAACGCTCAAGTATTCGCCGGATGCCATTTACATCGTGTTGACCAACCCGCTCGATACGATGGCTTACCTCACGCTGAAGACCACCAAACTGCCGCGTGAGCGCGTGATCGGGCAGGCCGGTATTTTGGATTCCGCCCGTATGCGCGCGTTTGTCGCGATGGAGACCGGCGTGAGTGTCGAAAATGTCGACTGCTACGTTTTGGGCGGACACGGCGACGAGATGGTCCCGCTTACGCGGCATTCCAACATTGCGGGCATTCCTCTTCGTGACTATTTGCCCGCCGACCGTTTGGAGGCGATTGTCAACCGGACGCGGAAGGGCGGCGGCGAGATCGTGAACCTGCTCAAGACAGGCTCCGCGTTTTATGCGCCTTCCCTTGCATGCGCGCAGATGGCCGAGGCGATCCTCAAGGACAAGCACTTGATCGTGCCGTGCGCCGCGTACATGAACGGCGAATATGGTTTGACCGATATGTACTTTGGCGTTCCCGTTCAACTTGGGCGCAAGGGACTCGAACGTATCATTGAATACAAATTCGACGACGAAGAGAAGGCCATGTTCGAAAAATCCGCCGCGTCGGTCAAAGAGACACATGAGGCGTTGAAAAAATTGGTGAAAATTTAGCATTGTCATTGCGAGCGTGCTTCGCCGGGTGTCCATACGCCCGAAGAGCACAGGCTTCCCGAACGACATATCTTTTAGGAGTATCTCATGATATTGCAGGAAAAAATCCAGGCACAACTTCCCGAATGGCGCGAACGCATCAGGAAACTTGCCAGGGAACATTCAGAAGTCAAGGTGGCCGAAGTCAACGTCGGACAGATCATCGGCGGGATGCGCGATATCAAATCCCTGTTGACCGACGTCTCGTTTGTGGACCCGGCAGAGGGTATCCGTTTTCGCGGCATGTCCATCCCCGAAGTGATCGCTGCGCTCCCCAAGCCCGACGGCGCGGAAATGCCGTATGTCGGCGGGCTGTACTATTTGTTAATGGTTGGCGAGGTCCCGACAAAGGCGCAGGCGGAGGAGGTCGAAGCCGAATGGGTCAGGCGTTGTCATGTGCCGCAGCATGTATTTTCCATGCTTCGCAGTATGCCCAAACATACCCATCCCATGACCTTGTTTGTGCTTGCCATTCAATCCCTGGCGGTCGAGTCTGAATTTACGCGCAGGTATCACGAAGGCATGAAGAAGGATGAGTATTGGATTCCCGCTCTCGAGGATTCCATGAACCTGACTGCCGAACTGACCGTTGTGGCGGCCTTCATTTACAGTTTGAAATATGGCGACGGCAAAATACCGGAATTCGATACCAAACTGGATTATGGCGCGAACTTTGCAAGGATGCTGGGCGTGAAAGACCAGAAGGGTTATGCGGACCTGGCGCGCCTTTATTTTATTTTGCATTCGGATCACGAGTCGGGCAATGTCAGCGCGCATGCCACGCATTTGGTGGGTTCATCCCTTGCGGATATTTACTACGCCTTCTCCGCCGGCATGTGCGGTCTCGCGGGGCCTTTGCATGGTCTCGCCAACCAGGAATGTCTCGGCTGGCTGCTGGATGTCCACAAGAAATTCGGCGGTGTCCCCTCCCGCGATGACCTGTATAAATTTGCGTGGGATACGCTCAACAGCGGCAAGGTCATTCCCGGTTATGGGCATGCGGTTCTGCGCGTTCCCGATCCCCGTTTCACCGCGCAGATGGATTTTGCAAAGAAACATTTTCCGCAGGATGAACTTGTCCGCCTCGCGGATATGGTCTTTGATGTTGTGCCGGCCGTTTTGAAGGAGCAGGGCAAGGCCAAAAACCCCGCTCCGAATGTGGACGCCATCTCCGGCACGCTGCAGTATTACTACGGCGTGCGCGAGTTCGATTTCTACACCGTGTTGTTCGGCGTCGGCCGCGCGCTTGGCGTGACAGCCAATTACGTCTGGGCGCGCGCGCTTGGACAACCACTCGAACGCCCGAAATCACTCACGACGAAGATGCTCGAAGACGCGGTTGTGAAGGCGGGTCAATCGGCATAATGCCTGCATAAACGTAAAACTCCCGGAGTCAATTCGGGAGTTTTTGATTCAGTTTTGAGTTTCATCCGCTGTCATCACTGGACTCTCAGCAGCACTTTGCCGTCCTCCCATAATTCTTCCAGTTGGTAGAAATCCCGCTGGTCTGGCGAGAAGAGATGGACGACCACATCCCCAAAATCGACAACCACCCAGCCGTCGCGGGCCAGGCCCTCTTTGCGGCCTTTTTTCCGGTGGTTTTTCCTTATTTCCTCCAGTACCGCATCAGCCAGCGCGTCCAACATGCGGTCGCTGGTGCCTGTGCCAAGGACGAAATAATCCGTGAATGAGACAATATCTTTCAGATCAATCAGTACGATGTCTTCGCCTTTCTTGTCTTCGAGGGCGTTGACGATCTCTCGTGCAAGGTCGAGTGCGTTCAGGTGTCACCTCATGGTTGATTTAACGGGGCGGTAAACAGGCATGTGTAAATGGAGCCGGCAGGCTGCAGATCGCTCTTGAACAGGTGGATGGAATCGATTGTTATTGATCCCAGATCCCCGATTCTGGCCGATTCCAGCGCGGCGCGGATCTTCTGCAATCCCGAGGGGGATGGATCCTGGCGGACGCGGCCGATGGTCAGGTGCGGCGAAAAGGGGCGTTCCTCGGATGCGTATCCCATGCGCGCTGTTTCGGATTCGATGCCGCGATGCAGGGATTCCAGAACTGGCGGGGCATGGAGTCCGACCCATATCACGCGCGGCCGGCGCGAGGTCGGGAAGGAACCGAGGCCGCTGATCCGTATTTCGAAGGGCGGATGCCGGGACGCTTCGCGCGTCAGGATTAGTTTCAGGAGTTCGATGTTCGCGGTCGACGTGTCGCCGAGGAACTTCAGGGTCAGGTGGATGTTACGCGATGGCACCCAGCGCACCAGCGATGAATCAAGCACATTGCGCAATTCGGCGGTTTTGGATTGGATTTCTTCCTGGATTGTAGGAGGAAGTTCGATGGCGATGAAAGAGCGCAGGAGACCCATACGTTCGGTTTTATGCCCCTGGCATGACCCGGTCCACAGCCTGCTTTAGGTCGAGAAACCCCACGGGCTTGGTGAGGTACGTGGACGCGCCTGCATCAAGGCCGGTTTTGATGTCGACCGGCATGCTCTTCGCCGAAACCACGATGACGGGGATGGCTGAGAGTTCGGGTTCTCGCCGCATGTAACGCAGTACTTCGAGGCCGGAGATGTCGGGCATCATTACGTCCAGGATAATGATGTCCGGCTTTTCCTGGGTGATCATTGGGATGGCCGGCGCGCTGCTGAACATCTTGAGCACTCGAAAACCGTTGACGCGCATCATTTCCGCGAACATCTCCGCCGCGTCCGGCTCGTCTTCGATGATCATGACTGTTTTTTGGGCAGGTGTCATTGGCGTATCCTTGTGACTAAAAATAGCATACTCCAGGCGAATTGACAAGAGGCACACCTGCTTTTCAATGATCTCGTAAGAAAGGCCCTCATTCAAGCCCATCCAGAAGTGAGGTTCACGGCTAAACATGGGGAACGCGGCCCTGCCCGATCACGCCGGTTGAGAATCGCCTCACGGTTCCCATCCGGGCGGGGGAAAACCATTTCATTTGTGAAAGTTGGGGGATGCCAGGAATTAATGGGCGTCAGGCCTGGCCTGACATTTCTGGTTCGACGTTTTCGAGAACGTCGATAAGCGCTTCATATTCCTCGCAGCATTCACTGCACATGTCGAGGTGTTCCCACACCAGCGGCATGAGGCGGGCGGCGTCTTTGCCGTGCACCTGGCTTTCCACGTATTCGTCCAGGCGGGAGTAAACCTCGCCGCAGGATGCCTCCTCTTCGCGCACTTTTTCCAGAATGCGCAGGAAGCCGACGATCACCTCGTCCGGGAGTTCATCCCGCGGGCGGAGCCTGTTACGGATGCGTTGGATCAGTTCTCTTATGTTCATGCATGTTTCTTGATGATTAATGTTCTATTAATCTTACGGGTCATCCATTTTCGAAGGCGGCCAGGATATCCTGGGGAGTCAGCCCCTCGGATGCCAGCCTGCGTTTAAGGCGAAGGCGCGCATCGTGAAGCAATTTATATAAGGCGTTACGGTTGGTTTTCATTCGTTTTGCGGCTTCCTCCACTGGCATATCCTGCAAGCCCAGCAGCAGGAGAGCCTCACGCTGTTTGTTTGTCAATTCCTCATCCAAAATACGCCGAACCTGTCTGACCATGTCGGCGCGTTCGGCTGAAGTCTCAGGGCTGGCCTGGGGATCCGCAAGCAGGCCGGGGGGAGGGGGAGTTTCTTCATTGCCGGTGAGTTCATCAAGGGATGCATCGCGCCAGCGTTTGCGGCGTAATTCGGTCAGCGCAATGCGGATGGCAATCTTGTGCACCCAGGTTGTAAAGAGGCTTCGGCCCTCGAACGTACCCAGTTGATCCAGGACGCGCAGAAGCGTCTCCTGTGTCACTTCCTCCACAAGAGGCGGAAAGAGAGGGTCGCCTGGCGGGAGCCAGCGCGAGAGCGCGAATGGCAGGCCCTTTTGGATAACGTCGCGCAAATCGTCAAGCGCATCTTCGCGGCGCGGGCCCGCAGACCGCAGGCTGGCGAGCCAGTCTTCATTGGTGCGTGTGATCATCTTGATGGACATTATAAAAGAAAAAACAGACAATCATCGATTCCGGGCAAAAGTCCTTCCCATGTTGTTTGTGATAATTATTTCATGCCGCTAAAAGTTCTGCTTGCAATTGTGCAATGTTAAGTCTATACTTTGGGGAAATCCTGAAAGGAGATGCCGATGTCAACTGTACGAGATATGATCCGGGCAAAAGGGAGTGAGGTGTTTTCCATTGCTCCCGATGCCACAGTATTGGATGCGATGAATTTGATGTCAACACACAATACAGGCGCCTTGATGGTTGTGAAGGGCGGCAACGTGGAGGGGATTCTCTCCGAGCGGGATATTGTGCGCAAGGTCGACCTGGCCGGGAAGTCCGCAAAAAAGACAAAGGTCAGCGAAATCATGACGACCAGGGTCATTTATGTGGAGGCGGGTCAACCGCTCGAGGAATGCATGGCCCTGATGATTGACAAGAATGTCCGCCACCTGCCTGTATTCGATGGGAAGGAATTGCTGGGCTTGATTTCGGTGCGCGATGTTTTGAAGGAAGTTGTGGACGTGCAGAAATTCATGATCTCGCAATTGGAGCATTACATCACCGGCGGCGGCCGGTGATGTAATGGGCTTTGCTCCGGGTGGAAATAAATTCGGGCAGGTTGACACATCAACCCGCCCGAATTTATTCATCGAAGGTTAAGGTGGGTATTTGTCAACTTTTCGATTTCAGTCTATACTCAGCATATAGGAGTATTAATGTCCGAAATTGACCTTACCCCTCTTCAACTCGCTCTCGAAAAAATAATTCCGCTTGGCCGTTCGGGTTTGCTTCCCGCCCTGCATGCCGCGCAAAAAATTTACGGCTGGCTTCCGCAGGAGGCCGCCGCGGCAGTCGCGAAGAATCTTAAAGTGCCGCTGGCCGATGTTCACGGTGTGATCGAATTTTACTCACTCTTTTACAACGAACCGATTGGCCGACGCGTCATCCGCGTCTGCACCGATCCTGCCTGCGCGCTCAAAAATGCGGATGGACTGCTCGACCACCTCTGCTCCAACCACGGGATCGAACCGGGTCAGACGACCCCCGACCTGTCACTGACCATCGAGCGGAGTCCCTGCCTTGGGCTTTGTGACCAGGCCCCGGCCGCGCTCGTGGACGATCACGCGGAGACGAATATCTCCCCCGATTTCCATTCGTACGATTTGGGAATTCCTCAATCGCTGGTATATGGCTCGATCCATGAATTGACTGGGAACTGCGGCGACGGCACGACAACACTTGCAAAATATGGCGATTACCCTGCGTTCAAGAAAGCGCTGACGATGCGCCCGGAGGAAGTCATTGCGGAAATTAAAGCGGCGGGACTTGTCGGCCGCGGCGGCGCGGCATTCCCGACCGGTGTCAAGTGGGAAGGCGCGGCCCGGGCGGAAGCCATCCAGAAATACGTTATTTGCAATGCCGACGAATCCGAGCCGGGCACATTCAAGGACCGCGTCCTTTTGCTCGATGACCCGCATCGTATCATCGAGGGGATGTGCATTGCCGCATACGCAACCGGGGCGGCCAAAGGCTATATCTATCTTCGCGGTGAGTATCCGTACATTGCGCCTGTTCTCGAAGACGCATTGAAGGAAGCGCGCGGGGCGGGGTATCTGGGCAGGGATTTTGATATTGAAATGCGCGTTGGGGCGGGCGCTTATATCTGCGGTGAAGAGACCGCCTTGTTCGAATCCATCGAAGGCAGGCGCGGATTCCCGCGCGTCAAACCGCCGTTTCCGGTTACGCATGGCGTTTTTGGCAGGCCGACGGTCATCAATAACGTGGAAACACTCTGCAATGTGCCGTTGATTATCAGGAAGGGCGCTGTTGCGTATAGGCAATATGGGACGGATAAGTCCCCGGGACCAAAACTTTTTTGTGTATCGGGTGACATCCTCAAGCCGGGAGTGTATGAAATTCCGTTTGGCGTGACTTTGCGCGAATTGCTGGTCATGGCGGGCGGGGTTGCAGACCGGAGGAAATTGCAGTCCGTGTTATTTGGCGGCGCGGCGGGGGCGTTTGCCACGCCTGATCATTTGGATGTCAGGCTTACATTCGAAGATTTGCGCGCGGCAGGGCTTCCGCTCGGCTCCGGCGTGGTGATGGTGTTTGACGAGACGCGTGACATGCGTGATGTGCTCAGCCGGCTGGGTCGTTTCTTCGCGCACGAGTCGTGCGGCAAGTGCTATCCCTGCCAGATGGGCACACAGCGCCAGATGGAAATCCTGAATCGAATCGCGAAGAACGAGGCTTTCCCCGGGGATTTTGTCCGTTTGCAGGATGTAGGCTGGACAATGACGGACGCGAGTCTGTGCGGCTTGGGACAAACTGCCGCGAGCGCGGTATTGTCCGCGATGAAGTTGTGGCCGGAGTTGTTTGAAGGTTAGCAGGTTGGAAAGTTGAAGGTTGCATAACCTGCGAACCTTTCAACTTTCCAACATTCAAACGGAGAACTCATGAGTATTAAATTGATGATGGATGATAAGGAAATATCTGTTGACGAGGATGTCACTTTATTGGATGCCGCGCGGGAGAATGGGATTGACATTCCCACCATCTGCTTCCACGAAGCGACAACGTCGAATGCCCTTTGCAGGATCTGCGTCGTCGAGGTGGATGGGCAGAGAGTGCTTCAGCCTGCGTGTATCGTCAAGGCGGGAGCAAGCATGAAGGTCCAGACCCGAAGCGAAAAAGTTGTCCGCGCAAGACGAACCATTTTGGAGATGCTGGCGTCCACGATGGATTTGTCTGATGCGCCTGAAATCCAACAGATGATGGTTGAATACGGCGCGTCATCGAACCGCTTCCCGGACGCGCAGCGGCGTGAATCGGAAGTCAGGGATGACAACCCGATGTATGTGCGCGACTATTCGAAGTGCCTGTTGTGCTGGCGGTGTGTGCAGGTCTGCGCGGAGGACGCGCAATATACCTATGCGATCAATTTCGACGGGCGCGGCTACGAGACGCAGATCGGCACGTTCTTCGAGCGGACGATTCCCCAAACGACTTGTGTGCTGTGCGGCCAATGTGTGGGCGTGTGTCCGACGGGCGCGTTGAAACCGAAGCGCGAGTACCTGCTGGAGCAGGGGCTGAGCCCGCAGGAGATAAGTGTGTTGAATATGGGAAGAAAAAGAAGGTCGAAGGTCACAGGTCAAAAGTCGGAATGACTTTCAACCTTCGACTTTTGACCTCTTTGGAGGAACCATGATTCAGCCCGATCACATCACCACCACCATCTGCCCATACTGCGGCGTGGGCTGCACTTTGCAGTTGCACGTCAAGGATGACTTTATCTACAAGGTCACTTCGCCATTTGACTCGCCTGTCAATCACGGAAATCTCTGCGTCAAAGGCCGCTTCGGGTACGACTATGTCTATCATCCCAAACGCGTCACCACGCCGTTGATTCGCAAAACGAAACAGGAAGCGGGGAAACGCACGCAGGCATTTGACCTGTCCGAATGGCGTGAAGCGGCCTGGGACGAAGCATTGGATTACGCCGCGGATCGTCTCGTGGAAATTTACAAGCGCGATGGTTCCGACGCGATGGCGGTCTATTGCTGTGCCAAGGCCACCAACGAGGATAATTACCTCTTGCAAAAAATGTACCGCGCGCTTTTCCGCACGAACAACGTGGATCATTGCACGCGTCTCTGCCATGCGGGGTCGGTGGTTGCGTTGCAGCAGGCGATTGGCTCCTCGGCGATGAGCAACACCGCCTCGCAGGTTATCCTGAACGATGTCTTCATCGTCACGGGTTCGAACACAAGCGAAAACCATCCCATTATTGCCTTGCAAATGAAGGAGGCCGTCCAGAAACACGGCGCGAAGATGATCGTCGTCGACCCGCGCCGCATCGACCTTGTTGACATGGCGGAGATGTGGCTTCCGCTCAAGCCCGGCACGAATGTGCCCCTCTTTTCCGCGATGGCGCATGTGATCGTGAAAGAAGAATTGGTAAATTGGGACTTTGTAAATTCGCGCACCGAAGGCTTCGACGAATTCATCGCGTCGCTTGAAAAGTTCACGCCTGAATATGCCGAGGAAATTTCCGGCGTCCCCGCCGATGACATTTGCAGGGCTGCGCGTCTCTACGCCCGGGCGAAAAACGCCGCGATTTATTGGGGCATGGGCATCTCGCAACTCTCGCATGGCACGGCTTCCGCGCTTGCGTTGATTCATCTGGCGTTTCTCACGGGTCACATCGGACGCGACGGCACGGGGCTGAATCCCCTGCGCGGTCAAAACAATGTGCAGGGCGCCAGCGACATGGGCGCCATGCCGTTCCATTATCCCGGTTACATGGGCGTGGACAAGCCCGAGAATCGCGCCAAATGGGAGAAGACCTGGAACATCGAGGAAGGCGGCCTGAGTCTTAAACCCGGCCTGACCACCACGGAAATTCTCAGTCACGCGCACGAAGGCGGCATCCGTTCGCTTTTCATCATGGGCGAGAACCCGATGATGTCCGAGCCGAATCTCAACGAGACGCGCAAGCACATGGAGCAACTCGAATTCCTTGTCGCGCAGGATATTTTCATCAACGAGAGCGGCGCGTTTGCGGATGTCTTCCTGCCCGCGACGCCTTTTGCCGAAAAGGACGGGACGTTCAGCAATACCGACCGACGCGTGCAACGCGTGCGTGCCGCGCACAACCCGCGCGGGGACGCGCGTCCCGACTGGCGGATCATCTGCGACCTGGCGCGTCGCATCGAGTCCCGGCTTGGGCGGGCTACCGCCAAATGGGACTACACCCACCCCGAGCAAATCCTGCGCGAGATGGCGGGCGTCAATTCGGATTACGCGGGCATCACGTATGAACGCATCGACAAGGTCGGATTGATTTACCCGGTGCCAACCATGGATCACCCGGGCACGCCGACTCTCTTCACCGAATCCTTCCCGCGCGGACGCGGTAAATTCCACGTATTGGATTATGTCCCCGTGCGCGAGGAACCCGATGACGAGTATCCCTTCATCCTCACGACAGGCCGCCTGCTCGAACACTGGCACGGCGGCACGATGACGCGCAACTCCGCGCTCAATGAATCCTACCCCGAAGCGCGCGTGGAGATTCATCCCGCCGACGCGGAGATTCACGGCATTCGAAACGGTAGCCCGGTCAAGGTCCAGAGCAGACGCGGGGAGGTGGTCATGCGCGCGGCGGTTACGGAGAAAACGTCGGTTGGGGTCATCTTCATCCCCTGGCATTTTGCAGAAGCCGCGGCAAATTTGTTGACCAACGACGCGCTCGACCCGCAGGCGAAAATCCCCGAATTCAAGGCGTGCGCGGTGCAGGTCTTTCCTGCGAGGGAAAAGGATTTGCCGAATCCGGGCGCGGTCCTGGAGAGGGGAAGGTATTGAAAAACGAGAACCCCGGGATTTCCAAAAAAATCCCGGGGTTCTTTCAAGTAAAATTCCCCTTGTGAATAGATCCCATCCCGTCCCTCTTTCCGAAATCCGCCGCGAGCATGTGATCGTGAACTCGCGCTTCATCGCCACGCTTGCGCCCGTTTTCAGCATCGAAGAAGCGCGGGCGTTCCTGGCGCGCATTAAAAAGGAATTTGCGGACGCGACGCACAATGTGCCTGCGTATATTATCGGCGGGGGAAATACCGTGACCGAGTATTTCTCGGATGACGGCGAGCCCGCGGGGACGGCGGGCAGGCCCGCGCTGGCCGTCCTGCGCGGCAGTGGACTCGGCGATGCGGCGCTTGTCATCACGCGCTATTTTGGCGGGACCCTGCTCGGCACGGGCGGATTGGTGAAAGCCTACACCGAGTCGGCGCAGATGGTTGTCAAAACAGTCGGGCGCGGACAGCGCGTCCCGGTGCATGGGGTCATGCTGGCGATTCCCTATCATTTGCTGGAACGC
>Ga0172369_10005330_pt1 | contig 15899 bp, 13 predicted proteins | sample LakKiv25m_FD_114539 | JGI IMG/M metagenome (GOLD analysis project Ga0172369, IMG submission 114539) | Freshwater microbial communities from Kabuno Bay, South-Kivu, Congo - kab_022012_11.25m | ecosystem: Environmental > Aquatic > Freshwater > Lake | place: Democratic Republic of the Congo...
TCATGTCGTCCACAACGGGATCAATACGGACCATTTTCATCCCCTCGAGGGCATTCCCCGAGCGGAGAACCGGATCCTGGTCACCAACAGCGCCGACACGCCTCTCAAAGGCCTGCGCTATCTACTGGGGGCGGCCGCGGCCATCCGGAAAGGGAGGGAGATCGAGGTTGTAATCATCGGCAAGCCGAAGGAGAACGGCGATGTCGGCCGTTTGGTAGGCGAACTCGGCCTCGGCGATGCCGTCCGGTTTACCGGCCGGATCGGCAATGAGGAATTCGCCCGGCATTACGCCGAGGCGACAATTGCCGTCATCCCCTCCCTCTATGAGGGGTTCGGGATGCCGGCCGGCGAGGCGATGGCCTGCGGGGTGCCGGTGATCAGCACGACCGGCGGCGCCCTCCCCGAAGTGATCGGAGACGCAGGCATTCTGGTGCCGCCGGCCGACGCGGGGGCGCTTAGGGATTCCATCGTTGCCCTGCTTGATGATCCGGAGAAGCGACGCCGCCTCGGCCGGGCCGGGATCGAGAGGGTGAAGAATTCGCTGACCTGGCGCCACGCCGCCCGGAAAACGGCGGAGGTCTATCGGGAGGCCATCGATGCTCACGGTCGACTTTAAGGAAATTGCCCTGCGTAAAGGGATGCGCGTCTTGGATGCCGGCTGCGGGAGCGGCCGGCATCTCTGCGAGGCGTTCCGCACGCCGGGAACGGCGGTCGCCGGCGTGGATCTCAACTGGGACGATCTGCACAAGGCGAAGGGGATCCTCTCCCTGCTGGCCGCTGAAAATGATAGCAACTGGATTATCGCCAGGGCCGACGTGACGAAACTGCCGTTCGCGGACGGCTGTTTCGACGCGGTCGTCTGCTCGGAAGTCCTGGAACATATCGCCAAAAACAGGGCCGCGATCGGGGAACTGCTCCGCGTCCTCAAGCCGGGAGGCGACCTTGTCGTCACGGTCCCGCGGTTTTTCCCGGAGAGGATCTGCTGGCTGCTCTCGACGGCCTACCACCGGGAGCCGGGCGGCCACATCCGGATCTATAAAAAGGCGGAGCTCAAGGCCCTTCTGGAGGAGGCGGGGGCGAGCTGCCGGCGGATCCGCTACCGGCACGGCCTGCACACCCCCTACTGGTGGCTCAGATGCCTGGTGGGACACAAGAATGAAACCTTTCCGCTGGTCAAGGCCTACCGGAAGTTCCTCGAATGGGACATCATCAGTCGTCCGCACCTCACCGTGGCGCTCGATTGGATCCTCAACCCCCTGATCGGAAAAAGCATCGTTTTCTACCTCAAAAAAGGATACCGATAATGAACCTCAATCTCTCGCCGAGCATCGTCTCTTCTTCCGTCGACGTAACCGGGCTGGCGGATTTCATCGCCCGGCTGCAGAAGCCCAGCGGGGAGATCCCCTGGTCCGCAGGGGGGAAAACCGATCCCTGGGATCATGTGGAAAGCGCAATGGGACTGAGCGCCGCCGGATGCCTCCGGGAGGCGGAAGATGCCTACGAATGGCTGGCGGCGACCCAGCTTCCGGACGGGAGCTGGTGGTCGGCCACCCGCGACGGGATCGTGGAGGACGCCACGAGAGACAGCAATCTGGCCTCCTACATCGCGGTTGGCGCCTACCACCACTTTCTGATCACGGAGGACGCGCGTTTCCTCCGGCGTTTATGGCCGACGCTGGAGGCGGGGATCGATTACGCAATGGGGCTCCAGGCGGAAAGCGGCGAGATCTGCTGGGCCAGGAACCGCGAGGGCGTTGTCGATCGGATGGCCCTCCTGACCGGTTCAAGTTCCGTCTTTATGAGCGTCAAGTGCGCCCTGGCCGTTGCTTTCGTTCTGGGGAAACGCCGTTCGGATTGGGAAAAGGCGCTGGCGAAACTCGGGGATGCGATCCGGAATCGCCCGAATCTGTTCAATATGATAAAATCGCGCTACTCGATGGACTGGTATTATCCGATCCTCTGTGGCGCGGTGACCGGCGCCGACGCCCGCCGGAGGATCGAGAAGTCCTGGGAGAAGTTCGTCGTCCCCGAGTGGGGGGTGCGCTGCGTCAGCGACCAGCCCTGGGTGACCACCGCGGAGGCCTCGGAACTGGTGCTGACGCTTGCGGCCATTGGCGATCTGGAGAGGGCGGCGATCGTGTTCAGTTGGATCTGCGACAAGAAATTCGACGATGGTTCCTACTGGATGGGGGTGACCTTTCCCGACGGGGTAGTCTGGCCGGAGGAGAAGACCTCCTGGACGGCGGCGGCCGTTATTCTCGCCCACGACGCCCTGCGCGGCATGACGCCGGGGGGGAGACTTTTTTGTCACGCATACTGGGAAGGGGAGGGCTTCGGCGTTCGGGAGGCAGCGGGATTCCGACGGCCTATCCTCCCCTCTCGGCGGGAGGGGTCCGCCGCCCCGCTCCGCAGCTCGCCGTCCGCCGCGACTCGAGGGTGAGCGATTTGCGAAGAGACCATCGTCCCTATATCCTCAAGAGACTCGATCAGGGATTTCAGAGGTGGTACGCGGAGCGCTACCTGCGGCCGCAGTTCGAGCGGCTTGGCCGGGGCTGCACCTTCATGAAACCCTGGCACGTGGAGGTATTCGGGGGGCCGGTTTCCCTCGGCGATTACAGCGCCGTCATCGCCGCCCCCGACCGGAAGGTCAGGCTCACGGTCTGGTCCGCCCTGGGGGAAGGGGGGTTAATCGAGATCGGGAACTGCTGCCTGATCTGTCCCGGCGTCCGGATCAGCGCCGCTACCGAGATCCGGATCGGGGAGAGCTGCATGCTGGCCCACGGGGCCTTTATAACCGATTCCGACTGGCACGGCGTGTACGACCGCAGCCTTCCAGTCGGGAAAACGATCCCCGTCCACATCGGAAAGAACGTCTGGATCGGGGACAGTGCGATCGTCGGCAAGGGGGTTGCAATCGGGGAAAACAGCATCATCGGGGCAGGCTCGGTCGTGGTCAGGGACATTCCCGCCAATGCGATCGCGGCGGGGAATCCGGCGGCCGTCCTGAGGCATCTCAACCCGGATGAGCCCATCAGGACGCGCGCCGACTGGCTGGCCGATCCGGGGGGGCTCGCCGCCCAGTTCGCCGAGCTCGACAGGCATTTTCTGAAGGACAACACCTGGCTAGGCTGGCTGCGCTCACTGGTCAGGCCCCGCCGGGGGGACTGAATTCGGCCTTCAAAAGACCCTTGAAAATCATGTCCCGGAAGCGCGCATTGTAGATTTTTCGGAACGAAAAATGTACAGCGCGCGGAGGGAACATGATTTTCAGGCTGCATGAGGATCATCGCTTATGAGAGTTGCCGTCATCGCCCCGCCCTATCCGCTCGAAGAGGCGCCCGCTCCCCCGCTGGGCGTCACCTATGTGGCCGCCGCCTTCGAGGCCGCCGGGGCGGAGGTCAGGATCTTCGATTACATAGTCAGCCGCTACACCCCGGAAAAGCTCCGGGCGCAGCTTGACGACTTCCGCCCGGATTGCGTCGGCGCCACGTCCGTGACGCTCAATTTTCCCGGCGCGGCGGAAATTCTCGTAGAGGCCAAACGCCATCGCCCTTCGCTTCTGACCGTGATGGGGGGGCCGCATGTCTCCTTCGACGCCGCCCGGACGCTTGAGACCTATCCGGAGATAGATCTGATCGTGGCCGGGGAGGGGGAGAGGACAATAGGCGAACTGATGCGGCAGGGGATGGACCCGGCCTCCTGGGCGGGTATCAGGGGGCTGGCCTTCCGCTCCGACGGACAGGTCGTTTCCACCGGCCCCCAGCCCTTCATCGAAGACCTCGATGCGCTGCCCCTTCCGGCGCGCCATCTCCTCCCCCTGTCCCGCTATCAGGCCCTCGGCTATTCGATCAGCATCATCACCAGCCGCGGCTGCCCGTATTCCTGCATCTTCTGCCAGGGACGCCGCATGGTGGGAAGCATGGTGCGCCAGAGAAAGGCCTCCCTCGTCGTCGACGAGATAGAGCAGATCCTCTCCTACGGCATCGACCGGATCAACGTGGCGGACGACCTCTTCGTATCCCACCGGGGAAAGGTGAGGGAGGTCTGCGGGGAGATCCTCCGGCGCAAGCTCCGGTTCGCCTGGAGCGCCTTCGCCAGGGTGAACACGGTCGATCGGGAGACGCTGGCGCTGATGCGCGAAGCCGGCTGCGACAGCGTCAGCTTCGGGGTCGAATCGGGCAACCCGGAGATGCTCAAGAGGATCAGGAAGGGGATCACCCTGGACGAGGTCAGGCGTGCGGTTTCGCTCTGCCGGGAGACCGGGATCATCGCCCACACCTCCTTCGTCGTCGGCCTGCCGGGGGAGACCAGGGAAACACTCCGGGAAACGGGGGAGTTTGCCGCCAGTCTCGGCTCCCTCTACGGTTACCACTTTCTCGCCCCCTTTCCGGGGACGACCGTTCGCGAGGAGGTCGAAAAATACGATCTGGAAATCCTGACCGACGACTGGACGCGCTACGACGCCAACAGCGCCATCGTCCGAACGAAGGGGCTCTCGCCGGAGGAGATAGAGCGGTTCGTGGCCCGGTTCGAGTCCGAGATCCGCCTGGCGTGGGAGGAGATGGTGCGGGGCTACCATGAGAAAACCAACTCCCCCGAGATCGACATGCAGGTGGAGGGGCATTTCCGGATGCAACTGGTGTATCGCCTCCTCTCGGAGGACCTGATAGAGAAATGGGGGACCTTTCCCGCGACGGGCTCAGAGGCGGGAGGGAACGGCGATATTGAAGAACTCTGCCGCCGGCTCGATGCGGCCACGGGCGCCGAGGAAGGGCTTGTCGACAGGACGATCCGCAGGTTTGTGGAGCTGGGATACATCCGCGCCCGGATTTCCGACCGATCCTCCGGACCGAACGGGCTGCTGCCAAGAGGTGACAGCGTCTCTGTTCCTGTTGCCGCTTCGACGGCGGGGGAAAGTACGGGGGAGGCATCTGCGGGCAAATTGTGCAGGTGGTTCTGGACCCACAATAACCGCAACGCGGCCTGGCCACGGAAGAAGGAATCAGCCGCTGATCTCTCGCCATAGATCCCGCGCGGCGTCGGTCGGCCGGCCGGCGGAAACCCGTTTCAGGACGCCGAGCGTGCCGATCATGGGCAATTCCTGGAAAAGGCCGGAGGCGAGGGCCATCCGGTAGACGCAGCAGGGCGCCTGGCCGCCCAGAGCGGGATCGGCGAAGATGTCGTGGATCAGCAGGTAGCCGCCCGGCAGCAGGTGGGAGACCCAGGAACTGTAGTCCGCGAAGGCCGCCTCGAAGGTGTGGCTGCCGTCGATGAAGATCAGACTGAGGGGCGTCCTCCAGAAACGCGCCGCCGTGCTCGAGACGGATATGATGGGGACGACGGTGTCCTCGAGAGAAAGATCGCTCAGAACCGCTCGGAACGCGGGGAGGGTGTCAATGCGGCCCGTTTTCTGATCCAGCAGCTCCGGATCGAAGTACTCCTCTCCCGGCTGCTGTTCCTCCGATCCCCGGTGATGGTCGATGGAAAAAAGTATGCCTCCCGCCTCCCGGCACCCCAAACCCAGGTAAGCGGCCGAACGGCCGCAGTAGCTGCCGATCTCAAGGCACGGACCGAGGGGGGCCGCCTCCCGCGCCAGTTCGTAGAGGCGCAGCGCCTCCTCCTCCGCCATGAACCCCTTGAAACGCACCTTCTTCAAATCGGCGACATCCATTTCCGCCACCCTCCCCGTTAAAAATAGATCCCAAAGACGGGCGAAATATACAACCGCCGCAGGCAAAAGGCAACCGGCTAAGGTCATCCGGAAGCGAATTTATCTTAAAATAAGCCTTCAAATGTGGTAAGGATGACACAAACAGAACGGCGCAGCGGCGGGAATCTCTCAGATAAGGAAACACCGATGGCGAAGAACCAGCAGAGGCTGATCGTAGGCGATACGGAAAGGTGCGTCGGCTGCCAGAGCTGCATGTTTGCCTGCACCAGACGGCTCGGCGAGGCAGGGCTGGCCAGGACCTGCATCGGGGTTAAGTCCGCCGGCGGCATGGAACGGGGGTTCATAGTCGTCGTTTGCAGGGCCTGCGAGGACCCGCCCTGTGCGAAAGCCTGCCCGTACGGCGCGCTGAAGCCCCTGCAGGGCGGCGGGGTGAAGCTGGACATGAACCTTTGCCTCGGGTGCGGTCAATGCCGCGAGACCTGCAAGATCGGGGCGATCTACTGGGACGATGAATGCAACAAGCCGATGATCTGCATCCACTGCGGATACTGCGGAAAATACTGCCCGCACGGATTGCTCAAACTGGGAAGGAAGGGGGCGGCCGGCCATGCTGAAAGATGATTCCCTCTCCCGGGTCCTTCATATCGATCTGACGAAGAAATGCTTCCATATCGAAAGACGGCCGGAGCTCTTTGAACAGCAGATCGGAGGCGCCGGCGCCGCCATCCGGCTCCTCAGCGAAGAGTGCCCGCCGGGGGCCGATCCCCTCGGACCGGATAACCCGATTGTCTTTGCCGTCGGTCCCCTGACGTCGCTGTTTCCGCTCGCCTCCAAGACCGTGGCGATGTTCAAATCACCCCATACCGGCAATCTCGGCGAGAGCCATTGCGGGGGACGCAGCGCCGTCTCCATCCGCCTGGCCGGTTACGGCGCCATCGTCGTCAAGGGCGCCAGCAAAGTGCCCCTGTACCTGGCGATTCACGGCAACCAGGTTTTTTTCCGGGACGCCTCCTCCCTGTGGGGCATGGGAAACAGCTTCACCGTCGGCAGGATCATCCGCGAGAATGAACCGGGAGCCGGCATCAGGACGATCATGCGAATCGGCGGGGCAGGGGAGAGTCTCGTTTCTTTTGCTTGCGTAACGACGGAAACCTATCGCCACTTCGGCAGGCTCGGTCTGGGCGCGGTCTTCGGGAGCAAGAAGCTCAAGGCGGTGGTCGTCTCCGGGAAACACTCCCTTCCGATAGCAGGCCGGAAGGAATACCGGGCCATCTACGACGAGATCTACCAGACGGCGGTCACCTCGACGGTCATGAAGAAATACCATGACCTCGGAACCGCCGGGAACGTCCTGCCTCTAAACGAGCTGGGAGGGCTCCCCACGGAAAACCTGAAATCCGCACGCTTTGCAGGGGCGGAGGGAATTTCCGGCGAGGCGCTGGCGGAGCAGTATCTCGGGCGGCGGCTGGCCTGCGCCCACTGTCCGGTGAGCTGCATCCATATCGCCGCCCTGCGCGAACCCTACGCGGACGAGGCCTATTTCTACAAGACATCCATGATCTCCTACGATTACGAGCCGATCTATTCGCTCGGGTCTCTCCTGGGGGTCTCCGCTCCCGAAGGTCTCCTGAAACTCATGGAGCAGGTGGAGATCTGGGGGCTCGATGCGATGACCGCCGGCGTAATTTTCGCCTGGGCGACGGAGGCCATGGAGCGGGGATTGATTTCAGAGAGAGAAACGGCAGGACTCCGGTTCGCTTGGGGCGATTATAAGACCTACGCCCAGGCCGTAAGGATGATCGTCGAGCCGCCGAATGAGTTTTTCCGGACACTCGCCGGCGGCCTCGACCGGGCGGCCGAACGGTACGGGGGAAAGGATTTCGCCCTGACCTTCGGAGCCAACGAAATGGCCGGATATCACACCGGCCCCGGAACCCATCTGGGATCTCTGATGGGCGCCAGACACAGCCACCTGGACAACGCGGGCTACAGCGTGGATCAGAACGTCCTCCTGAAGAAAACCATGCCGCCGGAAGAGCTCGCCCAGGCGCTGCTTGCCGAGGAACGCTGGCGGCAGATCCTCTCGAGCCTGGTGGTCTGCTTTTTTGCCCGGGGCATCTACAGCCCGGAGATCGTATCGAGGGCGCTCAAGATTTCCGGAATGGACATCTCCCCGGATGATCTGACCCGGATCGGGGAGGTGATCCACCGGGAGAAATACATCTTCAAGGTCCGCGAGGGATTCTCCTTCGCGTCTCTCCCGATTCCCGGGAGAATCTTCGAGACGGCGTCTCCGGCCGGCGCAATCGAGGAGGAATATCTCCGGAAGGCGCTGGCCCATGTGGAAAATGCCGTCCTGGGGAAATTAGAAGATTAGGAACAGCCCCCCTCCCGATTTTCCGTTTAAGATTTTTAAAAATTCCTCTTGACCATATCAATATATGGTAGTAAGAATATATCCAACCCCAATATGTAGGGTTCATGTCCCGGTTGGAGTTATTCTTAAAATCTTGCGAAAGAGGAGAATCCCATGCGCGCAAAGATCAAAAAAAGAGACGGCCGTCTGGTCAAGTTCAATGCGGAGAAGATCACGAACGCCATTGCCAAGGCGGGAGCAGCCACCGGTGAATTCGACAGCGCGGGCGCCCGGATGTTAACCATCCGGGTTTTGAATCTGGCGGAAAAGCTCTTCGATAACAAGATTATGAACGTCGAGGAAATCCAGGACATCGTGGAGGAGGTCCTCCTGGGTTCACCCTACCGGAAGACGGCGAAGGCCTACATCATCTACCGCGATCAGCACGCCCGGCTCAGAGAGATCACGAACAAGATGGAGGTGGATCTGGTCGATCAGTATCTTAAAAAAATCGACTGGAAGATTCACGAAAACAGCAATATGGATTACTCCCTCCAGGGTTTGAACAATTACATCTCTTCCGAGGTGAGCAAGGTCTACTGGCTCAACGAGATCTACTCTCCGGAGATCCGCAAGGCCCATACCGAAGGCGATTTTCATATCCACGATCTGAGCCTCTTGTCGGTCTATTGCGTCGGCTGGGACCTCTATGATCTCCTGCTGGAGGGTTTCCGGGGGGTTTCGGGAAAGGTGGAAAGCAAGCCGGCCAAGCACCTGCGCAGCGCCCTGGGCCAGGTGGTCAATTTTTTCTACACCCTGCAGGGGGAGGCGGCCGGCGCCCAGGCGTTTTCCAATTTCGACACCCTGCTTGCCCCTTTCATCCGCTACGACAACCTGGGTTATCAGGAAATCCGCCAGGCCCTGCAGGAATTCATCTTCAACATCAACGTGCCCACGCGGGTCGGTTTCCAGACCCCCTTCACCAACGTGACGCTCGACATCACGGTCCCGCGCTATTACGCGGACAGGAACGTCATCATCGGCGGAGAACCGCAAAAAGATACCTACGGCGACTTTCAGAAGGAGATGGATCTATTCAACCGCGCCTTCCTCGATGTGATGGCCGACGGCGACGCGAAGGGGCGGGTCTTCACCTTTCCCATCCCCACCTACAGCGTCACCAAAGACTTCGACTGGGACGCCCCGAATATGGAGGGACTGTGGGAGATGACGGCGAAATACGGCGTTCCCTATTTTTCCAATTTCGTCAATTCCGACATGAGTCCCGAAGACGCCCGCAGCATGTGCTGCCGCCTGCGGATCGACAACCGCGAGCTGCACAAACGGGGAGGGGGGCTGTTCGGTTCCAATCCCCTGACCGGCTCCATCGGGGTCATCACCATCAATATGCCGCGGCTCGGTTATCTCGCTGCTACAGAAGAAGAGTTTCTGGAACGACTCGACAGGCTGATGACAACCGCCAAGGAGAGTCTCGAGATCAAAAGGAAGGTGCTGGAAAAATTCACCGAGGGCAATCTCTATCCGTACACCCGGTACTATCTCCGCAGCGTGAAGGAGCGGTTCGGCGAATACTGGAAGAATCATTTCTCCACGATCGGTTTGGTGGGGATGAACGAGGCCTGCCTGAATCTGCTCGGCCGGGATATCGCCTCGCCCGCCGGGCAGGAGTTGGCAAAAAAGATCCTGGACTTCATGAGAAGCCGTCTGATCCGGTTCCAGAAGGAAACGGGGAACAACTACAACCTCGAATCCACCCCCGCCGAGGGGACCTCTTACCGTCTGGCGAGGATCGACAGGGGCAAGCACCCCGACATCATCTGCGCCAACGATTCCAACGGCAAAAAGGGCGAACCCTTCTATACGAACTCCACCCATCTGCCCGTCAATTTCACCGACGACGTCTTCGACGCCCTCGATCTGCAGGATGAGATCCAGTGCAAATACACCGGGGGGACCGTCTTTCACACCTATGCGGGGGAGCGGATTTACGACGCCCGCTCGGTCAAGACCCTGGTGAGGAAGATCTGCGAAAATTACCACCTTCCCTACATAACCTTCACGCCGACCTTCAGCGTCTGTCCCTCGCACGGTTATTTGAACGGGGAAAAGGAGAATTGTCCCTCCTGCGGCGAAGCCTGCGAAGTCTATTCGCGGGTGGTCGGGTACCTGCGGCCGGTAAAACAGTGGAACAAGGGCAAGCAGGCGGAATTCGGCCAGAGAAAGACATACAGGTTTCAGGGATGAAGATCGGGGGGCTCAGGAGGGTATCCTTCATCGATTACCCCGGCCGGATCGGCGCCGTCGTCTTCACCCAGGGCTGCAACTTCCGCTGTCCCTACTGCCACAATCCGGAACTGGCCGACCCGGCCCGCTACGGCCCCTTGCTGGACGAACAGGAGGTCCTGGCCTTTTTGGAACGGAGGAAGGGTAAACTCGACGCGGTGACCCTGACCGGAGGGGAGCCGTCGCTCCAGCCCGACCTCGATCTTTTTCTGGCAAAGATCAAAAAGATGGGGTATCTGACAAAACTGGACACCAACGGGTCCAATCCCGCGGTCCTGGAAACGCTGCTCCGTCGCAAATTTGTCGATTATGTGGCCATGGATGTCAAGGCGCCGCTGAAAAGATACGGGGAGATCGCCGCAGTCAAGGTGGATTCGGCTGCCATCCGCAGCAGCATAAAGCTCCTTTTGGAATCGGGAATCGAGCATGAGTTCAGGACGACAGTCGTCCGCTCCCAACTGGCAATCGAAGACCTGCGCGCCATCGTGAAACTGCTGGGGAAGGCCGGCCTTTACGTCCTGCAGTCCTTTGTACCAACGAAGACGATCGACGAGACGTTTCTTTCGGAAACAACCTACTCTCCGGAAGAGTTTGCCGCAATCTGCGGGGAACTGGGACGGGGAAAACTGCGCGTCATAGTCCGTTAGCGGCGGAATAAACCCATAATGAGACCTTTGAAAATCATGCTCCCTCCGCGCGCTGTACATTTTTCGTTCCGAAAAATCTACAATGCGCGCTTCCGGGAGATGATTTTCAGGTTTTACAAAGTTCTCTAATATGCCCTCGTAAGAAATTTCCCCGGCGAGTGGGAAAGAAAGGCAGGTGAGTCATGGAAGCCAGGAATGCGGACGCCCCCGGCATAATCGACAGCAACCAGATCAACCGCCTTCTCCAGCGGGTGGTCGCGGAGATCCAGGAATTTACCGAAAACCAGCTCAGGCAGACCAAAAGGCTCACAAGGATCGGCACGGCCCTGTCGGCGGAGCGGAATATCGAGCGCCTCCTGGAGCTGATCGTCGATGAGGCGCGTAAATTCACCGGCGCCGACGGCGGGACTCTCTACATCACCTCCGATGACGAAAAAGAGCTCCAGTTTGCCATCGTGCAAAACGACACCCTCGGGGTGCGCATGGGAGGAACGGGGGGAAAGATCACCTGGAAGCCGGTGCTGCTGATGAAGCTCGACGGCGAGCCCAATCACGAGAATGTTTCCGCCTACGCTGCCCTGACCGGGGAAACCGTGAACATCCCCGATGTCTATCATGCCGAGGGTTTCGACTTCAAAGGGACAAGGACGTTCGACGGCCAAACCGGCTACCGTTCGAAATCTATGCTCGTGGTGCCCATGAAAAACCACGAAAATGATATCATCGGTGTTCTTCAGCTTCTCAATGCCCGGGATGAGGAAAGCGGGGAGGTTGTCTCCTTCTCCTATGAGTGCAAGGAAATGACGGAATCGCTTGCCTCCCAGGCGGCCGTGGCCCTCTCCAACAACCGCCTGATTCAAAACCTGGAAGAACTTATGGAATCCTTCATCCGCTCGATCGCCACCGCCATAGACGAAAAATCGCCCTACACGGGCGGCCACGTCCGGCGCGTGGCGGAGCTGACAATGGACATCGCCAAAAGAATCAACGAAGTTGCCGAAGGCCCCTACGCGGAGCGACAGTTCTCGGAAGATGAGCTGAAAGAACTGCGGATCGCCGCCTGGCTTCACGACGTGGGCAAGGTTACGACCCCGGTGCATGTGGTCGACAAGGCCACCAAGCTGGAGACCATTTTTGACCGGATCGAGCTCCTCCGGCTGCGTTTCGAATTGTGCGCGATAAAGGCAGGATTGCGAACGCCGGCGTCGCTTCCCGACTCCTACCCGGAATATGAAAAACTGAAGAAGGCCTTCGAGGAGGAATTTCAGTTTCTAACGGAGGCCAACCTGGGCAATGAGCGGATGTCGGAGGAGGCGATGAACCGGGTAAGAGAGATCGCCGGCCGGACCTGCGAGCTCGGCGGCAAACCGGAACCCCTCATTTCCAGCGAAGAGGTAGAAAATCTCACCATCCGCCAGGGCACCCTGACGGACGCGGACAGGCAGGTCATCCAGAACCACGCCACGGTGACCTACAAGATGCTCTCCCAGTTGCCGTTTCCCAAGAAGCTGCGGCATGTCCCCGAGTATGCGGCCTCTCACCACGAAACGCTCAACGGGAAAGGCTATCCGAGAGGCCTCGACGAAAGCCAGCTCCCGCTCCAGTCCCGCATCCTGGCGCTGGCTGACATCTTCGAGGCGCTGACGGCCAAGGACAGGCCCTACAAGAAAGGGAAGACCCTCTCTGAGGCGATGAAGATCATGTCCTTTATGGCCAAGGACCGGCACATCGATCCCGATCTGTTCGAGCTTTTCCGGCGGGAAGAGATCTATCTCGATTATGCGCGCCGCGAGCTCGCCCCGCAGCAGGTCGACTCACCCGGCCTGTAGTTTTTCCGCGAGCGGGCCGGCCGCCGCTACCTTTTACGGGGCCGTCCCGTTTCTTTTAGACTTACTGCGAAGGCGTCAACGCTTGACAGCCTAGTAAAAAATCCACTTCCCCTCACTTGAGGGGAACGGATTAAGGGGAGGGTGATTTTTGGCTTTTCGCGAGTTCATCGACGCTTAAGGGATTCGATCTCCTTGGCGATTTCGCGCGCTCGGGTGGAACTGGCCGGGAAGAGCTTTGCGGCTTTGTCGAAGTGAAAAAGGGCGCTTTCCGGCTTCCCTTTTTTCTTGAAATAGAGACCGAAATAGTAATGGGAGTCGCCTGGATAATTTGCCTTGCCGTAGGCCATGGCCAGATTATATAAGATATCCTCATCGTTTAGACGCATCTTCTCGATCTTCTTGTACACAGCGAGGGCCGCGGGCAAATCGCCCAATGCCTCATAGGTCCTTCCCAGATAAAGAAGGGCGCCCGGATCATTCTCCGCGAGTTTATCGGCGTGGCGCAGGCCGGCGGCGGCCTCCTCCAGCCGTCCGAGTTTGAAGAAGGCGATTCCCTGATCCCTGATGATCTCCGGATCATTCGGGGCAAGACGGACGGCCTTTTGAAAAGCGGCAAGCGACTCGGAGATCATTCCCAGCCTGTCCTGCGTGACGGCCAAGCCGTAGAGGGCGTCCACATCGCCGGGAGAGGCGTCTAAAATATTCTGAAAATGCCGGAGATTGGCATCGTTGTCCTTTCTCTCGAGAAGGAGGAGGGTCTGGACGCGTTTCAGATCGCCGACGATGCCTTTCCTTCCCTCCCGCGTAAAAGTGGTTTGAAGCAGGGCGTCGAGGTATCTCGTCCTTTCATCCGTTCCGGGATGCGTGAGAAAATAGGAGGGGATGGCGTTGGAATAATACTCGTAACGCCGCATGATCCTGAGAACATCCAGCATCGACCTGGCGTCGTAGCCGGCGGACGCAAGGTAGGACATCCCCATCCTGTCGGCCGCTTCCTCCTGCTCCCGGCTGTACTTCAGGGAGAGCGTCGTGGCCGCGGCAATGGAAAAGCTCGTCACCGCCGCGCTGATCTCGCCGCTGCCGCCGAGAAAGGCGCCGGCGAGAATCGCCGCCAGGGCCGAAATGCTGAGTTTCTGTGACCTGCTGATGATCTCGGCGATGTGCCTTCCGTTCACATGGGCGATTTCATGGGCGATCACCCCCGCCAGCTCGCTTTCATTCTCGACCAGATTGATCAGCCCCTGATTGACATAGACGTAACCTCCCGGCGTGGCGAAGGCGTTTATAGCCGAACTCCGGATGATGGAAAATTTGAACTCGAACGGGACCTTTTCGCTGTGGGCCAGGATCCGTTCGCCGATCCCTCCGACAAAGGCGTTGGCCCTTTCGTTTTGCAGGAGCGCGTTGCCCTTTTCCAATTTTTCGTAAAATTCCCTGCCCAGCTTTTTTTCTTCCTCCAGGGTCAGGGAAGCCTGCGCCGTTCCCCCCGCCGGAAAGGCGTACAGGGCAAGGAAAAGAAGAACCTTTGCCGTTTTTTTCACCAGACGCCCTGCTTGCAAGACAACCCCCTATATGATTTGATGCGCCGCACGTTCATTGTTGATTTCAGCTTAACCTATTTCCGGGATGCTATCAAGACCGCCGCCGCAAAATGTTCAGGGGAGGCGACATCTTGTTGAACCGGACGATAGCGTATGGTATGAGACCCTTGCGCAACCTGAAAATCATGTCCCGGAAGCGCATTGTAGATTTTTCGGAACGAAAAATGTACAGCGCGCGGAGGGAGCGTGATTTTCGAAGGTCTCGGTATAGAACGTCAAAAAATCGGGAGGCGGCATTGAAAAAGGAACTGATCCACGCGCGGAAAATCACCGTCAACTGTTACGAAACGGATGAAGAGGCGCTCGTCATCGAAGGCTCGCTGATCGACGAACGTTTCTTCCCCTTCCAGATCCATGCTATCAACGAGAGACGCGAGCCCGGCCCGATACATCATATCGGCCTGACGATGAAACTCTCGGTTCCGCAGTTGGAGATCATCTCTCTCGACGCCGATATGCCGGTGGTGCCCGACGCGGGCTGCCGCGAAATCAAAGACGCACTGCAAAGACTTGCGGGACGCCGTATCCGCCCCGGGTTTACAAACGAGACCCGGGAGCTCTTCGGCAGGACGGAAGGCTGTCTTCACCTGACGAATCTCCTTTTGGCCATGAGTTCGGCGGCGATTCAGGGGCTTTGGAGTTATTTCAGCCGGATCAGGCAGGGAAAAACCCCGCCGCTTCCCCCGACCGATCCGCTGATGTTTCTTGACAGCTGCTACATGTGGCGCGCAGACGGTCCCTTCGCGGAGAGGATCGAACGGCGCCGCAATGCCGCCCACAACAGCGTGCAACGTCCTACCGCCGCAGGATCGCCGGATGAATGACGTGAGATTCCGCCGCTCTCTCTTGAACTTCGGTCCTGTTGCCGCCTATGCGGCGCTGATCTTTTTCGTTTCTTCCATGACGAAGTTTCCTGATACAACCCCCTACTTCTTCGGCGCCGACAAACTCGCCCATTTCGCGGAATACTTCCTGTTCGGCCTGCTCATCCGCCGCTGGCTGGATTCGCTGGCAAGACCATCTTTCAAGCGCCATGCCTTCTGGCTGACAACGGCATTCGGATTGTTATATGCCGTCAGCGACGAATGGCATCAATCCTTTGTTCCGGGGCGGGATGCATCTCTGTGGGATGTATTTTTCGACGGCTCGGGGATTATGACGGCCGCCCGCGCCTATCCCTTTCTCAAGGGAAAAGCCCGCGCGCTGAACCAGGAAGTTAATAATCCGGCAACGGAGGTCAGACATGAACAGAAAACCTGTCGTCACGATTGACGGGCCGGCCGGCGCCGGAAAGAGCACGATCGGCAGGATGATCGCCGAGCGCCTTTCTTTCATTTATCTGGATACCGGTGCACTGTACCGGGCCGTTGCGTTAGGGCTGCGCGAGCAGGGATGGGACGGCAGGGAAGACAGCCTGATTACGCTGTGCCGAAACCTCCGGGTGGAGATGAGGCAGGCGGGTGACCGGCTGCGCGTCTTTGTCGACGGGGA
>Ga0172369_10005332_pt1 | contig 15897 bp, 13 predicted proteins | sample LakKiv25m_FD_114539 | JGI IMG/M metagenome (GOLD analysis project Ga0172369, IMG submission 114539) | Freshwater microbial communities from Kabuno Bay, South-Kivu, Congo - kab_022012_11.25m | ecosystem: Environmental > Aquatic > Freshwater > Lake | place: Democratic Republic of the Congo...
ATTAACCTGTTGAATTTTCATGTTATTATGCCATAAAAAGCAATGTCCGACAAGGAAAAATTACCATAATCTTAAATTATTTCAGATAATTGACCAAAACCGACTTTTTACGAGTTCATCAAGATTAGGGCTGGCCCAAAACGCCTGCTTCCCGCAGTCCCTGCATCAGGTTGGCAATCGCGGTCTCTTCCATGAGCTGTCGAGCTTCCCGGGCGTACGACCCGATATGCGGAGTAAGAATCAGGTTGTCCATGGAGCACAAGGAACCGCGATAGGGTTCCTCTCCGAATACGTCAAGGCAGGCGCACCCTATCTGGCCGGTATGCAGGCTGGCGGTGAGGGCCTCCTCATCAACCATGTCCCCCCGGGCCGTATTGATAAAAATGATGCCCTGGTTACCTATCCAGGACAGCTCTTCCGCCCCGAGAATTTTCTCCTTGCCGCTGGCGTGGAGGGTGATGAGGTTCGCCTGTGCCAGAAGTTCTTTTAAAGAGACTCTCTGGGCCCAGGAAACCTCAACCGGTTGGGGGTCATAAAAGACGATTCTGGCATCGAAGGCCCGGGCCAGTTCCCCGACCCGCTGCCCGATGGACCCAAACCCGATAATGCCCACCGTTTTGCCCTGGAGGAGGCCACCCATGCGTTTCTGCCAAATCCCCTGGCGCAGCAGGCGATCCTGGAGGGTAATGGAGCGTAAGGCCGCCAGCATCAGACCGAGGGTGAGTTCGGCCACAGCTTCGGTCAAAACCCCGCTGGTGCGATACACCCTTATCCCCAGTTCCGCCGCGGCTTCATGATCCACATTGTCCCAACCGGCGCCGACCCGGGAAATCACCCGGAGATAATCCCGGGCCGCCGTGAGCCCCTCCCGGGTAATAGGCTCGGTCCCGGCCAACAGGCCCACTGGCCGGTGTTCCTCCAGGAGGCTCGCCAATTCCGCTTCTTTCAGTTTGCGGCCCCAGGGATTTACCACGAAGTGCAGGTTCGTCGCCGGGCTCCCGGTTCCAAAGGAAGAGGTGGTTGCCAGAATGGTAATCGGCTCAGCGGTCATAGTCACACATCTCGCGTAAGCACTCCAGGAGACCCTGCCCCATATCCAGATAGAGGTGGTTCACCAGTTTATGGCCGACCTTCGGCACGAAGGAATAGGGCGTCACGGTGTAATGGTCCCGGCTCTCGTCCCCGGTAAATTCGATCGTGATATCCCCACCCAGAATCTCTCTGATCATCAAAAGCATTTCCTTGAACTTCATCGGGTAGTGGCCCGTGATGACAATATGACGGTTTTGGTAATCCGCATGCAAAATATCCACGGTCAACCGAGCGGCGTCGGACACATGGATATACTCCCGCAGTTCCTCCCCATGCCCGTGGCAGACAATGCGCCGGTTTTCCAGGGCCTGTTTCAAATAACGGAAAATGCTGTTCCGCTCATCCGCTCTGGGTCCATACAGAGTACCGTATCGCAAGATAGTAAAGTTGAGGCCGTACCGGCGCTGGTATTCTTCGATGTACACCTCGGCGGCCTGCTTGCTGCAGCGATAGAAGCCCCCTTTCTGGCTATATACATATATGGTGCTGGCATAAACAAATCGCTGGACCCGGGTCTTGAGGCAGCCCTCCATGATATTGAGGTTGCCCTGTACGTTGAGTTGGACCGTAAGTTTCGGCTTGGTGGTAGCATCATCCAGGTCGACAATCCCGGCAAAATTATACACCACATCCTGGCCGGCAATGGCGGCATGCACTGCCTCCTCATCCAGAATGTCTCCCACCACCATCGTCTGTTCTGGCAGGAGATACGGCGAAGGCTTGAGGTCGAAGATGGTGACCGCATAGCCGCGGTCCGTCAAGCAATCGGCGACATGGCTTCCTAAAAATCCTGACCCGCCAAAAACAATGGCTTTCACTCTTCCTACCTTTATCGCCGCGTTATTTGATGACCGGCATCATTGGCCCGCATCACCGGAACATCTCCAGCGGCAGAAGAAATTCCCCTGCGATGCCGGCGTGCTCGGGCCCGGTTCCCTTCCTGAGATAAAAGACCGCAAATACCAGGCGCGTGAATGGGGTTACCGCGGTTGCGGCCGGCTTACCCCAATAGCCATAGGCGCCGATTAAGATCGGTGCGGGCTGCAATGCTTGCATCAACCCCAGAACCTCTGGCAAATTAAACACCACATAATTGGCCACTTCGGCGTTGCGCTCCTGTCCGGAGAAGTTGATATACTGGTAACTGCTTTTGATATCGTTCACTCCGGAGCCGGTGGTCAGCCGCAGAGATATGACGAAGTGCCCCTCTGCTTTTACCCGTGCCCAGCATGCATTCATAATTCTCTGGACCTCGATATTCCAATCGGCGCAACTCAGGGACACCACGAGGTCAAAGGTATCTTCCAGGTTTAGCTCCAGAATGTCCCCCGCCAAAAAGGTTGCGGGAACCGGCAATCGCCGTTCCAGACGCGCCCAGGCGATGGCCTCCCTATGGATATCCACCCCGGTATAGGAACTGAGCTGGAACCGCTCGCAGAGCGCGGCCCCGAGACCTCCACAGGCGCAGCCCACATCCAGGACGTTCCCCAGGGATCTCTGCTCCAAGGCCAGTTTCGAAAATACCCATCTCTCTGAAGGGTAAAAATCCGCCCACCTGGAGCGGTTGCAGCTATAATAGAGAGGAATCTCTCGAGATTTATATTCAATGTTTTTGGCCACGGCGGTCCCTGTCACGGTAGAAAGAAACCTCCCAATCCTGACCGCGATTGGTAAACGAGCCCCTTCCCAAATTCCCCCTTGACAACCACTGTCATGCTGAGCCTAGCGAGGACCCTCACAGTGTCAGATAGTTGAGATTCTCAAAAATTGTCCCTTGCCAGGTTCCGGGAATATGTTCGACCAGACCAGGCACAATCGCGGCTAATCTTGCCGCCGGGCCAAGCAAACTCGCCTCCTGCCAGGCCAAGCGAATTGAGACGGTCTCAATTGTGCCGGTTGTGCGCCCAAGATCCTAACCCAAGGGCTCAGCTATCTTCCTGATGGCAGGTCTCAGCCCCTGAGCGCATAAATCTTTACAAACACTTGCCAGAAATGTTCCATGTCTTTGAGGTGGCCCACGGTAACCCGCACATAATCCTTTAAGAAGTCATTCTTGAACCCGGCGCTGACCAGGATTTTGGCCTCAGCCAGACCTTTGACGATGTTATTAACTTGATCGCGGCAATTAATCAATACAAAATTGGCGTCACCCACACGATGCGGGATCCCTGCCTCCGCGAGCTTCTTCACTAAGAAATCTTTGCCGTCCATCACATTTTGGATCAATTCTTGGATGACCTGCGGTTCATCCAGAAGCCTTTCCCCGAAAAACGCCGCCACGCCGTTGACATCGAAGGTTGGCCGAACTTTGCGCAGCACTTCGATGACATGCGGACAGGCCGCGGCATATCCGAGCCGCAGAGCCGCCATGCCGCACAACTTGGAAAAGGTTCGGAGAACAATCACATTCTGATAGGTCTTGGCGGCCTGGATTGCGGTTTCAGGACAATAATAAAAATAAGCCTCATCTATCAGGAGCAAAATTCTTCCCCGGGCGGCATGTTCGATCAGCTTGATGAGTTGGGCGGCGGGCATGGCACTGCCGGTAGGATTATTCGGGTTCACCACCACCGCCAAGCGCACGCCTGCTACCAGCCGGGCAATAAACTCCTCCCACGGGAAGGAAAAATCCGGCCGGTATTCCACCCACAGGGGCTGGGCCTCGAACATACGACAATAAACCGCATACATAGCAAACGTGGGATCTGTCAGCAAAACCTGATCCCCGGGTGCAACATAGGCATCAAAAATATATTTAATGGCCCCGTCAGAGCCATTCGATACCAAAATATGCTCTGGCAACAGGTCATTATGGCGGGCGATCTTGGCTTGCAAGCCCCGGTATTCCGGATAGGTCGCCAGAAATCTCCCGTCAATGGCAGCCAGGGTGCGCTTAACAAAATCCGGCGGCAACCCGGTGACTGCCTCATTCATGTCGAGCCGTAGATAATCGTGGCGTGAATATTCGGTCGGTTTGGTGCGGAAAAGTTCGGTCAAAGATTTTTTGGGTTTCGGCATGAATTCTCTTTTTAATCTGCTGATTACACCGCGAACCCCAGCCCATCCCCCCTATCGGCTGGTCTTCTGGATTTGCGCGGTTCGCCAGGGGCACCCGTCACAGGCTGACACCAGGTGGGACAATCCCTGCTGGTGCAGGTCCCGTGTCCGGTTGACGTGGGGATCGTGCCAGCAGGAAGCAACATCTCGTTCTTTGACATTGCCGACGCACAAATGGCGAAAGTCATCGTTATTACAGGGCATGATAGCCCCGCTCCACTCAATGGTCATGCGCTGCCACAGCTGCGGACAGGCCCAATCCGGGTCAATCAAACCCCGGCAGCGGTTAACGCTATCCTTGTAGTCAATCGCCGCAACTTCATCGGCATGCGATAACCAAAAGGCCCGATAATCCTCCAGATCCAGTCCGGGAAACTTTACGGTTTGCACGCGGACCCGCGGCTTGGTGTAACCTTTCCGAGTTCTCAAGGAAATCAACGTATCCAGATTCTGCAGAATCCGGTGGAATTTGGCCCCCTTCCTGTCTCGCTCGAAGACAACGGGATCGGTACCTTCAACCGAAACCGAAATCCGGTCCAAGCCCGCGTCCATCAGCCGCTGTGATTTGTCGTCGTTAAGCAACATGCCGTTCGTGTTGAAGTATACATCTAAAACGCCCCTGGTCTTTGCATAGGCGACCATCTCGACCAGGCGAGGGTGAAGCAGAGATTCACCCCGGTAACTCAGTTTAAGCCCCCAGAGCCTTCCCGCCTCAGACTCATCGAGGATTTTTTGATAAAGTCCAAAATCCATATCTCCCATTTGATTTTTATCCAACAGCGGCAGCTTGTCACAAAAAGTGCAGCGGAGATTGCAACGATTGGTGGCTTCAATATCCAAATGGAGCGGAAATTCCCTGACGACAAAGGTGGCCGGGTTCTCTTGCCAACAACGGCGGTATTGTGCATATTCAGCATCCTGAATATCGCTGACGGGTTTGGCACCGAGAACCTGGAAATTAGAATTGGCAACCGCCTTAACCATCTCAGGCCTCTGGATCATACGGCGTAGCAGTCTCGGAAAACCCGTGTTCCAGGAGCCAGGCTCTTACTCCCGGCACCTGCCAGATATAGTCGATATCGCATCCGCCCCACTGCTCTAACGGGTAGATCTTTTGCCCCATCCATTTCTGCGGCAGGAGCCCCTCGGAGATGTTTTCCAGGCAGCGCGGACGCACGATGGATGCCCCCATATCGGCAAACCAGACATCGCCCTGGGAATCCCGATCGCAGGACAAGGTTTGAGGGTCCCCAAAGGTCTCAAAGGGCACAAAGGGGTGCAGCAGGCCGTCAGCTCCGACTTTTCTGGCCCGCAGCGGACTCCACATATTATAGCGGGAAACGGTGACCGCAGAGTCATATTCCGGATGCGTCCGCAGGACTGCGATACCGGCATCGATGGTCGCAGCCGTGATGGTGGCGGCATTACAAAATAACAGCACCATGAGTTCCACCGCCTCGTTGCGACTGGCGGCTTGGTCTCGAATCACCTGGTATCCATGAACAAAAGCATCTTCACCCAAAGCCTCGGGAGTGGCCAGCTCAGGGGGACGCTCGATCACCTGTGCCCCTGATTCTCGAGCGATGGCGGCAATGTGCTCGTCGTCAGTTGAGACGTATACCCGGTCGATGGAGCGGGCATGCCGGGCCGCCAGTAAGGGATAGACCGTTATGGGGCGTCCTAATATGGGGTACAGATTTTTACCCGGAAATCCAACGCTACCTTTGCGTCCAAGCATTAATGCGGCAATCATAAATAATCCCACGCAGCGCCCAGGGGTGCCCCCCCTTCCTGCTTTAACGAGCGGTTACTTTACAAGGTGAGCCTTTCTCTAAAGGCCATTTTTAAGATACCTTACCATATTCATAGACGCAAGGATGATTAGCCCGAATAATGTACCGGTAGTGCAATATGGTGCGGCGACCTGGCGCTTACGTCTGGCGGAACCCTCTGAAGTTGACATTCAAATCCATATAAAGCCGCCTGGCCTCGTCAAGAGAGATTCTGGTCTTATTCTTGAAGTAGTTCTGGATAAGCTTCCGGTTTGCCGCATAGAGGGCCCGGTGAAATTCCCGGTCGGACATATCGGTGAAGTTGACTGCCACCAGGTCCGAATTGATATGCTTGTTCTCGTAAAAGTCGGCGCAGTCCTTAAGAAGGCCCTTTTCCAGGGCGTGATAATAAAGCGGCGAGCCGGGATACGGGGTGACCGGCCTTATGGTGCGCAACTGGGCCCCATCATCGTATTTTAACAGGAAGTCCACCGCCTTTTGCAGGGTTTGCTTATTGTCTCCGATATTGCCGAAGATAATATTAAATCCGGGGGATATCTCTTCCTTAAGAGTAGCTTCTATGCCCTTGACTATTTGCTCGACCGTAAGGCATTTATTCATTTTTCTCAGCACTTCATCATCCAAAGCTTCTATGCCGTAATTGATGAATACGCAGCCGGCTCTTTTCATTAAGCCCAAGACCTTCGGCTTGGCATAGTTCAGTCTGCCATTGCATGTCCACCTTATAGTAAGACGTTCCCGGAGAAATGCCTCGCAAAGCTCGGTCGTGCGCTTGATGGAAGAGATCAGAAGCTCGTCGAAGAATGATACATAGGTAATGCCATAGTTGGTAATGAGCATCTTTATCTCTTCCACAATCCCTTCGGTGCTGCGGGTCCGCAATCCATCGTCCATACGGTAGCAAAAAGCACAACGGAATGGGCACCCCCTCCCGGAAATCATCGGCGCCACCAAATCGACACTCTCACAACGAGGCTCTCTCAGAAGACGGTAAAAGTGCATCGGGAAAAGCTCATAGGCGGGAAAGGGAATCGACTCCAGATCTTTGATCAGGGGCCGCCGCGGGTTCACCACGGCTTTTCCCCCCTGCAAAAAGGCGATGCCGTCCACATCCTGTATGGGGCGTTTGGCAGCCAGGGCTTGAGCCAGTGCAACGATGGTGTCCTCGCCTTCCCCAATGACGATGGCGTCGGCTCCGGTTATCTTGAGGAAATATTCCGGCTCCGGTGACGGGCCGTGCCCCCCCAACACATAGAACGGGCGATTTTTACTCTTATTCACGGCCTCCGATATCTTTAGCAACTTCTTGTACTGGAAATACCCGCCTATGGTTCCCAGCCCCACCAGTTCAAAATGGTGACTGTCCAGATAGTGGGTTAAATGTTCTTCAGGATAATGATGCATGTCCTGGTTGTAGATTTCCACATCGAATCCGGCCTTTTTAAGCACCGCGGCTATATATCCCAGTCCGATGGGAAAGACGTTTATATACATTTCATTGTCATAGGCGACTAACAATATCTTCATATCATATCCTTAGCTTATCGGTTTCGCCGGCCCATAAGAGAAGTGCATCCAACACCTTTTGACTTAAGCAATTTTTATTGAGGTAGGTTCAATCTGGCGATTTAGAGACTTGTTAGTTTTGGATGCAATTGCTGTAGTGAAGGATAACCACCAACTTAATATAATTTATCAGGGTCATGCAGTAGTTAAACTGGCGACTATCTAAGGCCGAGCGACGCCATTATCGTGTCACAACATCCAATCGATGCCAATTCCTTTTCATAAGCATCATGTAAGTTGGGCGAATTCATAAAGCTCCATTTCACATGCCCGCCCGGCAGGCCTTTTGCCAACCAGTAAAGATGGTTCGAAAGAGGATATCTCTGCACCTGTTTAATGTAATTAACCTTCAAACCAGCCTGCTTTGCAAGTTCAGATAATGTCTGTGCGGTAAAAAGAAATAAATGACAACTCCAATATGTGAAGCGTGAAAATTGATCGCATTGATACAATTCCAGCAACGCATCGGCGGCATTCGGAACTTCGATAATCAGCTGCCCATCCTTTTTTAACCAGGTGCTTAATTCCGCCAACATCGACCTGGGGTCGGGGATATGCTCCAGCACATGAAACATGGTGATAATATCGTACCCCTCTGCCTGAATATCCGGCGGAATTTCTGACAGGTTATGAAAAACCGTCAGTCCATGGCTCTGATAATAATCCCGTATTCTGGTTTCCGGTTCCACCCCGTGCGCCGCTGCAGCAAGCCCCCGGGCTCTTAAAAGAAAACCGCCCGCCCCGAAGCCATAGTCCAACAGCCTGCAGTTTGGCAACACCGCTTTGAGATACTGGAATCGCCTTTCATCATCCCAGGCAGTCTCGTTGAGCCTAGATTGAAGGTCCGGCATTGCATCGCCATCATGCATTTTTGAATCTTCATAAAAGCCATTTTCTATGTGATTGAACGATGACAGAAACACCAGCCCGCAGGCAACGCATTCCAAAATCCCCAATTCGGACCGGTCTCGCACACATCCCGGCCTTTTCTTAAAATCCCGGCCACCGCATAAATAACATCTGTTCACAGATTGCATTGCACTATCACCCATCCGCCCTACAACCCGGTGGGTACTCCCCAAAAATCACAATGACTACACAAAGGAATTTTTCCCCTGTTGCCCTCTACATGATCTGTAATCCACTCTTTTCTTTTGGAGCCGTGCCAAATATCTATTAAATCAGTAGTATTAGCATCTCCTATTACCCCTAATCCTTTTGGGTCAAATCTGACGCAGATAGATACTTTCCCGAACCGGTTAATTGCCATATGATTTAAAATCTCCAAGCATATTCCAATTTCCGGGACCGTCGGGTTCTTCTGATACTTAAAGCTTCCCAGAGGATTATGCAATATCCTGGTGGCTATTATTCCCTCCAATTTTTTCCATCTTTCAGGGTTCACATCTCCCAGGCATCTATAAATCATCCGAGGCTTCCTGTTACCTTTAATCTCCAGAAATTTTCTCACCAACTCATATTGCTCATCCCCCTCCGGGTCATTTTCTATTACCGATATTGTTATGGTATCCAGGTTATCTATAATCTCGTCAGCTTTTTCTCTGATCAATTTTCCATTGGTATCCATACACCGTATCTGCTTCTTGAAGAGCCCTACGGCCTCGCCAAATCTTGGATAGAGCAACGGTTCGCCATTACTGTGAAATTGAATTACTATACCTTCGGGTAGTTGGGCGGCTATTTTCTCAACCAACTCAAAATCCATGTCGCCATAATTTATGGCAATTTCAGGATATTCTCTATCTATCTTTCTTCTGCCGCACATCCAGCAATTCTTATTGCATCTACTGGTCAATTCGAGATGGATGCAATATAGCCCATTAAAATATTTATTCAATATCCCCTCGCTTTCAACATCTCATGTCTCATTGCGATGAAGGTGATTGCAAAAGTTCCGTTCTAAAATCTGCTTACCCACGCTCATGTCTTCGATTTAAACGCATACGGCGATGGTCCTGCCAGCGCCGGCCCCCCCCGTTCAGCATCCCATTTCTTTATTTGTCCAACAATATCTACCCCCACCGCAGCGCTCCATGTATCCAGTAACTTGCGGGTAATATTGCCCATGGGTTTATTTCCAATTGGAATGCTGTTGAGAAAAGATACCGGCAATATACAGAAAGGAGTTCCGGTCATAAATGCCTCGTCCGCATTTATGACATCATACGGCTCAATATTCTTTTCAATACATAACATTCCTAACTTTTGCGCCAGCTCGAAAATGTATCCGCGGCTGATTCCTCGGAGTATATTGCGTGGTTCCGGTGTGAAAATCACGTCATCCTTGACAATAAAGAAATTATCCCCGGTCCCTTCGGCAACAAATCCGTCCGGATCAAGCAGCAGAGCCCAATTGTTCTCACCTTCGTAATGAGAAACCTCAATGTTAGCCATCATATAATGTATCCGGCTTCTATTTTTTACCTTGGGTTCAAGAAGTTGCGCCGGTATAGCCCGTTGCGAGGTAATGACTGCATTGATGCCGGTATCGAACAATTTGCCCATCCCGGCAACGGTCCAACGCAAGGGGAAATCCGCAATAATGACATTCGGTCCCGTATGCGCCCCCACAATGCCCTGATAGATCGACAAAATACCTCTGGACACATCTATCATCAGCCGGTGCTCATCATCAGCGGCAAAGAGTGGATCATTAGCCTCTATGGTGGCGTAGATGTGCTCTTCCATCTCGTCCATACTCATCTTTAGCGGGATGCGCACATATTTGATCGATGCATACAGACGTTCCAGGTGTTCTCTGAGTCGAAACTGAACCTTATTAAAGGATCTTGTCATCTCAAAGACCATATCTCCAAACATCAAGGCTGAATCATAGATGGATATTCTTGCTTCAGATTCCGGGATTAATTCTCCGTTAACCCAAACGACTCGGCTTTTTCTCTGATTCATGTCACCACAACCTAATATTTATTGTAATAAAATTATCATTATTTATTCAGTGAAAATGCTTTCATCAAAGCTTCACACATCCTAAGGTCTTCCATGGAGTCGATTTCAAACATCTTCCAAAATTCCATCTGCGTTATGCCAATCTTTCCTCCTAGCCTATTGTTGTATTTCCTGAGCACTTCCTTTTTGAAAATATAAAATGATCCGTTTTCAATATACTGCGTCGGTATATCCTGGCGGCGGCTCCGGTTCTTGTAATCGTAGTTCACACTTTGCCATACCCCATCCGACTGCTTTTTCCAGAAGAACAAGTCCTCCGCCACACTGCAGGAAAACATTGAGTCGCATTTCTGCGCAAAAAAATCGCTGAGTCCGCGCTCTAGATCACTTGGTTCTCTCAAGGGCGACGTAACCTGAGGAGCAAGAATAATATCAGCGTTCCCTGCCCTGTCTCCTATGAGCTCTACCGCATGCAGCCATCCTGATTCAGAGGTGGCGGAATCCCCTGAAATTTCAGCTGGTCTCTGGATGATTTCAGCCCCGCAACCTTGACTTACCGCCAGTATCGCCTCACTGTCTGAACTCACCCAGATAGAATGAATTCCCTTGGCGTGTTGCAATTGTTCAATCGTCCAGACAATGAGGGGCTTGCCGCAGAAATCAATAAGGTTCTTCCCGGGAATCCCCTTAGAACCACCTCTGGCCAGGATGATGGCAACAACGTTTGACAAAAGTCTCTGTCTCTCTTAATGGGATTCGAAGGGTATATGGGCCCGCAGCTTTTGGGCAATAGGAACTTCTTTAGCATTGACTTTCAGTTCACCGGTCCCCATGGCCCTTTCAATCTTGCGCACCGCTCCTACCAGTTGGCGAAAACCCATTGGTTCCACTGAAGCCGCCTGGTCGGAACCATACATGGCGCGATCCAGGGTAATATGCCGCTCCAGGGACGTTATACCAAGGGCCGCGGCCGCATAAGAGACCGCTAGGCCAACCTCGTGCCCGCTATAGCCCACATCACAATGATAACGATCCCGCAGCGTCTTGATGCGGTTCAGATTAGCATCCTCATCATCCATGGGATACGTCGAGACGCAATGCATCAATTCAAATGGACAACCGGCGTTCCTGAAGATCGCCACCGCATGGTCAATCTGCGCAATTTCCGACATCCCCGTCGAAATAAATGTATGCTTCTGTTCTGAAGCCACCTCTCGGAGCAAGTCTTCATAAACAACCATCGCTGAAGCTATCTTATTGTATTTGCAGTTAAATTGCCGTATAAATCTCTGACTTTCCAGGTCCCAGGCCGACGCAAACCAATCAATTCCCTTTTCTCTGCAGTACGCATCGATCTCTTGATATTGCGCCCGGCCGAACTCCAGCCCCTCCTTCTGGGCCCGCTGCGTTTTACCCCATGGGCTTTCCCTGAATGAATCCAGCAGATCCTTGGAGTATACCAGCTCTATGGTCCGCTTCTGGAATTTGACCGCATCCGCTCCCACATCATGGGCAACATCGATCAATCGTTTTGCAATATCAACATCGCCGTTATGATTGATGCCAATCTCCGCAATGATAAAAATTGCCATGATAAACCCTCTCTTTTGGCTTACAATAACTCAATTTACTTGATAGCAAAAATATCTGCTAACGACAACCGGAATTTGCCCCTCCGGTCCAGGCACTCAGCCATGCGGCTTTTGCCTCCCCCGGTAAGCTGAGAGATTGGCGTGCGGTGGATCCGGTTCGCTTGGACGCTTGCTTGCAAGATAATTTTCTCCCCCCTATTCTTGGGACAACTTCATGATAACCCTCTACTCGCGCCTTCCTGGATTATTAAATTCAGCCGTTACCCCCTGCTCGGACAAATAGCGCTCTACAGTTGCGTCCAACGCGGCGATACTGGCTCCCATCTCCTGCATATAAAGGTGGATAAAACGCAATATACGCCGGTGGCCGGCGCAATCGTCGAAATAGTTAATCCATCGGCGCCATTTATCGAACGCGCCCACGGTCTTATCACCCGCAGCGGCCCCCATAACTGCCCTGCGGATATCCGGCAGGGTCGAAAAAAGCACTTTCTGGCCATTATCCTGGTAAATGAAGTACCTAAGCCAGCCGGTACAATCCCAATGCACCGCCCTCAAGCCCAAAAGACCCGCGATAACTCCGGCGGAATTTAGGCCAAAACACACTGATAAATCTGCCGCCTCGGCTGCGTCCACGGGCGAATACCTCCGCCGGTCAAGGACGCGTAACCGGCCCTGTTTTTCCAGTGACTCTATCCGGCGAACAATGGCTTCCCCATCGGGAAGATGCCGTAAATCCTCCACATCCATGCATTTGCTCTTACTAATTCCGGCAAATGACGTATTCTCCTCCAGGATACTCAGTACTTCGAGATAGAATGTGGAGAGGTTTTCCGCAGACTCACGCTCCAAGTATCCGCCCACGGAAGAGTCAAAAATTGCCAGGGTAAAATTGCTTTTAACGGGCATAGTTAGACCGTCAGGCTTAGCCCCCGACCCTACCAGCCAGAGTCCGCACGGGATTATCTGGCAACACGTATGGCCTTTCCTCTGGAGATATTCGCGATGTGCCGCGCCCCATACGAGCATCACATGCTGAGGATTCAAATGGGAAGGAAATTGGCTGTTGGGATAATTTGACCAGTGGAGTCCGATCATAATGCCGCCGGCTGACTCAATGGCCTGCTTCTGAGCCTCTTGAAACCAGCTTGCCTCTTGATGCTGCAAAAGCAGCCGCACCTTAAACCGTTTATACAGAGATAAATAAAGGGCACGTCTTATTTCAAATTGAAGCAAATACAACGCAAACCAGAAATGCCGCTGGCGTAACGAAATAAAAAAACCAGCCATCAGCCTGAAATAATCCTGCACCAAAAGTCGCGCATGGAGCATATCATGCGTATCAATCCAACTGAATCCCTGTACTTCTAATTCCTGAATTGTCTCAGGCGTGCAAGGCGTATCTGGTCTGTCAAAATAATAAACTATATCGTAAGTTCTGCCGGCTGAATTAGTGGCAATAAATTCACTAAACTGGTCCCAAATTCGACTTTTAGGCGGCATCTCAATCCAGAAGGAAGGATTTTTTGGGTTTTCACTGATACTACCTTTGACTCCAACATAATAAAAACGTTGCACGGCATTACGGATCATAAGTGCAAATGGTATGACCGCAACTCTTAATAATGCGGCAATAGATGGAAGAGATTTTATTTTTATTTGCGGTTTAAAATAGTCCTGCACCATAAAATTGAGATAGTGTCCCGAGAGATATACCAAATACTTGCTGGATTCTCCCCCACTAAGACGGTGGAGCACCAGCGTTACAAAAGTAATGCGCTCCTCTAACTGGGAGGATATGAAACATTTGGTCATATTTTGCAGCCATTCCGGATCGGTGCTCATCTGCTTTTTACCAAACCCGTCCAGGATAGCACAGAGGTTATCCGCCCGAGAATATTCAAGGGCCAATCCGTCTTCATCTTTCTGGTTAAGACAAAGGCTGGCAGGATAAAAGCTTATAGAGAGAAGATTGGCGACAATCGCCGCGAATCTTAACGACATAGGGGTGGCTTTGCGCTCATCGAAGTAAACTTCCTGCCGGCCGGTTCCGTTATGCAATAGCAGAAACAGGATTCCCCAGACAGTAAGCTCTTCAAACCATATAACATCCGGCCTCACCTCTGGCCGGCTTTCACTACTATAGAGCATCTTTGACCCCACAAATTAGCGATTATTCCTTTTCCCTGGTTGTCTGGCAGACTAAGAATAGTAAGGTTGACGATTATAATGTAGGAATGGGCACAATATAGCCCAGAGGTAACCGTTCAGTCTCTCTTTTGAGAGGAGGGAAAATAATTTGGTTTTCTCAAAAAATCCATCCGCGGCAATATTATGCAACCTAAATTCATCAGCCATTTTCTGTCGATTCTTTCTATCATCCCTCGGATAGGGCCATATTCTTAAAGCTATTACTTTGCTCCAGCAGTTCCTCGTAAGAACCTTGCGCCACCACCTTGCCATGAGCCAATTCTATGATTTTATCACAGCGTCGCACAGTGGTTATTCTGTGGGCTATTATCAATATAGTTAAATCTCGGTTGAGCCTTTCGATCGATTCCATGACCGCTTGTTCAGTTACATTGTCAAGAGAACTTGTGGCTTCATCGAATATGAGCACTGAGGCCTGTTTATACAACGCTCGCGCTATCCCAATTCTCTGGCGCTGACCACCGGACAACCGAATACCTCGTTCACCGATCAACTCATCATAACCCTTCCCACGGCTTTCAATAAACTTGTCGATTTGTGCCTGTCGAGCAGCTTCCCGAACTAAGTCCATATCAATCTCGTTCCTCGGAACCCCAATAGCTATGTTTTCCGCAATATTTGTGTCGGCCAGGAAAATACTTTGGGGCACATGAGCAATTGCGCGCTGCCAGGAGCGGCGCCGCTCTCCAAGAATTGACTGACCATCCACCAGAATTTGGCCCTCGGTTGGCTCCAGAAGCCCCATGAGTAAATCCAGCGTGGTGCTCTTTCCACTTCCGGTGCTGCCTACAAACCCCACTCGTGCGCCTTTTAGTATGGTGAAGTCAAGGCAGAACCAGGGGGTATCATCTAAATAGCGAAAGCGAACTGATTGGAAAACTATTGAGTCTCGGAATTCCAGCGGCTCCGGTTCAGGGGTAGTGGCCTCTGGAGGCAACGGCTGATTAAGGAGTTCAATTGCCTCCGCTAATGAACTTTTGCTCCCCATAATTGTGGCCCAAGCGATATAGATCTGCTGCAGCGCCGGCAGCAGACGCTGCGCCCCCAGCGCCAGCGCTCCCAAAACCGGCAGGGCGGTTGCCACTCCACCTGCTTGTCGACTCAGACCGTAAGCCAATCCTGCTATCAACACCATTCCAATGGCTTCCATACCGAAACGAGGGCTAAGTGCAATGAAAGCGTTGCCCCCGGCCGCCCTGCGGTAAGGTAAATCAGCATTTTTATAGGTTTCACAGTATACGTTCTGCGTTCCATTAAGCAACACATCCCGTATACCACCAAGCCCTTCTTGCAATGATTTAACCACTTGTGGGCCTTCTCGAGCAATTCTTTGGCTGTTAAACTTTAGTTGGCGACGGGCGACTAAAGTAATTAACCCATAACTTGATCCAAATACTAAAGTCGCTATTAATACCGTGAAAACATCAATAGCCAAAAGGGCCATCATGAGAGCAATGAAAAGTGCTACCGAACTTACGAGTATTAATAAAGACTGAACCACATTAACTGCACTGGCTGTTTTGTCTGTGATGCCGCTGATCACAGAGCTGCTGTTACGCGATACGTGAACCTTATAGGGTTGATACAAAGTGCGCCGGTAAATCTCCATGCTGATATCTGCGCCAATATCGTTTGAAAGGCGAGTGTTAGACCAA
>Ga0172369_10005336_pt1 | contig 15894 bp, 14 predicted proteins | sample LakKiv25m_FD_114539 | JGI IMG/M metagenome (GOLD analysis project Ga0172369, IMG submission 114539) | Freshwater microbial communities from Kabuno Bay, South-Kivu, Congo - kab_022012_11.25m | ecosystem: Environmental > Aquatic > Freshwater > Lake | place: Democratic Republic of the Congo...
CATAATGCTTGTTTAATTTTTCGGCCAGAAGCGAATCATGTCCCAAAATGCTCAAGGCCAGTCTTTGTAATGACTCGATTTCAGACGGGCGCAAGGTGGAGGAAAAATGTCCGTCAGCCAAAATAAGGTATTTAGCCATAGGCTAGCTTACCCGAAGCGGGAATTTCATAATATGGTTGGATTATAGGCTTGGCCGCGGCCGGTGTCAATCAGGCAAATTTGCATTTTATGGCTGATTATGTTATATTAATTCCATTGAAGAGAAATCACTAAAAAAGTATAATATGGGATTACCTAGCAAACGACGGACAAAAACATCCAAATTGGAACGGGCGGCTCATTTTGCCCTTAAAAAGACTCCTTTGAATTCCTGCCCGAAATGCGGCCAGCCGGTGATGTCTCACCGCGCCTGCGCCAAATGCGGCACTTATAAAGACAGGGCAGTCATAGAAATCAAGGCCAAAGCCAAGACTTTGCGCCAAAGGGAAAAAGAACGTAAAGCCAAGAAATAAGCTTGCTCAATCAGCTTAGCCAGCACCTTAACCGAAAATAATTATGTCCAACAGGCACTTGTCACGCACTATCGCCGTCCAGACTCTTTACCAATGGGATTTCAACGGTAAGGATAAGGATGTTGTTGAGATTATGGCGATAAATAAGGATTCTTTCGCTCCGGAATTCGATGATCAGGGGTTCATTGAGCATTTGGTCAAGGGCGTGGCCGAGCATTGCGATGAAATAGATGCGCTGATTGTAAGGTTTGCGCCTGAGTGGCCGCTTGATCAGATTACTATCGTTGATCGCAATGTTTTGCGTTTGGGCATTTTTGAACTTCGCCATGACAATAATATTCCGGCTAAGGTGGCGATCAATGAAGCGATCGAGCTGGCCAAGGCTTTCGGCGGGGAATCATCGGGAAAATTCGTTAATGGCGTCTTGGGCGCCGTCTATAAGGATATGGGAGAAAAGGAAATTGACGCCAAAGTCGTAAAATCCGCAGCGGCGGGCGCCGAAAAACGAGCCGTTCAGCCGGCTGAATAACTTATGTCTGAAGCAAAAAATTTAGAAAAAATCATCGGGGTCAAATTTGAGAATCTTAATCTCATTACCGAAGCCGTCACTCATCGCTCGTATCTTAATGAGCATCCTGATTTCAAACTTGACCATAATGAGCGGCTGGAATTCCTGGGCGATGCCGTATTGGAATTGATTGTCACGGAATACCTGTACAAGAACTTCAAGAATCCGGAAGGCGATCTGACCAACTGGCGGGCCTCGCTGGTCAATGGCGACGCTTTGGCCGAAGTCGGACAGTCCATGGGCATAGAAGAGTTTATCCTCATGAGCAAAGGCGAGGCCAAGGATAAGAATTCCAAAGCCCGGCAATACATTCTGGCCAATGCCATGGAGGCGATTATCGGCGCGATTTATTTGGAACACGGCTTGCCGACGGCTCGCAAATTTGTCAATAAGAATATAATTTCCCGCTTGGAAAATATCCTGGCCAATAAGCTGTACGTCGATCCCAAAAGCAATTTTCAGGAAAAAGCGCAGGAAAAATTGAGTGTTACGCCGAATTACAAGGTGATCAGCTCTTTCGGTCCGGATCATGCGAAGGTATTTAAGGTCGGGGCTTATCTGGACAAGGAACTTATCGCGACCGGCGACGGTTCCAGCAAACAGGAAGCCCAGATCAAGGCGGCTCAAGCGGCTCTCTCGGCCAAGGGCTGGGAATAATAATATTTAATTAATTTTCGCCCGAGGCGAATCACTTGGAAGGTGACAAATTTATGACAATAGAATCATTATTCAATGAGGCGGTGGAAATGTCAGCATCCGACATCCATCTTTTGGCCGGATTGAAACCGCACTTGAGAGTGGACGGACAGCTCAAGCCGTATGACGGCAAGGCGCTTACCGCCAAGGATATTGAGATTTTGGTCAGATCCATAATTGATGAAAACAGCTTTAAGAAATTCATGGTGGAGAAGGATCTGGATTTCGCTTATGAGATAGCGAGCGGCTTCCGTTTCCGTATCAATCTGCATTTTGTCAGCGGGACTATCGGCCTGTCGGCCAGGACGATTCCGGCGGAAATTCCCTCAATGAAGGATATTATGATGCCCCAAGTCGCTTATGATCTGTGCAAAATGAATCGCGGTTTGATCCTGGTCACCGGTCCGACTGGCTGCGGCAAGTCCACCTCTCTCGCCTCAATGATCGATTATATCAATGAGAATCGCAACATGAACATAATCACCTTGGAAGATCCGATTGAGTTCATGTTCGCGCCAAAAAAAAGCATAATTCGCCAGCGCCAATTGGGCACGGATATGCAGTCGTTTCAAGAAGGCTTGACTCATGTCTTGCGCCAAGACCCCAATGTCGTCATGGTCGGCGAGATGCGCAATCTGGAAACTATCGCCACGACGATTACCTTGGCTGAGACCGGGCATCTGGTCTTCGCCACTTTGCATACCTATAACGCGGCGCAAACCATTGACCGCATCATTGATATTTTCCCGCCGCATCAGCAGAATCAAATCAGGATGCAGATTTCCCTGACGCTCAAGGCGGTGATTTCCCAAAGGCTTCTGCCGGCCAAGGCGGGTGGCCGAGCGGCCGCTCGGGAAATTCTTTTGAATTCGGCCGCAGTATCCAATCTGATCCGCGAGAACAAGATTTCCCAGATCAAGACGGTCATTCAGACTTCGGCCAAAGTGGGCATGATCACCATGGATAATTCTTTGGCGGGCTTATATAAGGAAGGCTACATCAGCAAGGAGGAATATGAGGTTAATCTGGCGAGCAGCAACAGCTTTTAAGTGACTTGATTTTTCTGTGATTTTTTGATAGCATGATGAAGGTGTTCCGGGCGCATAGCTCAGCTGGTAGAGCAGTTGCCTCTTAAGCAAACGGTCGCAGGTTCGAATCCTGCTGCGCCCAATTTCAAACTTTTTAGCACTCGTAGCTCAACTGGATAGAGTGTCTGGCTTCGAACCAGGAGGTTGCAGGTTCGAATCCTGCCGAGTGCATAATATAAAAACAATCCGCCGCGGCGGATTGTTTTTATTGACAAAAAATTCCATTATGCTAATCTAATTTCAGCTTTATCTGGGACGGATTATTATCAGCAAAATGGAGGATCGGCCATGAATATCGCTCGTTACATAGATCATACTCTTCTGCGGCCTTCGGCCACTGTTGAGCAGATCAAGAAATTATGCGCTGAAGCGAAAGAGCACAAGTTCCATGCGGTCTGCGTCAATCCTTATTATGCCTATCTCTGCCGCGAAGAGTTGCATGAGACGGGCATCGATGTTTGTTCCGTAATCGGCTTCCCCCTCGGGGCTAATTGCGTCAGCACCAAGTTCAATGAATCTGTTCAAGCAATCAATGACGGCGCCGATGAACTTGATATGGTGATAAATATCGGTGCGCTGTTAAGCGGCCACTATCATGCGGTCATGGACGAGATCCGCTATATCGCCGATCTGGCCCATACGGCTTCAGTCATCGTCAAGGCAATAATTGAAACCGGCCTGCTGACGGACGAGCAGAAGATTCTGGCGTGCCGCTTGGCGGGCATATCGGGAGCGGATTTCGTCAAGACTTGTACTGGCTTCAACGGCGGCCAAGCGACGGTTGAAGATGTCAGGCTGATGAAGGAAGCGGCCAGCGGCACGGTTAAGGTCAAGGCGTCGGGCGGCATCAAGGATTATGCAGCCGCTCTGGCCATGATTGAAGCTGGCGCCGATCGCATCGGCACTTCTAGCGGAGTCAAGATCGTTCAGGAAGAAAAAGAGGCGCTGGAAAAACAACTTTAGCACATTAGAAAAAGAGTTCGCCGCGGCGAACTCTTTTAAAATAATGCCCGGAGCCGGAATCGAACCGGCATGGCTTGCGCCAAAAGATTTTAAGTCTTTCGTGTATACCAATTTCACCATCCGGGCTCGGCAAAATATCTGAGCGGGCGAGCGGAATCGAACCGCCATCTCATCCTTGGCAAGGACGTATACTAACCGTTGTATTACGCCCGCTTAATGAAAAATACAATTAATACGATATTATTATAGCAAATAAAAATGACTGAGTCAAGTAGAGTTATTTCCTTAATTCTGAAAGTATCTCGTCTAATTTCTTAAATAATGCCTGATTGCCTAGCGCATCGGCTGTGGCCAGATTCTTTTCGTATTCCGGCAGGCGGTTAAGGAATTCATTCAGCTCCGCTTTGTTCAGATTGCCGGTCGCGAGCCCGTAGCCCAAGCGCTCCAGATATTCGCCATTGATGACTTGCTCGATCTGCCGGCCGATGGGAATCGCCAAATAGGGCTTTTGGAGATAGATGCATTCGCACATCAGGCTTAATCCGGCCGTGCCGATGACCGCCTTGGCGCCAGAGAGATATCTAAGCCACTCACTGACATCGAATTTCTTATAAATAATATTGTCCTCCTCAGCGATCTTATGCGGTCCGAAAATCACGAATTTTTCTTCAGCGTTTTTAATAAGAGGAATGAAATGCCCGAAGTCGGCGCCTTGGTAGACCAGGATGTAATCGCCTTTAGTTGCCTTTAAATCAATAATATCCTGCCTGATGATCGGCGCGAATAAGAAGGTATGGGCTTTTGTCACCGGCGTCTTGAAAAAGGAAGTGATCAGATAATATTTCGCTCCCCAGATTATTGATTTGACGATCAATTTATCGGCCATCAGATCCTTGCTGTATTTTTTCGGCAAGTCTATTTTCGTATTGGTCAGTTGGTGCTGATTATCAATGGAAATCAATGGTTTCCTTTTGGTCTTGGCGATCATGGCGGTCACCGGTTCAAAATCGGAAATGACGGCATCAGGACGGAAATCAGAAAAAGCGCGGGATATCTTCTGCCAATTGCGCGCCTGATGGGACAGTTTTTTGGCATTTTCCCAAATCGTCTTCCAATAGACCAGGCGATTTTTTTTGTAACTTAAAACCAGGCCGGGAATTTCAAAAATGTTCTCTTGGCCGAATTTTTTTTCCAGCATCAACAGGGATTGCCCGTAGGTGAATATTTTGACTTTGTGACCGCTTGCCAAAAGATGGGAAATGACTTCCTGCGATCTGGCGCTGTGGCCGAAACCTTGGCCTGACAGGCCATAAATTATTCTCATAATCGTTGGTATTTGTCTATTTATTCTAGCAATTTCCGCTTCATTAAGCAATTGCCTTTTTTGGCATTTTTTGGTATAGTTTATTAGAAATCAATCCATTTATCATGTCATTTTCCATTGGCATAGTCGGCCTGCCCAATGTCGGCAAATCAACATTATTCAAAGCGTTGACCAAAAAGCAGGTCGATGCGGCGAATTATCCTTTCTGCACCATCGACCCGAATGTCGGCGTGGTGCCGGTACCGGATGAACGGCTGGAAAAATTGGCAGTCGTTTCTAAGTCGGCCAAGATCGTGCCGACCACGATTGAATTCATAGACATCGCCGGCATCGTCAAAGGCGCCCATAAAGGCGAAGGCTTGGGCAACAAGTTCTTGGCCAACATCCGTGAAGCTGATGCTATCGTGCAGGTGGTGCGCCAATTTTCTGATGCCAATGTTATCCATGTGGCCGGCGCGGTCAATCCGGAATCCGATCGCGAGACGATTGATCTGGAGCTGATTTTCGCCGACTTGCAGACGGTTGATAAGAGATTGCAAACTTTATCTAAGGATGTCCGCGCGGGAAATAAAGAAGCGTTGGAAGTCCAAATGATATTGGAAAAATTAAAAGCCGGCTTGGAGCAGGGCCGGATGGCGATAGATATCATTGCGGACGCGGAAGAAAGATTGCTGATCAAGGATTTGTGCCTGCTCTCTATGAAGCCGATGATCTATGTCTTGAATGTGGACGAGGATAAAGTGATCCAGGAAACTGATTTTTTGACTGTGTCCGCCAAGATCGAAGCGGAGCTGGCCGAGCTTCCGGCGGATGAAGCCAAAATGTATCTGGCAGAATTAAAATTGGAGTCATCGGGTTTGGACAGACTGATCGTCAAAGCCTATCAAGCGCTTAACCTGATCACCTATTTCACTTCGGGCGAGATGGAAACGAAAGCTTGGACGATCAAGGCGGGAACGAAGGCGCCGCAAGCCGCCGGCGTTATCCATACGGATTTCGAGCAGGGATTCATTCGCGCGGAAATAGTCAATTGGCAGGATCTGGTTGAAGCCGGCGGCGAGGCCAAAGCGCGGGAAAAGGGCTTGATCAGGCTGGAGGGCAAGGAGTATGTCATGGCTGACGGCGATGTGGCGCACTTCAGATTCAGCAATTAATAACCATATATGGACGATTCATACTTAAAAACGGTTTTTTGGCTGATGGTCATACTTTATACGGCCGCGGTCATCGGCATTTGGGAGAATTTCGCCAAGCCGATCGGCCATTTTGCCGGAATTTATCTATCACCGATTTTGTCATATTCTTGGAGCATATTGGTTAGGTAAAATCAGGCCAAACGCCATAATTAGCTAAAAGACACCAATAAATATGGTGTTTTTTTGTTTTGCGTATAATCCGCCACAGCATACTTGACAGAATAATCATAGTATGCTATACTGGTCTATTACAGCTTAAGCGATCGGCAGTTCCGATCGTCCTAAGAGTAAGTTCTCTGACAATTCACTACGGGAATATCCGAGGCCGGCATGCCGCTGGTTATGGATGAAGCAAGCAAGGCTGGCTCAGTCAGCCGGCCGGATTATGAGGAGTTTGAACAATGAACGCGACGCAAGAGAAGAATGTGATGACGCAGGCGAAATTTGGGTTTCTGCTCACCAGCGAAGAGGCCGTGGAAGACATGGTCGCTTTCGTCAAAGCCAATGGCTGGACCGAAGAAGTCGCCGCCGTGACGCCCGGCAAGTGCGGCAATCAGTTGATGCTGTCCGCATCGGACGAAGAAGTCCTGGCTGGGCTTATGTCGTATGCCTCCGAGCTTAAGGATGCGGAAGTCATTCGGCGGCTCACGCTGGAAGATTTGGCTGAAAGCTTGGAAGAGATGGGGGGATACGAATGGGTCTCGATGGAGAAGGCGCGCGACAGTAAGAAGCGGGAATTCCCGATTCTGTTGTGCAAGATCGCCGACGGCAGGCTGACTGTCCGCCAGATCATTGACCATGGCATCCGCAAGCACGCGCGAGTCCTGGCCATCACGCTGTCCGGCGACGACGGTCCGTGGACGGTTGATTCGTACGTGATCACGCAGTATGAAACCGGCGTCGATGGCATCGAAGCGGGCGATGAAGCGTCGTTTCTCGTGGCCGACTACGAGCAGTCGGAAGGCGATGATGACGAGCGGTCCAAGTTTGACCGGACGCGGGACGCGGTGATTGATTACCGCATCACCGGCGGCAAAGGGCCGGAGAAATGGATCGCCGAGCGAGTGGAGGCGGCGAAAAAGTCCGGCATGGATGCCAATAGCGCCGAAGTTCAAGCGCGCGATGACTTGAACGACGCCTATGGCAAGTTCTCGCCGGTATTGCATGCCATGTCCAAAATGGCGGTGGAACTCGCCGATACGATTTTTCCGACACAGGAAGTGCCGAAGCGTCGCAGTTATAGCTGCGGCCGGTATCAGGACAAACCGATGAGCCAGAGCCTGGCGGACAAGTTCGCGGCCCTGATCGCCGAGTAGTCGTTCTTTCAAAAGCGGAGCCAACCCCGATTTATCGGTAGCGGCTCCGCTATTTAATTTCTATAAATTTCTTATAATTCAATTAAGCTGTTTTTCAGTCTTATTTGATCCAGAATTTTCTGTCTTATCAGCGTGCTGGTCGCGATTTCCGCTTGGCCGTAATCCTTGATCGTTATCGGGATAATCTCTATGGAGGTTATTTTTTTGTCGCTAACAATAATTTTGGCCAGCGCGCCTTCTTGCGTTTCTTCCGACCACATCTGGTCAAAGACCAGATTGCCCAAGGAATAAATTATCGGCTTGCCTTTACCCGGTGGAATACCGCTTTCAGCGGTAATTTTTTCTTGCGAAAAATTTATTCCACTGGGTGAATAGATTTCTGTCGTCTGCGTCCAGTGAGGATGATGGCCGACCACCAGATCGGCGCCGGCATCTATGGCTGAATGGGCGAATTCGGTTTGCTGCCGGTTCGGTTTGCTGACATATTCCGTGCCGGCATGCATAATGATTATTACCAAATCAACTTGCTGTTTTAATCGGCTGATATCTTCATTCATTCTGATGATGTCCATATTAGCTATGCCCGGCTTATTGGCATCGGCAACGGAATCATCATCGGGATAAGCATAGCTTAGGAAGCCGAATTTCAGCCCGTTGATTTCTCTTATTGCTGGCTCATGCGCTTGAGATTCATTTGATCCTGCGCCGATGCCGCTGATGCCGTTTTCAAACAGGATTTTTCGCGTGTCGCTGATGCCTTTCGCTCCTTGATTCGTCATGTGGTTATTGGCGAGCGTTGCGATGTCCACTCCGGCCGATACTAATCCGGCGACTGATCTCGGATCGGCATTGAAGGAAAAAGAACCGGTTTTGACCAAGTGATTTTTGGCAACGGTCATGGGCGATTCCAGATTGATAATCGTTAAGTCGGCCGATGACAATTCCGAAGCGATATTTTTAAGCGGCCATGACCAGTCGTCGTATTTTTCCATTTTTTGGCCGACGACCCGAGACAGCATGACATCGCCGCCGAAGATCAATGTCGTGGTTTTGGCTAATTCCGGCGCTTCCGGCAGGGTATTGGCGGGCAATTGCATTTCCGGATCATTTTTTAGCAGTGCCGGCTCGATTTTCTTTTCCGGCGCGGCGGCAATCTCGGCGCTGATGATAAAAATCAATAAGCATAAAATCATAATCACCAAAACAGCAATTATGATTTTATGCTTGTTATCCATATGTTTGGCTTACTGTATTTCTTCCCGCTTCTCGCCAATGAAGGAAAAAGTCTTTTCCAGCAGTTCCACCAGCATCTTGAAGGGTGTCTCAATGGCGAAATCCAGGAAATAGACGAAGATATTGATCTTGGCGAAATTCTGGGAGAAGAACTTGCCGGCGCGCACTATCGGCAGGGTGAAGAAATCGATCAGAAAATTGGTGAAATTCTCTTTTCTCGGGATGACCAGGTATTGATTGGCGACGGTGCGCAGGCGGAAGCCGAAGAAGCTGATCAAAGTCAGGAAGAAGATGAAAATCATGCCGGAGAAGAGATTGAAGCCGACGCGGTGAAGAGCCCAGATGATCAAGCCGAACGAGGTGCCGAACATGACCAGATAGAAGCCGTTAAATAGCGGGTAGCTGATCGAGCCGCGGCGCATGATCTTTTTCGGCTTGTAGACGATTTTGCGCTCGGCGGCATAGATTATCTTGTTGATTTCGGCGGCGATCATCTGGCTGTTTTTGGTGCCCGGCACTCTGATTGACAGCGCGATGATAGTCATCAGCACCGGATGGAAGACGATATTTATCAGCAGGGTATTCCAATTGACATGGCCGACGATGAATTGGTCATATGGCAATTCCAAGATGAAAGCGAGAATGGTCTTGGTGAAAAAAATGTAAATTATGACGCGCGCTATGGATCCGGCCAGCTTCGATCTGGTGGCTTTGTAATTCTTATTGCAGATTTCGGTGACTTTGGCTTCCAGCAGTTTCTCGTCTTTGAATATGGCGCGGATTTCCCCGTTTTCGGCGTTCTGTTCTATCAGTTGGCGCAAGACATTGAAATATACCGCTTGCGGCCTCATGATAAGCGACAATTGGTAGCAGATCGGATGCGTCAAATGCGCTTCAATCTTGGCTTTGGTGCCGGCGATTTCCGGAGCGAAAGCTTTGACCGCCTGCGGCGATAAGCCGGTCCAGTCGGGACGGTATAATTTTAGAAGCAGATAGCGGATAAGCGCAGGGTCGGCTTTGGCCAGATTCTTTAAGATGGCGATGAATATCTGCAGCTGCCTCTCGTCCTCCGGAGCATTCACTTTTGTGAAAGCGATGCTTTTGACCATCTCGCCGTACATGAAATTGACAATCGCCATTTCCTTGCCGTTGGGAAACAGGTATTCATCGACTTCGCAAACCAGCAGGTCAAGCAGCCATTCGACTAGCTTGTCCTTGTGTGGCAGAGGATTCTGGCTGATGAATTTTATCAGCATCAGGTATTTGGCGATGATGATGGCGACAGCCTCTATGTCGGTTTCCGGCAGGGTGTCATTGGGCAGATAGCGGGCTCGGATGAATTCGAAAATCGCCGTCTGGCTGATCTTGAGCGGATCTTTTTCGCCCAAAAAGGAAATTTGGCGATTGATCAGCCGTTTCAGGGATGTCCGCCTGATCAGGTAGTCTTCCTTGTAATCTATGGCGTTGCGGATTTTTTCATAAAACAGGCCGAGTTTGGAAACCAGCTGATGCAGCTTGATTTTTGAGGCGTCTTTGGGGGCAACCCGCTCGTAGCTTCTGGTGAATTGCTGTATCAGCCACTCGCTTTCGCCGGTGTTTTGGGGCATAAATATTGATAATTATTACGAATATATTATAACATAGTCATCTGCCAAGACACAATGATAAATGCCAGGATCATTTGACTTTATGGCCCTCTTATGCTACAATGATATTACTTAAATTTGCAATAAACTCGTATGATTTTAAGCATAATCCAATTAGTTTCGGCTATATTGCTCATCATTTCCATACTTTTACAAAATCGCGGCACCGGCTTAGGTTCCGCCTTTGGCGGCGAAGGCAATGTCTATCGCACCAAAAGAGGCTTGGAAAGCGTATTATTCAAAGCTACCATAGCTTTAGCCGTGATTTTTCTCGGCTCATCGCTCTTATCGGTTTTGTATTAATCATTCTCAATCCGCCGCGGCGGATTATCCATCGGCCTTAGCCTTTAACTTTTTTTGTGTTTTTAAAAAAATTCATCGAGAAAAAAATTGAACATTATTTTGATCGTCAGAATATCAAGCTGAAAAAATTTTCCCGTCAGCATCATTTTGATCGGCGCTTAGTCGTTGATCTGTTCGGGAAAAAGAAGCTGAGTTTTAGGCACATAAAGTATCTGCCGAAGTTCTTGACGCCGGCCGAAAAGCGCCAGGCCAATGCCTTGTTGGTTGTCAGCATCGTTGCGGCGGGAATTCTGGCCGTCAATTTGTTCTTAATGGCAACCGTTTCCATTGCCAGATCGGGCGGAGAATACGCCGAGGGCATGGTAGGGAGCCCGAGATTCATCAATCCGATTTTGTCCCAAGCCAATAGCGTTGACAGCGATCTGAGCCGATTGATCTTCTCATCGCTTCTGGCATACGGCAAGGATGCCAAATTGATCCCGGATTTGGCCGAAAGCTATGAGATTTCCGACGATCAATTGGTCTATGCCTTTAAACTGCGGCATAATGTAAAATGGCATGATGGAGAGAATTTTACCGCCGATGATGTGGTCTTTACCGTCGCTTCGATCCAGGATCAGGAATTCAAGAGCCCGCTCAGCCGTAAATTCCGCGGCGTGGTTTGCGAGAAGGTTGACGATTACACGGTCAAGTTCACTTTGAAAGAGCCGTTTGCGCCTTTCATCACCATGCTGACTTTCGGCATTTTGCCCGAGCATTTATGGTACAATATTCCCCCGGCCAATGCCGATTTGAATGAGCTCAATAAGAAGCCGATCGGCACCGGTCCTTGGGCAGTCGAAAGCTTCAAAAAAGACGCTACCGGCATCATCAAGTCATATACCTTGGCCGCAAACAAGGATTATTACGGAGCCAAGCCGTATTTGTCTAAGCTGACTTTCAAATTTTACGGCGATAATTTGTCGGCGCTTGAGGCCCTGAAAAGCAAGAATGTCGACGGCATTTCTTATCTGCCTCGCGAACTTCGGCCGGAACTCAGCAAGCATACCAATATCATTTATCATGAATTGGAACAGCCGCAATACGCCGCGATCTTTTTCAATCAGCAGAGGAATACGCTGTTGCAAGCCGATTATATCCGGCAGGCGCTGGCGCTGTCGATAAACAAGCAGAAGATAATCAAGCAGGTTTTCGGCGGCGATGCCAAAGCGCTGGATGCCCCGCTTCTGCCCGGCATAGATAATAATCCGAATATCATCAAATATGAGTTTGATTTGAAAAAAGCCGCCGGGCTGCTGGAAAAAAACAGCTGGATGATGACATCAACGACGACTGCAAGCGGCTTGACCGAACAGCATCGGACTAAGAAGGGCTATGATTTGAAAATAATCCTGACCGTTGCCGATCAGCCGCAATATCTGGCGGCAGCCAACATAATCAAGGAAGGCTGGGATCAGATCGGCGTACAGACAGTGATTGAAGTAATCGATAAAACCAAGATCGTCCAAGACAATATCGCCGGAAGAAAATACGAAGCGCTGCTGTTTTCCGAAAACATGTCATCCGATCCTGATCCGTTCGCTTTCTGGCACTCATCGCAAAATGAGTATCCGGGAGCCAATCTGGAGATTTTTACCAATAAGAATGTGGACGCGCTTTTGGAAGCGGGACGGAAATATAACAATATTGAAGACAGGAAGAATAAGTATTGGGAGTTTCAAAGGATAATATCTTCGGAATTGCCGGTGATATTCCTTTATTCCCCGACCTATACCTATCCCCAAGATAAGAGCTTAAAGGGCTTTGATGCCGCCGGCATATCTTCTTATTCCGATCGGTTTGCCAATATAAACGAGTGGTACATTAAGACAAAACGAGTCCTGAAATAGGGCTTTTGCCGACATGGTGGAATTGGTAGACACGCACGGTTCAGAGCCGTGTTCCCGCAAGGGAGTGAGAGTTCAAGTCTCTCTGTCGGCACATATTGAGACAGAAATAATTTATATTTTTAAATATTTTCTCTCTCTATCTAATTAATCTCAGCGGAATAATTTCCGCTTGTCTAATGAATACAGCCAGTATTTTTTAGCACATTAAGCAATTTTATGAATAATCAAAATGATCATCGGCGCAATGGGCCGAGAAAAAGCTTTCAGTCGCCGAGTTTTCGGCCGATGAAGACAAAACACGCCGAAGATAAGAAACGGCCGATGCCGTCCGCTTCGGTCCGTTTTGCTTCGCCTCAGAAACAGGCGGACAATAGCAATATGAGCCTCGATCAATGGCTTAATTCCATGGAGTTGCCGGCGGCAGCCCAGACGGTTCGGCCGGCGCAACAGAAATCTGCCAAACCGGCAGGATCCAATAATCGGCAACAGCCGCCCAGAGGCTTGCCTTTGGCGCCGGTCCAGCCGCAATCGCCGCGCAGCAAGTCCGGTAATTTCCAGTTTCCTCAAATGGCGATCGCCAAACAGAAGGAAGCGGGGACAAAAGCCCGAGGCGAATACCGCCGCGAAACAAGAAAGTCGCAAAAGGGCTACCCCGTGCCGCCGACTATCAGCAATATCGGTCCGGCCGGCAATAAGCTGAGGATTATCCCTCTTGGCGGCTATGAAGAAGTCGGCCGCAATATGACGGTTTTCGAATACGGCAATGACATCATTATCCTGGATATGGGCATCCAATTTCCGGAAGAAGACATGCCCGGCATCTCTTATATCATTCCCAATGTGGAATACCTCAAGAGCCGTGAACAGAACATCAAGGGCGTGATATTTTCCCACGGCCACCTGGACCATATCGGCGCCGCGCCGATCCTGTTGGAGAAACTGGGCAATCCCGCGATTTTGGGCCGGCCGCTCACGCTCGCCATGGTCAAGCATCGCCAGGACGATTATAAGAAAGACACGGCGAAGAAGCTTAAGACTATAATAATCAAATCAGTCCAGGATAAATTCAAATTGGGCTCGTTTGACATTTCTTTCTTCCAGATCGATCACTCCATCATGGATGCGGTCGGCGTTATCATCAAGACCCCTAACGGCACAGTCATTCATCCCGGCGATTGGACTCTGGAAAAAGACAAGAACGGCAAGCCGAAACTGGATTATACTCATCTGACGAAATTGCCTCGACCTACTATCTTGATGTTGGAATCGCTCGGCGCCGTAGATATCAGGAAATCGGCGACTGATGAGGAGATGAAAAACAATCTGAGCAAGATCATTTCCGGCGCTCTCGGCCGGGTTATTATCGGCACTTTTTCTTCGCAGACCGAAAGAATCAGCTGGATAATCGAATTGGCGGAAAAGATGGGCAAGAAGGTGGCCTTAGACGGCTACAGCATGAAGATGAATGTGGAGATCGCCAAGAAGCTCGGCTACATCAAAGCGAATAAATCAACTTTGATCCGCATCGAGGAAGTTGACCAGTATCCGGAAAAGAAAGTCGTTGTCTTGTGCACCGGCTCGCAAGGCGAAGACAATGCGGTTCTCGCCAGGATCATCGACGGCACTCATAAGTCCATCAAATTGCGTAAGATCGATACTGTGGTTTTGTCTTCATCGATCATTCCCGGCAATGAGCGCACGATCCAGCGGCTCAAGGACAATCTGTATCGCCAATGCGATAATGTCATCCATGGCAACATCATGGATATCCATGTTTCGGGCCACGGCAATCGCGAGGATATCGCTTATATGCTGAAGCAGATCCGGCCGGATTATTTCATCCCGTCTTACGCTAATCATTACATGCTCAAGGAAGCGGCTATGCTGGCGAGAGGCATCGGCTTTGATCCTAAGAGGATCATCGTGCCGGACAACGGCTCGGTCATTGAATTCGATCGGGGCGGATTCAAGCTTATGGACAAGAAAGTTCCGGCGACTTATGTCTTCGTGGACGGCTTGGGCATTACCGATATGAATAATATCGTCATCCGCGACCGCCAGCAGCTGGCGGAAGACGGCATGTTCGTGATCATTTCCACGATTGACGGCAAGACGGGACATCTGATCCTCAATCCTGATATAATTTCTCGCGGCTTCGTTTATCTCAAGGAAAATAAGAGATTGATAGAGATGACTCGCACCAAGGTGCGCAAGATATTGAAGGACGAGAATCCTTTGACCGCGCCGGATGACAATTATCTCAAGGATAAGATCAGGAACGACATCGGCAAGTTCCTGTTCCAGAAGACGGAGAAGCGGCCGATGATTCTGCCGGTGATAATCCAGGTGTAAATTTACAATCAAAAAATCCTCTCTGCGATAGAGGGGATTTTTGTTTATTGATTTTGATGAAAATTGATCAGTGTCCCTGCTTGAATTGATTAGAGTGTTTGATAAATTGATAACGATGAATCCGATTCGTTGATCCGCTTCCTAGTAGCGAAGCAGATATTGGATCCTCGACTTTTTCGCTTTGAAGTATTTCTTGGCGAATTTTTCAGCGGCCAGCGGATTGAAGAAGCAGCAGCTGAAAATGTCTATGAAAGCCCGATCGCCCTGTTTGTCGTCGAAGTGGATGACGATCGAGGAAGTCTCTATGAATTGGAAAGCGCTATAGCCTTCCAAAGAGTCTTCCGCGAATTTTTCCACTCTGGTCGATCCGTGCGCTTGCATTTTGAGCAAGACAACCAGATCGGCTATAAATTTCTTTATAGCTTTCGGTGATTGGATCATTTCATGATCGCAGCCGGACATGTCGATCGAAACCAGCAAACCCCACGCCTTATGACTTTTGTAGTCTTGGCGCAAAGTGGCTATATTCATCTCGTTACATGGTTATTAATGAACTCGCCCTAATCTTACCGGACAGCCAGCCGACCTAACTATTGCGTCAAAGCGCAATTATGCCAACCGTTGGCAGGGAAATAGAGGATTGTTATTGATTATACGCTAATCTTTTTGATTTGTCAAGTTTAACGGGTAATGTGCACATACATATGGCGGTTTTTCCAAAAATATGGCAAAATCAGCTACTATGTGCACAACACTGCCTAAGGATGCGCTCGAAGAAAGGTTGAGATGGGTGCTTCCGATCGTTAAA
>Ga0172369_10005338_pt1 | contig 15889 bp, 16 predicted proteins | sample LakKiv25m_FD_114539 | JGI IMG/M metagenome (GOLD analysis project Ga0172369, IMG submission 114539) | Freshwater microbial communities from Kabuno Bay, South-Kivu, Congo - kab_022012_11.25m | ecosystem: Environmental > Aquatic > Freshwater > Lake | place: Democratic Republic of the Congo...
ACGTCAACACGAATCCCGTCCGATGCCAGATCGCCAACTGCGACGTGGTCTGGATGAACGAGCGACCTTCGAGCCAGCGCGCGATGGGGAGCGAGATGATCAGATTCACAATCCCCGGAGCTGCGGTGAGCAGACCGATCTGAAAGCTGCTAGCGCCGAGGCGCGTGAGGTAGACGCCGATGAAGGTGAATGTACTGCCTACAAAGATGCCATACCAAAAGACATCCATGTAGAGATGGAAGATGTTGGATTTGAGGTGAGAAGTGGGAGACAATGGAAATGGAGAAAATGGTTTTTATCCCCAATTCTCTTTACTCAACTTCTCTAACCGCTCTACGTGACTCGCGTCACAGGCGTCGCCAAACTTTGTCTGGGGCATTTTCTCTTTCTTCTTCATCAGTTCGTCGTACTCTTTATCATCCACAAATGCCACGCAGCGTCCGATGCACGCTTCGCCGTCCACGAAGCGCCAGGGGAAGAAGCCGATGGTGGCGCGGCGATTCAAAAGAAGGTCAATGTCGCCGCCGACGCACTCAGCGTGAATGATGCCGTAGGGGAACATCTCGACGTGCATCAACTGATATTTGCTGTCGTCAAAAAACTCGGCAACGGTCTTGCCATATTTCTTCTTGAAAACTTTTTCGGCTTGGCGCGTTTGGCGCGGCTGCCAATCGCGAATAATGGTGTTCATAGGATGATCGGCACTGCCGCAATCTACGGCGAGCCAACGCAGCTTTTTGCGCTTGCACCAATCGGCAAATTCTCTGTCGGGGCCCGGATGCTTCACCATGTAACGTATCTCATCCGCCGTCGGCTGGTCCCAGCCGAAGTGGTGATAGCCGGTGTGGATGATCAAGATGTCGCCTTCTTTCACTTCAACCCGTTCTTCGATCATCTTGCTGGTGTAAATGTCGTAGTCGCCACACACGTCGCTCAAATCCACAATCGCGCCTTCGTGAACCAAATAGTCCATACTCAACGAGGCGATGTCTTTGCCCGGCGTATAAAAATGAATCTCGCCGTCGAGATGCGTGCCGAGATGATTCGAGTGCGTAAGCAGTTGACCATTCGCGCCGTTGGGGGCAAGACGTTTAAAGTATTTCACTTGCAGCGGTTCGTAAGTGGGCCAAGGCGGCGTCCCCACGCCGAGCGGGATCGTTAGATCAATTGTTTTCATAAAATAAATTCTCCTTGTCGGTGATCTTACATCAAAACAATACACAAGACCCCGAAAGTCTTAACGACCCTCGGGGTCTTTAACTACCCAACAACCTAACCACTCGACAACCTGATTACCCGTGAAGGTTCTCTCGCTCTTCAATGCCAAACATCTTGAGTGGCAAAGCAAGGAAGATCAGATTCATCACGATACCGGCAAGCGCCGAGAACACAATCGCCGGAACGCCACTGGGGAAGATCACCGGAATCTGGAACGGGAACAAGCCGTCTTTGAGAGCCATGTTGCCGCCAATGCCGCAGATCAAGATCGTCGCGCCCACTGCCAGCTGTCGCGGGTCGAACAGATTCACCTTTTCCGATTGAATCAGCGCGATGCCCTGCATCCCGATCACACCGAACAGATAGATCGCCAAGCCACCCGTTACTGCCACCGGGATCGAAGCGACCAACGCCGCCAGCGTGCCGATGAAGCTCAACAGAATCGCGATCACGCCCGCCGTCATCAACACCGGCACCGAATAGTTGCGAGTGATCGCCATCAGGCTGTTGTTCTCGCCATAGTTCGTGCCAGCCGTGCCGCCGATCAAACCCATCACCAAATCGTCCGCGCCATCGGCAATGAGATTCAACCCAATGAGATTCTTGATCTCAAGCGGCGCGCGGCCCAACTCCTTCGCCAGATGGTCAATATACAAACTCATCTGGTAAAGATGCGCTGTGCTTTCAGGGATGGTCGCAATAGCGATCAACGCCACGCTGAACACCACGCCCCATGCGTTCGGGTTTTCAAATGCCGGCAATGTGATGTTCGGTATGCGGAAGAGCGGGGCAGAAGCCACAGAGGAAAAATCTACTAAGCCAAACGGTATCGCCGCCAAATAACCCGCAACCGCGCCAAGCAAGATCGGCAGCATTCCCAACAGCCCACGGTTCTGCAAATAAACCGAGAAGACAACGGTGAGGAGTAAGGTGATGATCGCCACTGTCCAATTCGCGCCCGCCATACCCAACGCCGCGCCCGCCAGCCCGATGCCGATGACAATGGCAACACTGCCGGAGATCACGGGCGGCAACACCTTGTCCAACGCCGCTTTACCCAAGCGCATGATCAACAAACCAATCAAAATCTCGAACACACCTGTTCCCAAAATACCCACCTGTGCGATACGCACACCTTCGGGACAGTACACCGCTTTGCTGGTAAAGCAATCCTTCGCATAAAGACTCATCACGGTGATGAACACGGCAATGTAGCTGAAGCTCGAACCGTAATACATCGGGATCTTTCGCTTCGACACTAACAGCGCAATGATCGTGCCGATGCCGCTCCCCAACAACGTCACGCCCACGTCGAACTTGGTGAGGATCGCGCACAACACCGTCGCCGGGAACATCGTCAGCACTTGCTGAAAGCCCAAGCTCAGCATCGCGCCAATCGGCGGCGTGTCTTCGGGCATGTAACCACTAACTTTTTTCTCCATTGAAGCAGTCATGATGATTCGTTCTCCTTATTCAAATTTGATGAACTAGATGAACTAATACTTCACCCACTCTCTTCCTTGAGAAATTTTTTTTAGTCGCACCTCCTTCATAGCGGTATAATGGGCGGCGTTGTAAAATCGTGTTTACCCAAACACCCCCATGACATCTGCTCGCCCGATTGGCACAGCATTGCATGTATGCAACACCGAAAGTATAGGGTGCGTTGCTCGTCGCACGCTGGACGAATCCCCTACGACATCGGTCATCGGCACAACCTCGCGCGGCGTCTTCCTCAGCACCTCCACCAAAAAAATCCTGTTCCTCTCTTATGAGCCGCAGCGCGGGCCTCTGACAATCAACATCCCATACAAAATCACCTACAGAGATCAACCTGTTCAGATGAGTAATTCTCACCTTTTCATCGGTGATGCCGCCATCCGCCTAGACACCGCCAGCCTCTGGCAGCCCTTACCTGTCCCGACAAACATCGCCCCGCTCCCAACCCGAATTGCGGTATTGAATCATTTTCTTAATCGTGCAACCAGTCAAAAAAATGTCTCTGAACATGTCATTCCGAGCGACACTTCGACTTTGCTCAGTGCAGGCGCGAGGAATCTCTGTGACAGCCCCAGAGATTCCTCGTCGCCTCTTCGACTTCGCTCAGAGCATGGCTACGCGCTCCTCGGAATGACAGAGGTGACAGAATCTTTAATCCTTAATCTCGGTCTCGGTCCCGGACTCACCCCCTCCGACGATGATGTTGTCATGGGATTCCTCCTCACCTTGAATCGTTATGTCAACGTCGTAGAGACGTTGCATGCAACGTCTCTACAAACCATAAATTCACAAATTACGACCGAAGCCCGCACCCGCACCACCACCCTCAGCGCCAACCTCATCGAATGCGCCGCGCAAGGTCTCGCCGATGAAAGACTCATTCGAGTGGTAGATTGCATTTTCACCGGCGACAAAAATGATCGCGCTCTGGACGAAATGCTGGGTTGGGGAGAGACGTCAGGATTAAATGTATTGGTAGGGGCAACCCTTGCGGTTGCCCAACTTGCGGTTGCCCAAATGGGCGAGGGCAAGCCTCGCCCCTACGAAAGGACAAAATTGTGAAACCACCTCCATTTGTCTACCACGCACCAAAAAATTTAGACGAAGCATTATCTTTGTTAAATCAACATAGTTCCGACGCCAAAGTTCTGGCAGGCGGGCAAAGCCTCGTGCCGATGATGAACTTCCGCGTGGCGCAGCCCGCCATCTTGATCGATCTCAACAAGATCAAAGAACTTGCCTACATCAAAGAGGGCAGTGACGGGTTACGCATCGGCGCAATGACGCGACAGCGCAGTGTTGAACGCGATGCTAAGGTCGCCAACCGCGCGCCGCTGCTACACGAAACCGTGCCGCACATCGCCCACCCCCAGATTCGCAATCGCGGCACCATCGGCGGCAGCGTTGCCCATGCCGACCCCGCCGCCGAACTGCCCACCATCATGCTCACGCTTAACGCTAAACTGTTAGCAAAGAGTCAAAAAGGTGAACGTTGGATTGAGGCCGAATCTTTTTTCGTCGGGCTATTCACCACCGCGCTTGAACCCGATGAGATGCTCGTTGAGATTCGAATCCCCGATCTCCCTGCGCGGAGTGGGTATGCCTTTGAGGAAGTAGCGCGTCGTCACGGCGATTACGCCATGATGGGCGCGGCGGCGACACTGACTCTCGATGAAAGCGGCAAATGCAAAGATGTGCGACTCGTCTTCTTGAGCGTGGGAGAAACGCCGTTGTTATCATCCTTTGCTTCTAAAGTATTGGTCGGCAACAAACCCACACCCGAACTGATTCAATCTGCCGCCGCCAACACCGACATCGTCCCGTCGAGCAACATCCACGCTTCAGAACGTTACCGTAAACATTTGGCGAATGTGTTAGGGAGGAGAGTTTTGACGAAAGCTTATGAGAGGGCACAACAAGGTTGATGGTAAAGACGCAGGGGCGACGCATGCGTCGCCCCTACCAACCCCACACCCAAAAAACAACAATGGATACCATTTCCATCTCCCTCAACGTTAACGGCATTCAATACAAAAAAGAAGTCGAGCCGCGTTTATTGCTCAGCGATTTTTTGCGGCACGAACTCGATCTCACCGGCACGCACGTCGGCTGTGAGCATGGCGTGTGCGGCGCTTGTACTGTCATTATGGATGGCGCAGCCGTGCGCTCATGTTTAATCTTTGCCGCGCAAGCCGACGGTTGTGAACTAATCACCGTGGAAGGTCTGGCGCAGGGCGACACGCTGCATCCGCTGCAAGAAGCCTTTCGTGAAGCGCACGGTTTGCAATGCGGCTACTGCACGCCCGGCTTCTTGATGACGTTGATCCCTTTTCTCAAAGAAAACTCTAACCCCAGCGAAGAACAAATCCGCGAGGCGCTCTCCGGCAACGTTTGCCGATGCACCGGCTATCAGAACATTGTGAAAGCGGCGATGTTGGGCGCGGAAAGAATGAAATAGAGAAAACCACGAAGGCGCAAAGAACGCGAAATTTTATTTAATTTCTTTGCGCCCTTCGCGTCTTTGCGGTTTGCTCTTAATGAGGAAAACCTTATGACCACACAATTTTTCGGCGAGCGTATTCGCCGCAACGAAGACCCGCAGCTCTTAACCGGCAATGCCTTGTTTGTTGACGACGTTCATCTGCCCAACATGGCGCACGCCGCGTTTGTGCGTAGCGTGTATGCCCACGCAAAAATAAAAAGTATTGACGTCTCTGCCGCGCTGCAACGCGAAGGCGTGCTCGCCGTGTTCACCGCCGCCGATATGGGCGACTACTGGCAACCGTGTCCGCTGGTGGTGTCGCCGCCCCCGATTAAAGACCTTAAGTTTAACGAGCGAACACAGCTGCCGCTCGCGAAAGATAAAGTGAGGCACGTCGGCGAAGCCATCGCCGTGATCATCGCCGAGAGCCGTTACATCGCCGAAGATGCGCTTGCCGATGTGATCGTGGATTACGAGCCGCTTCCCGTCGTGTTAGATTTAGAAAAAGCCTTGAAGCCTGACGCCCCCTTGTTATTTGAAGAATTAAAAGACAACGTAGCAGCGCATGTGATTCAACAAAAAGGTGATTACGCCGCGGCAAAAGCCAAGGCGGCGGTCGTGGTCAAGAAAAAGTTTTTCTATGATCGCGGAGTGGCGGCGGCGATGGAGAATCGCGGCATCGTGGCGCACTGGGATCGACGCACGCAGCAGATGACGGTGTGGGATACGACTCAGGCGCCCATCCCGATCCGCAATGGGTTGGCGGCGCGATTGGGGTTGTCGGTTCATCAGGTGCGAGTCGTTGCGCCGTTTTTGGGCGGCGGCTTTGGTCCGAAGGTGATGATGTTGTATCCCGAAGAAGTGGTGCTGCCGTGGGCGGCGATCAAAGTAAATCGTCCGGTGAAATGGATCGAAGATCGCCAAGAGAATTTCTTCGCCACGAGTCACGAACGTTTTCAAACACACAACGCCGAGATCGCTTTAGCGAGTGACGGCAGAATTTTGGGCGTGCGCGATGTGTTCTTGCACGACAGCGGCGCGTACGATCCTTACGGGCTCACCGTGCCGATCAACAGCCAATGCACGTTGTTGGGTCCGTATCTCGTCCCGAATTATTATTCCGAGTTCACCGCCGTGTTCACCAATCGCACGATTGTCACTCCGTATCGCGGCGCGGGGCGGCAGCATGGCGTGTTTGTGATGGAGCGCTTGCTCGACCTGGGCGCGCGCGAGCTGGGCATTGACCGCGCCGAGATTCGCAAACGCAACTTCATCCCGCCTGATCAGTTCCCGCACAATCACGAAATTATCTATCAAGACTTCGCCCCGCTCACTTACGACAGTGGCAATTACGCTCCGGCATTGGAGAAGGCGAAGAAGATGATCGGTTACGACGCCTTCCCTGCTGAACAAAAACGCGCGCGGGCTGAAGGCAAACAGTTAGGATTAGGCATCGTGTCGTATGTGGAAGGCACGGGCATTGGACCCTACGAAGGCGCGCGCGTCACCGTTGGCACCAACGGCAAAGTGAGTCTGGTGACCGGAGTCGGCACGCAAGGACAAGGACACTTTACTTCCTTCGCGCAGATTGTGGCGGATCAGATCGGCGTGGATGTGCGCAACATTAGCGTGGTCACCGGGGACACCGCCGAATTCCATTGGGGCGCGGGGACTTTCGCCAGCCGGGGGGCGGTGGTGGCGGGCAATGCGTGCCACGCTGCGGCGTTAATGGTGCGCACCAAGATTTTGAAATTGGCGGGCGAAGTGTTAGAAGCACCCGAAAGGGATTTGGAAATTGCGAATGGCAAAGTGACAGTGAAGGGTCAACCCGAATCGTCAATCTCATTGGGCGATCTCGCTTCGAAGGCGAACCCCATGCGCGGCGCGGTGAAGCCTGGCATTGAGCCCGGGTTGGAAGCTACGGCTTACTTTGGGCCCGCAAGCGGAACAACGGCAAGCGGCGTCCACGCGATGATCGTCGAAGTGGATCCGGAGACGATGTTGATCAAGATCAAAAAATATGTGGTCGTTCACGACTGCGGCAAGATGATCAACCCGATGATCGTCGAGGGGCAAGTGCATGGCGGCGTGGCTCAGGGAATCGGCAATGCGTTTTATGAGCAACTGTTTTACGATGACAACGGGCAACTGCTCAACGCCTCGTTCATGGATTACTTACTGCCAACGGCAAACGACGTGCCGCACATTGATGTGGGGCATGAAGAGACCCCCTCACCCCTCAACCCGATGGGCATCAAGGGCGTTGGCGAAGCGGGCGCGATCCCTGTCGGTCCACTTTTCGCTCAAGCGATTGAGGATGCGTTGGAGAACAAGGTGGAGATTTTGGAGATTCCATTGAGCCCGAATAGGTTGTTTGAGTTGGTGAGTGAAAAGTGAACAGTGAACAGTAAACAGTAGTCAGTGAATGAATTGGAACGGTGTGCTAGAATGATTCATAGAGGATTTAATCTATGAGCAAGAAAGAGAAAGTTGTTCACAAGACGGAGTATCCGCATATAGTGAAAGTTGAGGGGGTGCTAGGCGGTGAAGCAGTTATTGAAGGCACGCGCATCGCCGTATGGCATGTCGTGGGGTATTACTACAAGGCGGGCATGTCGGTTGAAGCAATGCTGGCTGAGTGGAATTACTTAAAACCAGCGCAGCTCTTCAGCGCGTTAGCTTATTACCACGATCACAAACAGGAAATAGACAACGTGCGCGACGAAAATAGTTACGACCGATGGAAACAGGAACACTCGACTCATGCCGTCGCCTAAACTTCATCTAAATGAACATTTGTCGCCGCGATTAGCAGAGCAATTGCGCCAACACGGTTTTGATGTCACTTCGACTGTTGAGCTAAATATGACCGCCGCCGATGACGATGAACAACTTGCTTATGCCGCTTCTGCCGGACGCGCTATCGTCACCTTTAACCACAAAGATTTTGCTACACGCCATGATGCTTATATTGCAGAAGGCAAAGACCATTGGGGAGTTGTTCTTTCCACAGAAGAAGCGGTGGATGTTTTACGTCATCGTCTGTTGCGTTTGTTAAACACCCTCACTGCAGATGAACTGAAAAACCAAATGCGCTGGTTGAATGATTTCAAATAAAACATGATGGCGATTAGACAACACAAGCAACATAAGGCAAAGGGCGATGATATGTTGCCGCATTACGAATTTGACTATAGTAAAGCCAAACCTAATCGTTTTGCAGGCAAAAGTCGAGAAGGACGGCTCATCGTGATCATTGATGAAGATGTGGCAAAAGTTTTCAGCACGCCTGAATCGGTTAACAAAGTTCTGCGCGCTGTGGTTTCGAGCTTGCCCCATTCGAGTAAACGGAATTAAGACCTCGCAGGTTTTAAAAACCTGCGAGGTCTCGTCATACAGGATGACTCATCTACCCCAAATCTTCGCCACCCACCTCACCGCCTTCAAAGAGAATCAAAATGCTCCGTGGGGCAAGCTGCGTTATGGCGTTGCCTTCGCCAATGTGCAGAGGCATCTCAATAGGATGATAGTAGTAAAATAGTAGCCAAGCATGAAAGCATCAGCCTCAGTAATATCTCATTTCAATTTTAATCGCGTGGATCGCCGCACTAAAAAGATCACGCCAAAATTGATCGCGTCTGTTGCCAATCGCATTGTTCACCATCTTCAACCCAACAAACTGGTGTTGTTCGGCTCGCAAGCAAGTGGCAAACCCTCAACTGGAAGCGATATTGATATTTTGATCGTCGTGAGCAGCGACCACACCTTAGCGCCTTTGCCACGCCGCGAACGATTCGGAAAAGTGCTGAAGTTATTCCGCTACCGTTCATTTGGATTGGATGCAATCGTTGTCACCGAAGCCGAAGTCCAAACACTGCGCGAACAAAACGAAGGTGAATGGGATATGGTGCTGGATATTTTGACAAAAGGGAGAACCCTCTATGACCGATTCGCCCAAACGCAAGTTGAGCGAACACATTCGTCAGAGAACGAAAGAGTGGTTTCGCAAAGCTGATCACGAACTAGCGTATCTCGACCTCTCGCCTTTCGACACAGATGATCCACCTACTGACACCGCAGGCAAAATGGCGCACATGACCGCCGAGTATTCGCTTAAAGCCTATTGGATGCTGAACAAAAAAACAATTGAGAAGAGTCATGACCTCGTCGAGCTATTAGATGATTGCCTTGCTATTCATAACCATAAAGAGTTTGAAGAGCTGCGTTCCGATTGTCAGCTGCTAACACAATATCGTTTAGATTTGGTCTATCCGACTGCTACCCCGAAACTCTAACTGTTGAGGAAGCGAAAGCAGCAATTGAGAAAGCAAAAAAGATTCGGAATTTTGTAATGGCAAAAGCAGAGGAACTCGGTTACTCAGGTGATTGATCTACCAAAACAAAGGTAAACCATGCATCTCGAAGGCACCACCACCATCAACGCCCCACGCACCACCGTTTGGAAATTTCTCACCGACGTGCAAGCCGTTGCCCAATGCGCGCCCGGAGTTGAATCGGTTGAGATCGTCGAACCCAATAAAAAATTCCGCGCCACCGCTTCGGTTGGCTTTGGCAGTGTCAAAGTTAAATTCAGCGGCGACGGCGAATGGGTAGAGATGGACGAACCCAATCGCGCCGTTGTCAAAGGTCATGGCAAAGCGCCGGGCAGCGCCGCCGACGTCACCGCCGAGATGATCTTGAGCGATACAAGCAACGGCGGCACTGAAATGAAATGGACAGCGGAAGTGAACATCATGGGCAGCATCGCCAGCATTGCTTCGCGCATGATGGGAACGGTGGCGCAGAAATTGACGGGCGAATTTTTTAACAACGTCAAACAAAAGATCGAAAAGAAGTAAAAGATCTCACCGCAGAGAAGCAGAGTTCGCAGAGACTTTTTATTTTCTCCGCGTTCTCTGCGACTCTGCGGTAAATTTTTAATCATGCGCGACATTCTCTCTACACTCGAACAATGGATCGCGGCTGACGAAGCGATTGCTCTTGCCACCGTGATTCAAACGTGGGGCTCGTCGCCGCGCAAGGCGGGCGCAAAGATGGGCGTCACCGCCAGCGGAAAAATTTGCGGCTCGGTGAGCGGCGGCTGTGTGGAGGGCGCGGTGGCCGATGCGGCGCAGCAAGTGTTGAAGACTCGCGCGCCGCAACTGCTTCACTTCGGGGTCGCCGACGAGACGGCGTGGGAAGTGGGCTTGGCCTGCGGCGGCAGTTTGGATGTCTTTGTGCAGCCGTTGGATGTGAAAATCTTCGGCGAGATTCGCCGACGACTCGACGACGAAAAAAGTTTTGCGATAGTGACGACCATTAAGGGGGAGGATGTGGGGAAGATAGAAATTAGAGAAAAGGGATTAGGGGTTAGCGATGATAAGTCCATTGAAGTTGTAAGTCCACCGCCGCAGGTGGTGATGGTAGGGGGCGTGCATATTGCCATCGCGTTAGCATCCATAGCGAAGACGCTCAACTATCGAACCCTCGTGATCGATCCGCGCCGGGCGTTTGGGAATCAAGATCGTTTTCCAAACGTGGATACGTTGATGCCCATGTGGTGTGATGAAGCGTTTGAAAAAATCAAGATTAATGATTCGACGGCAATTGCGTTTCTCACTCACGATCCCAAGATTGATGATCAAGGATTAAAAATTGCGCTGGCGAGCGAGGCATTTTACGTGGGCGCGTTGGGGAGCAAGAAGACGCACCAAGAAAGAAAGAAGCGGCTGCTGAGTGGCGGCGTCACCGAGAGTCAATTGAGTCGCTTGCGCGCGCCCATCGGGCTCAACATCGGCGCAGGATCGCCAGAGGAGATCGCTCTGGCGATCATGGCAGAAATTATCAAATCAAAAAACAATCCTTAACCACGAATTACACGAATGACACGAAGCATCTCAATTAGTGAAATTCGCGCAATTCGTGGTTTGCTTTTTACATGAACGCCACCGCGCGGGCGAATGCCGCCTCGCCGCCGCGGAACATCCACGGGAACACCCCCAGCGTGATCCGTTTATTGAGCAGAGCCTTGTTGCCGATCTCGCCGCCCAGATTCTCGACGTGAACGCAATCGTGCGGGAACAATGCGTTGTGCGTTAATTGATACGCCGACTCGGGGAAGAGTTCGTCAATTTTATCCGCGCCAAATTTTTCTTCGCACTTCGTCCGAACTTTCTTCCAGTGTTCCAGCCCGCCTTTGCCCAAGAAGCGCCCGATGGGCAAGTTCATCGGATGATCCGTCGAGACCATGTCCACGCCCCACAAATGAATCTTTTTCTTGAGCAGCCAATCGCAGATGCTGTAGTGCGGACCCGGATGACGTTGAATATATTTTTCTTCGTCAGGCGCGTCGCCGAACTGGGCGTACTTGTGCCAGCCGGTGTGGATGAGCAAAATGTCGCCATTGCGAATGTCGGCGCGCTTCTCCAAATCTTCGGGGCGGAAGATCGCCAAGTCATCGCAAAGGTCGCTCACGTCCACGATCACGCCGGGACCATACAGCCACTCCAGCGGCAGTTGATCAATCGTTTTGCCGTTCGTCACAAAGTGACGCGGCGCGTCGAGATGCGTGCCCATGTGGTTGGACGTCATAATGTATTGCGCGTTCACCCCATGTTCCGATTTTCGTTTGATATATTTCACCTCAAACGGCGGGTAAAACGGCCAGAACGTAACTTCTTGATTCAACGGTTGGGAAAGATCGTAGGGTTTCATGGTTGCTCCTTGTAAATAGTAAATAGTAATTTGTAAGTGGTAATTAAGAGTTGAGCCAACTGAGATCGTTATCGTCAAAGAGTGTTTCTGGAAAATCCTCCTGAACCACATACTCTGTGGATGGTTCACGCAAAGCTTTCAGATTCGTCTGTTCCGTGGCACGAACTGTTTTGAGGCTTTTGCTAAATGCGTTTAGTTGTTTCGCTAAATCTGTAAGTCGCAAAGCATAATCTTGAACTTCATCTGTCGTCATCAATTCACGTTCACGAACTCGATTAAGCCAATACTTTGTTTCAAACAAACTTCCTCGCGCGTAATATAAAAACTGAAGTTTCTCGCCAAAGTGAAAACGTCCAAATGATTCGGCGACATTCGCGCCGATTGAATCAGCTGCTCTTGCCAACTGCTTACCCACAACATCTTTGGCAAACTCGTCCCATCGCACCAACCGCTTCCAAATTGAATCGGCGATTCCTTCCGCCGACTTCAACACCCTCAAGTCTTCAAACATCGCCGACATAACACTCCTCCCAATTACCAATTACTAATTACCATTTACAAATACTTCTCCGCATAAGCCTCTAACGCATCCTCAAAAATCTTCATCGGCGGTCTGACCAGCCCCGCCCCAATTTGCCCGACCCCGGCATTCTTGTGCGCGACGCCGGTGTTGATGCGCGGCGCGATTCCAAGTTCGACTACTTTACGAATATCAATACCTGTCGGCGTGCCGCGAAAACCTAATGAGGGAATCGTAAACGTCGTATGCTCTGCCGTTGTGATCTCGTACATCTCCATCGTCGCGTTCATCGCATCCTTCGGTGCGCCGCCGATGAACGTCACAATCGCCGGGGCGGCAGCCATTGCGAATCCGCCAATGCCCGCCGTCTCGGTGATCGCGCTATCGCCAATATCCGGGTTCGCATCCGCATCAGAATAGCCGGGAAACCATAAGCCTTTAGGAATCTCGGCGGGCGCGGTGAACCACTTGCCCGCCAACCCACTCACGCGGATTCCAAAATCGGTTCCGTTGCGCGCCATCGTCGTCACCAAGGTGCTGCCGTCAACTCCATGCGCGGCGTCGGTCATCGCTTTGCACGTCGCCATCACCGGATTCAAAACGCTCAAGGCGTTGTCGCCAATAAATTTCAAAACTTCGCTCGCCACATCGGTCTTCGCCACTTTGACGATTGAGGGCGCGAGCAATTTCAAAAACAAGATCGATCCCGCCTTGTTACGGTTGTGCCCTTCATCGCCCATGTGCATCGCTTCGGCGATTAAAGTTCGCATGTCAATGCCTTCGCCTTGCGCCAACGCCTCTGCCAGAACGGGACCCAACACCTCGTTCATCCAACGCAAGCGCTTCAACACATCTTCGCTGTAGGCGCCGTAGCGCAAAACTTTTCCGTAGCCCTCGTTTAAATTTGAATATGCCTTGTTGCCGTGAGTAATGTTCTCGACAACATATACTTTCATCGAGGGCGATGTGACGCCTGCCATCGGACCCACGGTGTTATGTTCGTGGCACGGCGCAAATTCGATCTCGCCGCGCTTGACCATCGCCGTTGCCGCCTTCTCATCTTTCGCCATCCCCTCAAAAATCGCTGCGCCGATGATCGCTCCGCGCAGCGGACCTGACATGCGTTTCCACTCAATCGGCGGACCGGCGTGCAAAAACAAATTGTTCTTCATTCCGGGAATCACGTCGCGCGCCGTCGCTACGCCCTTCAACATCGGTCGGGCGGACATCATTTTTTCGACAGCAGTTTTGTTTGCGGTATCTATATCCATGAGTCTCTCCTGTAATTAGTAAATAGTAATTGTCATTTCGAGGAGCGTTCTTTGCGACGAGAAATCTCTTTGACTGATCTTTGAGATTCCTCGCTTCGCTCAGAATGACAGTTTAAGGCTTCCTCCAAATTAGAGGAAGATTATTTTCTAAAATTTCAATTACCAATTACTCTTTATTTCTTTGCCTTCATCTTCGCCACTATCGCCGCCATCTTCTCATTCCCTCCCGCAGGCGGCTTCCATTCCACGTGAACCGACTTCGCGCCTTGTGAGATCAAACTGGCGTGAAACGATTCAACGCCGACGTTGATCGCCGCGAAAGGTTGGGTGAAAGAATCCAGCGACACTTGCGGATACTTAGATGGAGGGTGATTTACGAATCGGGCAGCAATGTGGTTGACGGCATCGGTCACACTGCGAAAGACGGTGACGCCTGATTCGGTTAAGCGATCCACTTGTTGATTCAAGTTCTGTGGATCATCATCTGTGCCGATCACAATGGCGATCACTTCAAGTGACGGCTTCACCTTTTTGATGCCGGCGATGGCGGGCGCGAGTTCGCTGGCAGGATCGGGATGCGCCCCCTCACCTAACACCACGTCAAGCAAAATCATCCCCACCTCAGGGTCTGCCGCCTCTTGTTTCAAACGGCGGAGGCGAAGATCGTTATCCATCATCGGGTGCAAACGCCCGACGGTGAAATCATCTTCGCCCAAATCTAAAATGGTGTGCGCTTTGCTCTTGAGAGGGTCGTCTAACTTTTGCGATTCGTGGATCGGCGAGTTGGAATAAATGGGAGAGAGAGTCGCTTGCAACGCCAGAAGTGATTCGTAAGCGAGCGTGCCGCCGGAGAAGAGACCGCGTAAATAGTAATTGGTAATTGGTAAATGATCTCGTTTAAATTCCCAATTACTAATTACTAGCAACTCCATCGCAATCTCGGCGGCTTCACTTAGGCTTGTCGCAAAATTCAGCGAGCCAAGTTTTCGCGCGGGCGGCGGATAACCGATGAAGTCAACCACGATGGGTTTGCCTGTTGCCCGCGCCGCCGATAAAAGTTTCGCCGCCACGTCGGGCGAAGGCGGTTTGGAAACCAAAACGATCACACGCGTGGCGGCGTCACGCCCGAGAATCTCTAACGCCTGGTGCGCCGTGATCGCGCCGACATCCGCTTTGAGATCGCGCCCGCCCGTTCCAATCGCCTGTGACACTCCGCCGCCGAGTTGATGAATGTGCGACGTGATCGCTTGCAAGCCCGTGCCGGATGCGCCGACCAAACCGATGTTGCCGCGCCTGACTCGATTGGCAAAACCCAAACCGACTCCGTTGATGATCGCTGTGCCGCAATCGGGACCCATGACGAGCAGACCTTTTGACTGGGCAATTTTTTTGAGTTCAACTTCATCGGCGAGCGAGACGTTATCGCTGTAAAGAAAAACGTGACGGTTAAGATTCAACGCCTCGCGCGCAACGTTGGCGGCAAAACGTCCGGGGGCGGAGATGAGAACCCATTGGGCTTCGGGCAATGCTTTAACCGCGCCTTCCAAACTATGCGGGTGAAATTCTTGATCAATGCCTGCGCTGCGTTTTGACAGCAACGAATCAATTTGATTCAAAGCGTCCGTCGCCGATGATTCATCTTTCGCTTTGACAACGATCACCAGATCATCCGCGCCCGCTTTGTTCGCTTCGTCGGTGAGCAAGCCGCTCTGCTCAAGCAATTCACGATTCGCTTGCGTCGCCATCACCGCGCCTGCGTCGAGAACGCCGTCAAGGGCCAGCAGGCCTTTTTGCAATTGCATGAGGACAACCGAATCGTAATAGGCGCCGGGTCGAATCTGGTTTTTGATGATCATGATAAGGATCGTTTCTCTCTATCGTAATTCAAGCCCAAGAATGCCGGAACGCGAGTCCAGCGAAAGGCGTAGATCATCACAAAGATCGTGGTGATGTAGGGAAGCGTGCGAAGGAATTGATAGGGGATCGCGCCGCCTATAATTTGCGCGCGAAGCGACAACACTTCGACCACGGCGAAGAAAAACGCGCCCAAGAAAATGAGCTGCGGTCTCCAACCGCCGAAGAACGTCAGCGCAATCGCCAACCAGCCACGCCCCTGCACAATGCCTTGCGTAAACGTGCCGGTGTATACCATCGGCAAGTACGCGCCCGCCACACCGATCAACG
>Ga0172369_10005339_pt1 | contig 15888 bp, 15 predicted proteins | sample LakKiv25m_FD_114539 | JGI IMG/M metagenome (GOLD analysis project Ga0172369, IMG submission 114539) | Freshwater microbial communities from Kabuno Bay, South-Kivu, Congo - kab_022012_11.25m | ecosystem: Environmental > Aquatic > Freshwater > Lake | place: Democratic Republic of the Congo...
ACCGGGAGGGCCCGGCGTGAAGACGGCTGCACTTGAAAGGTGGTCTCGGTACGCTGCGCTACTCGACCACCGGGAGGGCCCGGCGTGAAGACGGCTGCACTTGGGAGGTGGTCTCGGTACGCTGCGCTACTCGACCACCGGGAGGGCCCGGCGTGAAGACGGCTGCACTTGGGAGGTGGTCTCGATACGCTGCGCTACTCGACCACCGGGAGGGCCCGGCGTGAAGACGGCCGCACTTGAGAGGTGGTCTCCATACGCTGCGCTACTCGACCACCGGGAGGGCCCGGCGTGAAGACGGCCGCACTTGGGAGGTGGTCTCGATACGCTGCGCTACTCGACCACCGGGAGGGCCCGGCGTGAAGGCGGCTGTACTAGAGAGCCCGGGACGGGTCGTGTACCGCGACGTGCCCGATCCGGTGGTGGACGAGCACTCCGCGCTTATCAGGGTAGAGGCGGTCGCCGTCTGCGGCTCGGACGTGCGCATCATTGACCACGGGAACCCGCGTGTGGCGCTCCCGGCCGTCATCGGGCACGAGACGGCCGGCGTGGTCATCGAGGCGGGCGGCGCTGTGACAAGGGTCCGGGTCGGCGACCGAGTGGCGGTCGGGGCGGATGTGCCCTGCGGCGCGTGCCGGTGGTGTCGTAACGGCCTCGGGAACAACTGCGCCGTCAACTACGCCGTGGGTTACCAGATTCCCGGCGCCTTCGCCCAGTACATGCTGCTTCCGCGCCTGGTTCTGGAAGAGGGGCCGGTGACACCCATCGGCGACGGGCTGGGCTACGATGAAGCCGCGCTGGCGGAGCCTCTTGCCTGCGCGATCAACGGGCTCGAGCTTGCCGGCATGGGCCTGGGAAAGTCGCTTGTCATCATTGGGCTGGGACCTATCGGTTGCATGATGATTGATCTCGCCAGGGTGATGGGCGCCACGCGTGTGATAGGGGTGCAGCGGAGCAAGCTCCGCATGGAGATCGCGAAGGAGTACGGCGCCGACGCCTACATAGCGTCGGACGAGGAGGATGTGGTTACCAGGTGCCGTGAGGAAACCGGCGGCGAGGGGCCGGACGTGGTCATGACCACCTGTGGAGCGGTCGAAGCCCATGAGCAGGCCGTGGAGATGGTAGCGCATCGGGGCGTGGTGAACCTCTTCGGCGGGCTTGCACGCGATGCACGTCCCATGTCGCTGCTCTCGAACACAGTGCACTACAAGGAGTGCTTCGTTACCGGGTCGCACGGGTGTGTTCCTCGGCACCACGAGCTCGCCGTGTCGCTGCTGGAAAAGGGCATGGTTCGGGTGCGGCCGCTCATCACGCACACCTTCGCGCTCAGCCGGATTGACGAGGCGCTGACGGTGATGCGTCGGCGCCTGGGCATGAAGATCGTGATGCATCCGGGGGAGTTGTGAGAGCGAGAAGCTGAAAGGAGGAATGGGGAAGTGGTAAACGGGGAATCCAGGGGCGGCGTGGGACGCCGCACGTTCATGATGGGTGGGCTTGGCGCTGCATCGCTGCCGGCATTGGCGGGCCGACGCACCCGACAGACTGGGCAGGCGAACGAGAAGATCGGAATCGGCATGGTCGGGGTCGGCGGTCGCGGAACGGCTCTGTTTCACGATCTCCAACGCCGCGCGCAGGCCGGCGCGAGCATAGAGATCGTCGCGGTGTGCGATGTCTGGGACCGCCGAACCAACGACAGGGTTCGCGAGACAGGTGGGCGCGCCAAGGCCTATCGCGACTATCGGCAGCTCCTTGAGCAGCCGGGCGTTGACGCGGTCGTGATCGCCACACCGGACCACTGGCATTCCAAGCAGACGATTGACGCGATGCGCGCCGGCAAGGACGTCTACTGCGAAAAGCCGCTAACTCTCTACGTTGAGCAGGCGAAGCAGGTCGCTGCGGTCTCGCATCAGACGGGCAAGCTGCTGCAGTGCGGTGCGGGTTCCGGCTCAGACGGCAACTGGTGGACCGCAGGGGAGATCGTAAAGGGCGGCGGCATAGGGCCGCTCGTCTGGCTCCAGGGCGGAGCATTCCGCAACGACCCGACCGGAGACTGGAACTGGGGCATCCAACCGTGCAAGCCCGGGGTAGACCTGGACTGGGACCTCTGGCTCGGCCATAAGTTCGGCCTGGCGCCAAAGCGCCCCTACGATGCGGAGCGGTACAGCCGCTTCCGCAAGTACTGGGACTACAGCGGCGGGCTGGCCACCGACCTGCTCTATCACGTCTACGCTCACCTGGCGCTGGCGATCGGCCACGATCTCCCGCACCGGGTGACCGCGAACGGGGGCCAGCCCGTTCACACGCTGGGCAACGATAGGCGCGAAGTGCCCACGCTCTTCACGATCCAGGCTGACTATCCGAACCAGAGCACCTGCTTCCTGATCGGAAGCCAGGAGTGTGACGATGCCATACCCGACGTGGTCCGCGGACAGAAGGCGACTCTGACGATCGGGGAGCCGGGTGTGCTCGTGCGTCCGCAGGGACCATTCCGCAGTGAGTTGCTTGAGATGGCGAAGAAGCTGGACTGCTACGAAGGCGCCGAGCTGCGCACGCACAAGGATGGCGACAAGACGGTGCTCGACGAGATCGCGGTGCCAAGGCGGCACAGCTATGACCATATGGGCAACTGGCTGGACTGCCTGCGCTCGCGCAAGCAGCCTACGATGAACGCCGACAAGGCCTACCGCGTGATGGTTCCGATCGCTCTCTCGGTTCTCGCGTACCGACAGAGCAAGGTAGTCTACTTCGACCCGCGCACTGAAGCTGTCGTGGATCGGAACCCCTTGTCGTGAACGTCTCAGGCGGACCGGATCGTCAGGGGGAGGACCTATCGGGCCCGCCGGGCCTGCCGCGGGCCTCGCGGGCAGTCGCGCACAGTAGCATAGGCTTCCAGCCTGTGCCGGACCCGTAGCATGGGCTTCCAGCCTGTGGCCGGATCTGTAGCATGGGCTATCAGCCTGTGCTGGACCCGTAGCATGGGCTTCCAGCCTGTGCCGGATCTGTAGCATGGGCTTCCAGCCTGTGCCGGACCTGTAGCATGGGCTTCCAGCCTGTGCCGGACCCGTAGCATGGGCTTCCAGCCTGTGCCTCAGCCCAGACGCGGCTACTGGCGCGCCGGGTTCTGGTTGGGACTGGCCGGGGCAGGTCTCGGATTCAGCGCGGCGGTGATTCCGCTGGCCCAGTACACCTGCGCCATGCTCCTCTGGGCGGACTCGCCGCTGAGCGTGCAGCCGAGGCCGGACGATGGGCTGCCCGTTCCGGCTGCGCTTGCCTGGCGGCCGCTCATGTATCGGGTCCTTACCGCGGTTGGCGGGATGCCGCTGGCGGCTGCGCTGGGGCTGTACATCGCTGTCGCCGGCGGCGGCGCATACGTCCTACTTCGGACGATCAACCCGACGTTCCGCGTAACGACCGGAGTAGATTGGAACCGCGCGATCCTGTTTCGCACCTACATGCACACGGCCCCGCTGATCAAGGTGCTGGTTACGATCGTGCCGGTACTCGTGGCGACGTTCCTTGTATGGTCGGGCGTGGCCTCCCTGGCCACAGGAGCCGAGACGGCGCCGATGGTTGCAGCGCTGCTGAGCGGCGCCGCAGTCTGGTGGGCCCTCAGCCGAGATGGCGTCGTAGGTGACTGTGATAGCGGCAACTATGCCTTGCCGTCCCTCCGGCAGAGCGCTCACCTTGCGCTGAATGGCGTCGCGTTCGCGATGCTGGTATGGGTCGCCGTCTATGGCTTGCTCGGCGCCCCTCCAGAGGACCTGATTCGGCTTGCCCGCTCGTTGGGTGGGGTGGGCGAGCAGGCATGGCTGCCGGTTGCGGCGTTGTGGCTTGGATCGTCGGCTCTGGCCGGCGCCGGAGTGGCGCTGGGCGCCGGGGCTCTGGGCTGGCCGGGCGCGCCTATGCGGGCACGGCTCGGGTCTCTGGGGTGCGCCCTGATCATGACGCTATCGGTCGCCCTCGGGTTACGGTCCGGCCTGCCGGTCTACGCTCGCGCTCGGTACGACGTCGTGTTCCCTGAAGGCAAGGCGTCTGAGCCGACGTGGTGGCGGTCCGGCTCGGGACCCCGTGATGCGGTGTGGATCGCTGCGACGTTGCCTGGATCCGGGTCGTGGAGGTCGGTGAGCGTCGTCGGCGTCAGCGGCGTGCCGCTGACGCGGGGCTCGCTGGAGCGTGTGGGTCAGCTCATGGCACAACGCTCATTCAGGACGGCCTTGGCCGGCCCCGGAATGACCGCGCTGTATGATGGGGCGTGCCGGGAGATGGAGGTTGGACGACGGCTCCAAGTTGGGCGGGATGCCGCCCGGCGTCTGGGCGAGCCGAACGTCGTGCGGCTGCTGATGGAAGACCTGTGGTCGGCTGGTGCAACCCACGAAGGCAGGCATGCGCTCGCGGCGCTGGAGGACAGCGCGTTGGTCATGTATCCAACCGACGACTCGCACCTGGTGGCGGGTGACATCTGCGCGCGCTCCGGCGAGGTCGCGTCCGCCAAGCGCTGGTACCGTATGGCGGGGCTGCCCCCCGGGCGGTCCGACGAGCGCGCCTCGCGCCTCTACCGCTTCACAGGCGGAACGGTTCGGGGCAGGCTGTCGGGAGTCCCGTCGGTCTGGGAGGCGAAGGTGGGTATCATGCCCGCTCGTTCGCCTTTGAGCAGAGTCACGCGCTCCGCAGCATCGGACAGCATCGCTCCGTTCCTGATGAGAGACATCATCGCCAGCGCGGCAGTGGCGAAGGACGGACGGTTCCGAATGGAGGGGGTTGGAGCCGGCGAGTACATCCCCGTTGTCTGGCTTCGAACGGACACCGGGGACCGGAGGCCCGACCTTCTGATTCGAACCGATCCCGGCACATCCGCCGAAGTGCGGATCGGCGCCGATTCGCCGGTCTGCGATGTGGGTGAGTGGCGCCTCGAGCCTGTGCAGAGCGCAGATCGGTAGGCGTCGTCGGTCCTACGCCCCGGCAGCGCCGTCGCCGTTGTTGTCTTCTTCTTCCGGCTTGAGCTCCGACAGCACCGTGCCTGCATCGAGGCGCCGCGTAACGGGCTCGTCGCCCGCGATCCGACCGTCCCGGAATCGGATGATCCGCTTCGCATGGATGGCGATGTCGTTTTCATGCGTCACGATGACGACGGTCTTCCCCTCCTCGTTGAGGCGCTGGAAGATCGCCATGATCTCCTCGCCCGTCCGCGTGTCGAGGTTGCCGGTCGGTTCGTCGCCAAAGACAATGGGCGGGTCGTTCACCAGAGCACGGGCGATCGCCACTCGCTGCTGCTGTCCGCCGGAGAGCTCGTTGGGCTTGTGATGAGCGCGGTCCCGCAGCCCGACAGCTTCGAGCGCCCTCAGCGCTGCCTTTTCTCGCCCCCGACTGCCGTTGTACAGCAGCGGGAGCTCGACGTTGTGCAGAGCCGACGTGCGCGGAAGCAGGTTGAACGTCTGGAAGACGAAGCCGATCTTGCTGTTGCGTATCTCGGCCAACTGGTTGTCGTTCAGACGCGCAACCTCCCTGCCCTCGAGCACGTAGGAGCCTGACGTCGGCTTGTCAAGGCAACCGATGAGGTTCATGAACGTGGACTTGCCCGATCCTGACGGCCCCATAATGGCCACGAACTCGCCGCGGTCGATCCGCAGGCTGACGTGCCGCAAGGCCCTGACCTCCATCTTGCCCATTCGGTAGGTCTTGCTCAGGTCGGACACTTCGATCAGGGCCTCGCTCATGTTGCTGCGTATCTCCTCGTTCACGCCGTCAGGCGCCGGCTCGTCCGTCTGGCCTACGGCCTCCTCCGCGGTTGAGCCTATCTGGCACGCTTGCTCAGATCGGCGATCAGCTTGTCCATCCGCTGCTTTGCCTGGGCTCGCATGCCCTCGAACGGCAGCGTGTCCGGGTTTAGCGGATTGTAGTCCTTCGGGTCCGGCATCTTGCTGATGTCAAAGCGGGGCCTGTTCCCGTTGCCCTGCCTGTTCCCGCCACCCATGCGCGCGCCGCCGCCGAAGCCGGGGCCACCCCGTCCAAAGCCGCGGGCCGTGGCAATGCGCTTCAGTTGGGCGTCCGTGAGGGGAGCGGTCAGCGCCTTGTTCACGCTGAGCGCCTGCTCGTTGGAGATGGCCTTCTTGGTTCGCCACGTCTTCAGTATGGGCACGATCTTCTTTGCCTGGTCCTTGGTGAGCGCCGTCTTGGGGTCGGTCTCCAGAGCGGCAAAACCCATCATCGTCTGACCGAGGGCCGTCACGTTCTTGTGACCGTCGCGCCACTTCTCCCAGGCTTTTCGCTTTGCCTGCAGCTGAGCCTGCTGCTGCGGTGTCAGGTTGAAGGGGTTCTGGGCATGGGCAGAAACCGCGGCCAGTATGGCGGCGGCGGCTGCCAGTGTTGTCCATGTGCGTCGCATTGCTTACCTCCCTTACTCGTACCGAAGCGCCTCGATGGGATTGAGGTTCGAAGCCTTCAGCGCGGGGTAGAAACCGAAGAAGACGCCGACCAATGCGGAGAAGCCGTAGGCCAGCACAATGGCGGGCGTGCTGACAACGACCTTCCACTCGTTCGCCTCTGCCACGAAGCGCGAGCCCGCCACTCCGAACACGACCCCGAGCAGGCCGCCGACCAGTGATAGCGCCATCGCCTCCAGAAGGAACTGTGTCAGTATGTTTCGCCGCTTGGCGCCGATCGCCTTGCGGATGCCGATCTCGCGCGTCCGCTCGGTCACCGACACGAGCATGATGTTCATAATGCCGATCCCGCCAACCAGAAGCGAGACCACCGCCAGGTACGTGATCAACGCCGAGAATGTGTCCTGTTGTTCGTTCTGGGTCTCCGCAAGGTCCGCCTGGCTGAAAACGATGAAGTCCGCATCTCCGCCCGTGGCGATCTTGTGCCGCTTCCGCAGCACCCCGTCTATCTCTTCCTGAGCCCGGGCCATGAGGCCCTGCGTGCGCGCCTGCACCGTGATGTTCTGCACGTTCTCCATGCCGAATAGGCGGCGCATAGCCGTCGTAACCGGTACGTAGACCATATCGTCGGGGTTTCGGAAGCCCTGGCCGCCCTTCTCCTTGAGGAGACCGACGACCTGGAACGAAGTCCCCTTGATACGGACCGCCTTGCCGATCGGAGACTGACGGTCGAAGAGGTCCTTCCACGTTGTGCTGCCCAGCACGACGACACGCTTGAACTGCTTCACCTCAGCCTCGGTGAAGTAGCGGCCCTCGGCCAGAGGGTGGTTGCTGATGACCGGGTAGTCCGGCCCCGTGCCCGAGACGTTGACCGTGCTGTTTCGGTTCTTGTACTTCACCTGTGCCGAGCGGCTCACTCCGGCCGACACCCTGCCCGCCGACGGACACTCCCGCAAGATCGCCGCGGCGTCCTCGAGCGTCATTGTGCTCTGCGACCCGAACCCGAAACTGACGCCTCCTCTGCGCTGCTGGCCCGGGAAGACGGTCATCACGTTCGTGCCGAGGCGCTGGATGCTCTCGGCGACAGCTTCCCGCGAGCCCTGGCCGATGGCGATGGCGATGATGACGGCGCCGACGCCGATGATGACGCCGAGCATCGTGAGGAACGAGCGGAGCTTGTTGCTTGTCAGGCCCCGCAGGGCCATCGTAAGGCTGACCATGGGATGCTAGCGTATCCTGCCCATGCCCCGCATTCGGCCTGGGGGCCCACCGCCGGCGAACGGGCTGCCCGCGGTCTCCGGTTCGGGCTCGATCTTCTGCACGATCACCTGGTCACCCGGCTTCAGCCCTTTGGTGATCTCCGTCGTGTCGTTGCCCTCGAGGCCCGCCTCCACCGCCTGACGCTTGATCTTCACACCAACAAGGAGCGTCGGGCCCGCCGGCTCGCCGGTCTTGGGATCGGGCGGCGCCGGCTTGCCCTTGCTCAGGGCGAGCTCAACATACTGGCCCTGATCGTCGGTACGGATCGCTTCGTTGGGGACCATTACCACATCGTCCTTGCGTTGGCTGACGAACTCGCACGTGGCGTTCATGCCGGGCTTCAGCAGTCGGAACGAAACGTCGCTGTTGTCTATCTCGACGCGGACGTGCACCGAGGTGACGTTCTGGTCCACGAGGGCCTGCGGATCAATACGGGCAACGACGCCCTGGAACGGTAGCGAAGGGTAGGCGTCTATCGTCACCTCCACGTCCTGCCCTTCATCTACGCTGGCAATGTCCGTTTCGTCAACGGTCACGTCCACATACATGCGAGTCACATCGCCGAGCTGGAGGATGTTGTTGCCCGTGGCGGCAAACGAGAGGGCCGAGGAAATGATCGTGCCCTCCTCGACGTACTTGGTCAGGATCACGCCGTCGGCGGGCGCCCGAACAATGGTCTGGCCCAGGGTGGTGAGCGCGTTGGTCAACGTCGCCTGTGAGCGTGCCTTGCTGGCCCTCGCGGTCTCGATGTCGAGCTTCCGAATGGGCACGTTCGCCATGTTGGCCTTCGCCTGTGCAACGGCGGTCTGTGCCTGCGCGAGCTGGGCCTCCGCCTGCCGGAAGGCCGCTTCGGTCTCGGCAAGCGCGAGCTTCTTGTTCTGTACGTCAACGGCCTGGGCTTTGGCCGAGCTCAACTGCGCCTGCGCCTGGGTGACGCGGGCCGCCGCCGCATCGGTCTCTGCGGCCTGCTGGGCTTTGATGGTGCGCACTTTCTCGCTGGCCGTCTGCACCTGGGCCGCGCTCGCGGCGTCCGACGCTTCTGCTGCGTCCACCGTCTGCTTGGCGGCGAAGCCTCGTTCGAGCAACGACCTCTGGCGAGCCAGGTCGGCCGAGGTCTTCCTGCGGTTGGCGTTGGCCTGATCGAGAGCGGCCTGTGCGGACGCGCGCTCCTGGGCCTGCGTGGCCGCGAGCTGGCTTCGTTGCTGGATCGCGCTCTCCAGGTTCGCCTGAGCCTGTTCGATGCTCGCCTGGCTGAGAGCAGGCTGCGTCGCGGCAGCGTTCTGAGCCACACTCAGGCGGGACTTCGCCGCTTCTCGCGATGCCCGCGCGGTCGCCAGTTGTGCCTGCGCGGTATCCAGCGCAAGCGCGCTAAGCCGCTTCTGGAGCTCGTAGGTCTCCTCGTTCTGCTTCTGGCGTGCTGCGGCGGACTCGACGTCCGCCCTGGCCGTGCCGACATTGAGCTGCGTGTCCGTCGGGTCTATCTTGGCAAGCACCTGCCCTTTGGTAATGCGGCTGCCGATATCCACGAGCAGGGCGTCCACACGCCCGCCGGCCTTGGACTTGATGTCCACCGTCCGCCACGGCTTGAGGACGCCTGTGGCCGACACAGTCTTCTTCACCATGCCGACTTCCACCGCGCCCAGCTTGTACTGAACCTGCTCGTTGGCCTTCGGCGCGCGAATCCTCGCCCAGGTCCACCACCCGGCCGAAACGACGATAGCGGCGACGATGATGCCGCCAACGATGCGCTTCAAAGCTACTTACCTCCGGTCCAGTAGGGATCGTTGTCGCCCACCGCGCGGTCCAAGCGGGCCCCGGCGGTGAGGAAGTCGTACAATGACTGCACGAGGTTCGTTTCGGCGGTGACAAGCTGCGTCCGCGCGGTGATGACATCCACCACGGTCTGCGCGCCCTCCTTGTAGCCTGCCGAAGCGGCTTCGAAGTTTGCTTTGGCCGCATCCGATGCCGCGCGGGCTGCCGCGATTCTGCTCCGGGCCTCCTCTCTCGACAGGTACGCCTCCTCGACGGCGAGGTGGATCTCCTGTCGAGAGAGCTTCAGTTGCTCCGAGGACTGGCGAACCGTCTCCTCTGCGGTGCGCGCCCGCGCCCTGGCCGAGCCGCCGTCGAAGAGCGGGTAGCTGAGGGTAGTGACGAACATTCGGCTGTTGCCGGGGTCCGGATCAAAGCGGTAACCGGCTGTCAGATCCGCCTCTACCAGAAGGCCGGCGTTGATGCGAGCTACACGGGCCGACGCCCGGTCCGCGTCCAGCAGCGCAAGGTCGCGCTTCAGGTCAGGGCGGTTGTCCATGGCCCTTGCCGTGTACGCCCCGACGTTCCTGGCATCGGCCTTATCGTCGGGCCAGGCCGGAGCGCCCTCGGCGGCGGTAACGGTCTCGGCAGTGTCGAGGCCGATCGCGTTGCGTAGCGACACCTCGGCAAGGCGCACGTCGTTCCGCGCAATGCCCAGCTGGACCTCGGCGTTGCGGTAATCAGCTTCCGCCTGCAGTATGTCTATGGGCCGGACCGTGCCGGCCTCAACGAACGCTTTGGTTGCGTCGTACGTGGTCCTGGCGCGCTCCACGGCCGTCTCCTGCACCCGCAGTAGCTCGCGCCGCCGAAGCACTTCGTAGAATGCGGTGGTGACGTTCAGAATGATCGTCTGCCGCGCGCTCCGCAGGCTGAACTCGGAAGCGCGGACCCCGCTGCGCGCCGCCGCTACGGACGCCTCGCGCTTGCCCATGTCGAAGACGATCTGGCGCAGGCCGATGGCAGTCTCGGTTCGGTCGCTGGTTTGCGTGGAGGTCTGCCCGCCGACTCTGTACGAGCTTCCCTGGCTCGTGTACTGGAGCGATGGTGTGAGCTGCGGGAAGTACGACGAGGCTGTATCCACCAGTCTGGCCTTGGAAGTCGCTACCTGGCTGCGGGCGATCACTAACTGGGGTTGGGACTCGAGCGCCGCTTTGAGGGCCTGTTCCAGAGTGAGCGCGCGAGTGTTCTGGGAGGCCGAAGCTCCGCCCTCGGCTGCCGCTAGCGCCTGACCACACGACAGAACGACCGCGCACAGAGCCGCGGTCGCGATCCTTGCCCATGGCGTCCCGTTGGCTAATATCATCCTGCTGACTAGACCTCCACCCGTAACGATCGGCCGATGTCCGGCGCGACGACGTCACCTCGCGCTCGACCTGTCCGTTATACGGTGCTTCGGGCGGGCAGTTTCACCTCCGCCAATGGCTCAGACGCGTCTGCGGTCGGCGCGGTAACGTGGGCCGCGGTTTGCTTGACCGTCTCCCTCGCTCGGGGATATAATGCCCGGCGTTTATCGAAGATAAGGACGACCTGGGAGAGAGAGCGACGTGTCGGCGTACCTGACTGCAGCCATGTTCACCCTGATGGGGTTTGCCTTTGTTGCTTCGACGCTCATCGTATCAAGGCTGCTGCGCCCGTCCGCGCCGAATCCGGCCAAGCTGGAGACCTACGAGTGCGGCCCGCTGCCTTTCGGCGACGCCTGGCAGCAGTTCAATATGCACTACTACCTCTTCGCTCTGCTGTTCGTCGTGTTCGAGGTCGAAGTGGCGTTCCTGTTCCCATGGGCTCTCGCGTACAAGAAGGTGGGCCTGTATGCCGTCGCCGAGATGGCCATCTTCGTAGCGTTGCTGGCTCTTGGTTGGGCTTACGCATGGCGTCGAGGCGCGATGGAGTGGGAATGACGGCAGCTCGCCCGGCCGAGTCCGAACTCGACACGTGGCGAGTCCCTATTCCGGGCGGATCAGTCCTGGTGGCCCCGTTGGACAGGCTGGCTCAGTGGGCGAGGAGCAACTCCCTGTGGTCACTGACCTTCGGTCTGTCCTGTTGCGCGATCGAGATGATGGCGGCCGCAGCGCCGCGGTTTGATCTCGACCGCTTCGGCACGATCTTCAGAGCCACGCCCCGTCAGGCAGACCTGATGATCGTGGCAGGCTGGGTCTCCGTGAAGATGGCGCCGTTCATCCGTCGCCTCTACGATCAGATGCCTGAACCGAAGTACGTGATCGCAATGGGTGGCTGCGCATCGGCGGGCGGCCCCTATCGCGATAGCATCATGATCGTCAAGGGCGTGGATCATCTCGTTCCGGTTGACGTGTACGTCTACGGCTGTCCTCCGCGCCCGGAAAACCTGATCAACGGCATCCTGCAGCTTCAGACGCGCATACGGCGAGAGCGGGCGCTCACTCGACGCGGTCGGCCGGCCGCGCCCCGCACGCCGATTGTGGTCGAAGGCTGATGGGAGTTACGGTCGCGGCCGACGCGCTGGCTGCACTCCGGGAAGCAGGGGCCGAAGTGGTGGATCAGACCACGCTCAGGCTACGGGTCGCACCGCACCTCATGCCTGCGGTGTGCTCGGTTCTGCACGACCGTCCCGACCTCGGCTTCACGTACCCGGCCGACCTGTGTGCCACGGACCTGGGAGACACGATCGTGCTCTGGTACCGTTTCTGGAGCCCAGGGCTGAACTGTGACGTGACGGTGTCCGTCGGAACACCCACGAGCGCGCCCAGCGTGCCGACCGTCACAAGCATCTGGCCCGGCATGAACTGGCACGAGCGCGAGTGCTTCGACCTGTACGGCGTCGTATTCGACGGCCATCCCCTTATCGCCGATCCTGCGCGGATGCGCATTCTGTTGCCCGAAGACTGGGTCGGTCACCCGTTCCGGAAGGACTATCGGCCCGAGTTCTCCGGTGACCCTCTGCATGGCCCCCAGGCGACCAACTGAGCGATGCGGCATGGCCACTGAGGTAGTCGAGCTGAACAGCCCGAACATGACGGTGAACCTCGGGCCGCAGCACCCCTCTACGCACGGTGTCCTGCGCCTCGTGGTCGAGCTCGACGGCGAGTACGTCCAATCCTGCGAGCCGGTCATCGGTTACCTCCACCGCGGTCTGGAGCGGATGCTGGCGGCGCGCCCTTATCGCCAGCTCGTGCCGTTCACCGATCGCTTGGACTACCTCGCCTCCCTGAACTGCAACCTCGCGATCTCGCAGACGATCGAGCGGCTGGCGAGCATCGAAGTCCCCGAGCGCGCGCAGTACATACGCGTCCTTCTCTGCGAGCTCAACCGGATCGCCAGCCACCTCGTCTTCCTTGGCACTTTCGCCAGCGACCTCGGAGCGACGACGGCGTTCCTGTATGCCTTCCGTGAGCGCGAGCGCATCCTCGATCTTCTGGAATCCGTTACGGGCGCCCGCCTGACCTACAACTGGATTCGACCGGGAGGGGTCCCCGCCGACCTGCCCGAGGGCTTCGCGGAAGCAACCCGAGCCTTCATTGCGGGCTTCCTGCCCGAGATCCGCGACTACGAGCGGTTGCTGACCGGCAACCCGATATTCCGAGCGCGGTGCGATGGCGTCGGCGTGATCAGCCGCGAAGACGCCCTGGCCTACGGCGCTTCCGGGCCAGTAGCGCGCGGGTCGGGCTTGGACTTCGACCTGCGGCGCACGGAGCCGTACGACGCCTACGATCGCCTGGAGTTCGACGTACCGGTCTTCACTCAGGGCGATTGCATGGCGCGGTATAAGGTGCGGGTGGAGGAGATGCGGCAGAGCGCACGCATCGTAGAGCAGAGCCTTCGCGACATGCCCCAGGGCGATGTGGCCACGAAGCTGCCGAAGGTGTTCCGACCCCCGGTGGGTGACGCCTACTCGCGGACGGAGTCTCCGCGAGGGGAGCTGAGCGTCTACATGCGTTCTGACGGTTCACCGAATCCGGAGCGTGTCCATGTGCGCGCGCCATCGTTTGTGCACTTGAGTATGCTGCCGATGCTGCTGAGGGGAGTGAAGCTGGCAGACGTGATCGCCATCCTCGGCAGCCTGGACACGGTCCTGGGCGAAGTGGACCGATGAAGGCCCACCTCCAGCGGACTGAGATCTACGACGCGTGGACACCCGAGAGCCGGGCCTCGCGGCTTGGGCAGGCTGCGGCAGGCACGGTCATCGTGGTCATGCTGCTCGCGGCGAGTGTCGGCGTCTCGCGGATCCCGTGGGCCGTGGCAGACCCGATTCGGAAGATCATCGGGGAGCACCCGGTGCTCAATGCGTTCGCCAAGTCGTTCCTTGTGGCCAACTTCGTGACGCTGCACGTGCTGTGTCTGATCTGGTGGGAGCGCAAGTTCGCGGGGTGGCTGCAGGCCAGGCTTGGTCCGAAGCACGTGGGATGGAACGGCGCGGTGCAGACCGCCGCCGATGCCCTGAAGCTCCTCGTGAAAGAGGACATCATTCCCGGCAAGGCGGACTCCGCGCTGTTTGTCGTCGCACCCTTCCTTGTGTTCATGCCGACGCTACTGACGTTCATGCTGCTCCCGTTCAGCGCGGCCTGGGTGGGGTACGACTTCGCGCTGGCGGCGCTCCTCGTGCTTGCGGTGACCACGAACGTATCGCTCGGCATCCTGGCGGCCGGCTGGGGCGCGAACAACAAGTATTCCCTGCTGGGCGGCGCGCGCGCCTGCGCGCAGGTCCTGTCGTACGAAATACCGATGGCGCTGACCGTCCTTGCAGTGGTGACGCTGGAGGGCACGATGTCGCTCGTTGAGATCGTGCATCGCCAGAGCGCCTTCTGGAATATCGTGAGCGATGCGCCTGTCGCCGTGCCGGCCTTCGTGCTCCTGTTCGTCTGCGCCCTGGCCGAACTGAACAGGACGCCGTTCGACCTGCCCGAGGCCGAGTCCGAGCTCGTGAGCGGATTCCACACCGAGTACTCGGGCATGCGGTTCGCGTTCTTCTATCTGGCGGAGTTTGCCAACAACTTCTTCATGGCCGGTTTGATGGTGGTGCTCTTCTTCGGGGGCTGGCTGGGCCCCTGGCTTCCGGGGCCCGTCTGGTTCGCCCTGAAGACGCTCGTGCTGGTCACTGCGATGATGTGGGTGAAGTGGACCGTGCCGAGGTTCCGAGTGGACCAGATGATGGGCTTCTGCTGGAAGGGACTCGTCCCTGCTTCGCTAGCGGTCTTCTGTCTGGCTGCCCTGTGGTCGGTGTGGGTAGCGCGATGAGCGCGCTCGGGGCCTTTGGGGCGGGATTCGCCGGCGTGTTCCGCGGCCTGGCCGTCACTCTGACGAACCTGCTCATGAAGCGCAAGGTCACCCTCCAGTATCCGTATGTGCGCCCGGCCGTTGCGCCGCGCTACCGCGGGCTGTTCTACCTTCCGTTCGACGACGGCGCCGATCGGCTCAGGTGTGTGGGATGCACGCTCTGCGCACAGGCATGCCCGACGAAGGTCATCAGCATGAAGAAGCTCGGCGCCGGCAAGCACGCCGGCGTGAGCGAGTTCACCATGGACCTGGGCCGCTGCATGTTCTGCAACCTCTGTATAGAGGCATGCCCATTCGACGCCATACACATGGGGAGCGAGTTCGAGCTCGCATCGGACAACAGGGCCGTGAGCGTCTTCAGGATCACGGATCTGGCGGTGGGCGGCGCGGATGCCGTGAAGCGCAACAACGGTACGATCAGTGCCGCCTTGGAGTCCGAGCGGAAGGCCCCCAACGTGAGCTTTGGTTCCGCCGCAAAGGAAGACAAGTCGTGAACAACGCGGTTGTGACGGCGGCGTTTGTGAGCCTGGCTGCGGTAACGCTCGTACCGGCGCTGTACGTGGTGAACGCCAGGAACCTCGTGCATGCCGGCTTCGCCATGCTGCCCTGTCTGATCGGTGTGGCGGGGCTCTACGCTCTGCTGGAGGCGCACCTTTTTGTGGCGGTTCAGGTGCTGATCTACATCGGCGCCATTCTGGTGCTTATCTTGTTTGCCCTCATGCTCACGCGCGACGTCATGGACCCGCAAGAGGGGCAGCGCAACGGTCTGGGCTTGTGGGCTTGTCTGACGTGTGGGGTGGGTGCGCTCGTCTGCGGGCACATCCTCTTCCATCATCCCTGGCCCCGTATTGCGGAACACCCTCTGGGCGCGCATGATCAGACCGCGGCACTTGGCGCCGCACTCATCGGGCGGTACGCACTGCCGTTCGAGGCGGCCTCGCTGGTGCTGTTGGCGGCGCTGATCGGCGCGATCGTCGTTGCGAAGGGGTCGCGCCCGTCGCGTCGGGGAGCCGTGTCTCAAGGAGCAGTGGAGCCGTGATCGGCCTTCCACACTACTTGCTCGTGAGCGCGGCGCTGTTCGGCATCGGCGCGTACGGGGCGCTGACGCGCCGCAACGCCATCGGCGTGCTCATGGGGGTCGAGCTAATGCTGAACGCCGGCAACCTGAACTTTCTGGCATGCTGGCGCTTCC
>Ga0172369_10005341_pt1 | contig 15885 bp, 12 predicted proteins | sample LakKiv25m_FD_114539 | JGI IMG/M metagenome (GOLD analysis project Ga0172369, IMG submission 114539) | Freshwater microbial communities from Kabuno Bay, South-Kivu, Congo - kab_022012_11.25m | ecosystem: Environmental > Aquatic > Freshwater > Lake | place: Democratic Republic of the Congo...
GGCATTGGTTCCAGCGGTTTTTCCATTTGTGCGGCTGCCGCAAAATAACAGGCAGGAATATCTGCTTCAGATCCTCCCTCGACATCCATTAACAGCCATTTAAGGGATTCAGCCCTCAACTCCGGATTTTGCTTAAGTACCCGTCCATTGGCCTGAAAGCTCGGCCACCAGTATTCGTCGCAATAACCAAGATACTGCTTCGACTTTTCAGCTTCACCCAGGGCTGCCGAAAAGGAGGCAAACCACTTTTCTCCCAGCCATTCAGAATCCGGAAGACTGGGTGTTCCAACCATGGAATGCCTTGCGTGAGCGTATCCGGGATTAAAACCCTGAGAACCCATAACACGGGCCATCTCAGCCATCTTATCACTGTTCAGGGGTTCATCCCAGAACCAGAAAACAAAAGGAGCATAGATCATGTCGGGATTCCTGAAACCCGACTTAAGATCTTCGAACTTTACATATTTGCGCTGACCAAAATTCTCCGGGTTGGACATCTTGGTTACGGACTCCTTAACGGAGCAGGCTGAAAGCATCAGGGACACGACTATCCAACTGAAAATAAATCGTTTGGTAATCATTTGATTAGTTTTTCCGGGCAGAAATAAACATCATGGCCGAGGTGTAAAGCACAACTGCGCAAACCAGCCATTTAAGAATCTCGAGGGGTAAAGATTTGACCACATAGGCGGCCAGAAACACTCCGGCAATCCCTGCAACGGTCAGACTAATAGCAGTTTTCCGGTCGTAAGCCTTTTCCCTGATAAATCTGCCCCCACCTGCAAGCATCAGCATGGCAGTGGCCGTCATCATAATCGGAAAGGCCGTTGCCGGATGCATCCCGAACGCATAGACCATTGCCATGCAGGGGGCATAGAACCCAACCCCGATCGTCTGCAATGCGCCGAAAATAACGCTCATTACTATGATGGCTGCAAGCTTCCATCCTTCCAGTCCGATAGCCTCACCCCCCAGGGGTAACAGGTTCAGCAATCCTCCCAGGATCATCAGGGCTACCACGAGCAGACCGATCCCCATGCCAAGCTGAATCTGCCGCCTGGGCATTTTGGCCACCACACCTGCTCCGAGAACAGCGCCGGTGGGCGCAGCAATGGACATCGAAACCAGTGTTACCGGATCAACTTTAACTGCGGTCATGAAAATAAAGGCCTGAGTGGCCGTAGCCAGGGTATTGCCAACATTCATAGTTCCCGGTATCAGCCGGTCATCTACCATCTTGAAAAACTTGAATACCGCAGTTTGCTGTGCAAAACTCCCGATTCCCAGGGTGTCAAGAAAATTGGTCACAAACCCGGTTGCCAGCAATCCCGACCACTTCTTCCGGCTGAAGGTGGCGGTATTCTTGAATACATCCCGCAGATAATAGAATCCGAAAAGGCTGCACATGACACCCAGTACGGCTTTAAGAATGATATCCATCAGAGGAAAAGGTTTTAGGTTTGAACCAAAATAAGTCAAACGCTAAAATAATCGAACCGCTTAGAATTAAAACTGCTGGGGAAAATTAAATTCCGAACCTGAAATCGCCGGTAAATTGAGAAGAAGCGCTGATGACGAATTCAAAAATATTATCCGGTCCGGGAGTAATCGGCAAGTCAGTCAAAAGATTACGATTCAGCGCGGGCGTCCGGTAAAGGTTCGGATCATTATCCTCGAAGTAGAGAACGCCGATCTGCTGGTATTGAAATCCGTTCTTGCTCTTGAGATATGCCCAGAATTCCAATCCGTAATAATTGTATCCGGTTGTCCTCTCCGGAAATTTAACCGACATGGGTTTTATATTCCCGTTCAGATAATCTATCTCATTACTGTACTGGGCAGTAAGTTCACCGCTGGTAAGAGCTCCGTCCCCATTGGCATCGCGGTAAACCTTAACCTTATACAATGCAGGCATATTGACCGACAGATCACCCTTTTGTTCATAAACACTGCCTTGATAATCAAGGTAATTAGTCGGAATAAAACTACCGTAGAACCATTTTTCCCTTACTTCGACCTGGGTTGGCTGAAACCAGATGAATCCAAAATCTGCCGGATTTCCGTTGAAACAAAAAACGCTAAGGCCAACGCTGGTTTTGTTAAATGCGTTGATCTCAAACTGAAGGTTCAGGGAAGTTGTGATCTGCTTGCCAAAATAACTGCCCTCATGGGGAGCGGCACTTATCAAAAGATCACCTGTCGGATTGGCGTGAACCTTGTCGTCATCGGAATACAGGAGGCAATCTTCCAGAGTAAAATACCGCCCTTTGTCGGGTTTGGGCAGCGTAACCGGATTTGTATAAAGAATGCCATCCGTAAGAGTTGTCGTCGCAAAGTACTTGTCAGTTCTCTTAATTCTACCCTTGTTGTCCCGCACAGTCACGACTACGAGCGCATAATCCACATCCCAGGCGCAATTGGCAGTGCTCTTAAGACCTGAACCTGCTTCGGAAATCTTGAATACCACCTGATATGCACCCCCGGTTTCATCACCGGGAAATTCATCCTGACAGGCAGTGAACAATAATATCATCAGCCCAACAATGGGAGTCAGAAATCGAATCGGTGATTTTTTACGGCTCATTGTAGTATTTAGTCACAAATAACATACCAGAAGCATACATAACACAAAATATCAGATACTTAGCTAATCCATAAACTACATTATTATTCTAAAAAATGGAAATATGCTTTAAGATTCGGATTGAGGTGAGTGTGAGTCTATAGGTTACAAATGATTATTTTTGGTTCCATGATAGGGAAGATTTTCAAAGACCTTAAAAGCCGGGAACATAAGCCGGTGCTGGGCGGACTTGAGATTCTCAAATATATCGGTCCGGGGCTCCTGGTAACGGTGGGATTCATCGATCCGGGGAATTGGGCCTCCAATCTGGCTGCAGGCGCCCAATTCGGGTACAAGTTACTCTGGATGGTCACCCTTTCCACTATTATGCTCATCATTCTCCAGCACAACGTGGCCCATCTGGGAATAGCCACCGGACTTTGCCTTTCAGAGGCAGCAAGCATTCATTTAAAACCCAGGTGGTCAAGGACCATTCTCGGAACGGGGCTTCTGGCTTCCGTTTCCACCTCAATGGCAGAGATACTCGGCGGATCCATCGCATTGAACATGCTTTTCAAGATCCCGATCCGGGCGGGTGCGATCCTCGTGCTGGTATTTGTCATTATAATGCTGCTGACCAACTCTTACCGCCTGATAGAAAAATGGATCATCGCTTTTGTATCTATCATCGGACTCTCCTTCATTTACGAGCTGAGCCTGGTTGACATCAATTGGGGAGAGGCCGCGAAATCCTGGATCACACCCAGTTTCCCCGAAAACTCAATGATCATCATCATGAGCGTTCTGGGTGCGGTGGTGATGCCTCATAACCTGTTCCTTCATTCAGAGATCATCCAGAGCCGCCAATGGAATCTGCAGGACGAGAAAACGGTCAAAAAACAACTTGATTTTGAACTGTTTGATACCCTGTTCTCGATGATCGTTGGCTGGGCGATCAATAGTGCGATGATCCTGCTTGCCGCCTCTGCATTCTTTAAATCCGGTATCCAGGTAACCGAATTGTCGCAAGCTCAGGACACCCTGAAACCGCTTCTCGGAAACCAGGCCGGGATCATCTTCGCCATAGCGCTTCTCTTTGCGGGAATTGCCTCCACCATTACCTCCGGAATGGCGGCGGGTACCATTGTGGCAGGACTTTTTAAAGAACCCTACGACATTAAGGATAACCATACCCGGTTGGGGGTGATCGTTTCCCTGGTCATTGCTACACTGATCATATTCCTGGTTTCCAATCCGCTGAACGGACTGATTCTTTCACAGATGATGCTGAGCATTCAGCTTCCTGTTACAATTTTCCTCCAGGTATATCTCACTTCCTCCGAAAAAGTGATGGGCAAATACAAAAACGGACCGCTCCTTAAGGTGCTTCTCTTTGGCATAGGTGGCTTTGTAACTGTTCTAAATATTGCCCTATTTATCAGTATTTTATCGTAGAAAAACTGATCGCGTACCTAGGAAAATACAGACAAATTTGCTTTATTTAACTTATTAAACCAATACTAACTGTTTATGGAACTGCATGGAAGCCAAACGGAAAAAAACCTGCTCAAAGCATTTGCAGGTGAATCACAGGCCAGAAACCGCTATGAGTTTTTTGCCAAGGTAGCCCGTCAGGAAGGATATGAGCAGATCGCTGCAATCTTTGAAGAAACTGCAGATAATGAGAAGGTTCACGCTAAAAAATTCTTCAGGTTTCTTGAAGGGCATCCGGTTGAGATCACAGCCGTTTACCCTGCCGGAAAAATAGGAACAACGGAAGAAAACCTGATGGCTTCAGCCATGGGCGAAAATGAGGAATGGACCGAATTATACCCTGAATTTGAGCGGATTGCCAGAGAGGAAGGATTTAAGGAAGTGGCCACTGCTTTCAAGCTGATCGCCAAGGTTGAAGCCGAACATGAGGCCAGGTTCAGGAAACTGTATGAAAGGGTAAGTACTGGAAAGGTTTTCGAACGCGAAGAAAAAGTTGAATGGGTATGCCGTAAATGCGGATATGTACACGAGGGAACCAAACCGCTAGAAAACTGCCCGGCATGCAACCATCCAAAAGCTTTCTTTGAAGTTAAGGAGAGCAATTATTGATGCGAATCCTGATTACCGGATCTACCGGATACATTGGCAAACGGCTGATCCCTGCCTTGTTGGAACAGGGACATGAACTGATCTGCTGTGTCAGGGCAGGTAACAGGTTCCTCGAAGATTACAATCACCCCCGGCTGACAACAGTCGGGGTTGATTTTCTAAAGGCATCCCAGCTCGATCGTTTACCGCTGGACATTGATGCTGCCTACTTTCTGATGCATTCCATGAGCAGCTCAACCCGGAACTTTGAAGAGCTGGAGAAATGCATTGCATTGAACTTTATAGGGTATCTCGAAAGAACCTCCGCACGGCAGGTAGTCTACCTGAGCGGTCTGGTTCCCTCATCAGGTGAATTGTCGGCCCACCTGCATTCCAGGTGGGAGGTTGAGAAAATCCTTGTTCAGGGCAAAGTTCCGGCAACGGTTCTGCGCGCTGGAATTGTGGTCGGATCAGGAAGTGCATCCTTCGAAATTATCCGGGACCTGGCCGAAAAACTGCCTTTCATGATCGCACCGGGTTGGCTCAATAACCGGTGTCAGCCAATCGCTATCCGCAATGTGATACAATTTCTTATCGGGGTCCTGAACCATCAGGAAACAGCAGGCAGAATATTTGATATTGGCGGACCTGATGTTCTGACCTACAAGGAGATGATTCTGGGTTATGCCAAAAACCGCCGTTTAAACCGGAGGATTTTTACAATACCCATCATGACACCCAGATTGTCTTCCTACTGGCTCTATTTCATCACAACCACCTCATTTAAGCTGGCCAGAAACCTGGTCGACAGCATGAAATCTGATCTGATGTGCAGGGATCTGGAGTTAGGGAGAATCCTTGATATTGTTCCGATCACCTATGATCAGGCAATCCAGATGGCTTTTGCCAAGATTGAGCAAAACCTGGTCCTGAGCAGTTGGAAAGATGCACTGAACGACCCCGGGTTATTCCGCCGGATGACCAAATTCATAGAAGTACCGAAATTCGGAACATTTCAAAACATCCAGAATTTTAATATTGGAGCCGATTTTACCCGGACGCTCGACAGAATCTGGGCTGTTGGTGGCAGCACCGGTTGGTATTATGCCAATTGGATCTGGAAAATCAGGGGAGTGATAGACCGAATGGCAGGTGGCGTGGGCCTTCGTCGTGGCCGCACCCACCCCACCCAGATTCATCCGGGTGATGCGCTGGATTTTTGGCGGGTACTGATTGCCGACCGAAACGGAAGACGACTTCTGTTATTTGCCGAAATGAAAATCCCGGGAGAAGCCTGGCTTGAATTCTCCATCATTGAGACCGGGAAAGGGTACCAGCTGATACAGAAGGCTACTTTCAGGCCAAGTGGGATTTCAGGCCGGGTGTATTGGTTTGGACTGATGCCGATCCATTTTCTGATTTTCAGAAATATGGCCAGGAAAATTGCGGCTTTCTAATTTTCTGTCATCCGTGGATTGGGAAACCTCATAACAAAAGTGGAACCCTCTCCGGGTTTGCTTTCCACCCAGATATTTCCGCCTGATAACATCACAAACTTTCGTGTGAGGGATAATCCAAGTCCGGTGCCTTCATAATTCCGGCGGGCCCCCTCGCTCACCTGCCTGAAATCTTCGAAGATTGTTTCCTGAAACTGTGTGGGAATGCCTATGCCGGTATCAATAATCCTGATTTCCGCATAGGGAATCCCCTTCTCCTCAACAATACCGGTTTTTACCGTAATTCCTCCCTTCTCGGTAAATTTGACCGCATTTCCAATCAGGTTACCAACCGAGTTCCGGAAGAGCTGATCATCCAGATCAAGCTGAATATCCGGGCAATTGGGATCTCTGACAACCGTAAGGCCTTTTTTCTTGGCCGTTGCCGAGAATAGGAATACTACCTCATCGATCGTTTTATTGAGACGGATGGTCTCAATATATAATTCCATCTTCCCGGCCTCAATCCTTGACAGATCCAGGATCTGGGTCAGAGTTTGCAACAAACGGTTACCGCTGGATAAAATGATCTCGGCATACCGAATGACCTCGGGATCCTCAAACTCCAGCTGGAGGAGTTCTGCAAATCCGAGAATTCCGTTCAGCGGGGTTCGGATCTCATGGCTCATATTTGCAAGGAAAACCGACTTTACACGGCTGGCCTCCTCGGCCCGGTTTTTCGCGATAAGCAGGGAATCACTGTCTTCTTTGCGTCTGATAACACTGGCAAACAGACGGCCGAGGATCTTGAGCAGGGCGATCTCATCGGACGACCAGTTTCTTGGTTTTCTAACGGAGAAGAAACCTAAAAAGCCCATGAAATCTCCTGATATCTGGATGGGAATCAGAATCATGGATTTGGCCTTAAGCTTACCGAATATTTCCAGCTCCTGTGCCCACGATTCGTACCTGGATTCAAGATCTGTCTCACATATGATGTCACCGCTTGAGAATAATTCCATCCAGACAGGAAGATCCGAAATCGAGATCCCCTGCAGGAGATCCCTCTCCTCATGAATTCCGGCATCGCACCATTCGTGCGTATTGGAAAGCTTACCCCTCTCACGGTCAAAGCGGAAGATATAGGCACGGTCTGTCTGAACAAACTCGCCTACTTTTTGCAATCCATCTGTAAAAGTTTGATCCATTGCCTCAAGGGAGGTGGATAAAAACTCAAGGGCCAGGTTGATCAGCATGGATTCAAACTTCCCCCGGTATTTTAATGCCTTTTCACTTTCAAACCTGACGGTAAAATCCTCAATAATTCCAACACCGCCTTTGATCAACCCTTCTTTGCCCATTATTGGCGAAAAGATCGACCTCACCGGAGTCACTTTCATGGCGGTCATCGAGGAATACTCGCCCTCATAAATGCCGACCTTCCCCTTGAGCGAATCCCTCACCGCCTTTACAACCCCGTCATCTTCATTTTTCAGGAGGTTCATTCCGGTGATGATTTCCTTGGTTGACCCTATGATCCTCACAAAATGATCATTGCACATGGTAATGGTGCCGGTTTCGTCGTAATGGATCAGTCCTACAGGCGAATTCTCAAATAAAAGCCGGTAGCGTTCCTCACTGATCCTCAGATTCTCCATTAGAAATACCTGATCTGTGATTTCATGAAAAACCAGGATCCAGCCCAGATGGTGCTTATCCTGTCTCGACAAAACATGGGTCCTGATAACGTTAAAAGTCCGGTAACCCCCTTTGATATTGAGCCTTACCTGAAAATGAACCTGATCCCCGGCCTCTGTTTCATAGGCACTTTCAGGAATCTCCGTTAACAGGTCGGTGATGTTTCTGCCAATCGAATTACGCGTCAGGCTGGTAAATATCACCCCGGCTGTCCGGTTGAAATCCACCAGTTTTTTCTGATAATCAATTATGATCACAGCATCGCCCTGTGATTCAAATACAGTATTACGGGCCTTGGGAAGAAGAAACACCATCTGATTGGCAAATACTCCCCATGCAAACAATGGTGCGGCAAAAAGAAATCCGAAGGGTGCGGTATCCAGACCTTGTGTTAACCCGATCTGGTACAATAAAACTCCAAGCCAGGGGCCAAAACTTCCTGCTACCATGATCAGGGCTTGCTGCCTGATCATTTTTCCCTGCTTAAGATTTCCAAGAAACAGGATAACGCTGATCAGCAGGGAGAGATTAATATGAGCAAGACCCACATAATAGAAAATCCCTTTCTGAATCTGATGTATACTGTATAAATCCTCCAGATATTTGATGGTACCCTCACTGGTGTAAAAAAGGTTCTGAAAATTGGTCAACTGCAAAACCAGCAGAATTGGCGGCAGCACCAACATTACCCTGAAGAACCATTTTTTAAGCAAGTGCTCCCTGTTGGTCATTCTGACCGACAACAGGATGCAGGCAATTGTGATGGTCTCTATACCGAAATATTGGAAATGAAGCCAGAAATGAAGTTTCTCAACCGTGGCTGCCTGAATCTCCATTCCGTAACCGAAAATATATACTGTACTGGCCAGCATTAAAAGGCCAAATTCCCCGGCTCCCCTCACCCTTCGGTTTCTGAAGGCATACACAGCCAGAAACCCTGTGATCAGCGCAGAAACAAACAAGGCAAAACTGAAAAGTGGTACCTCAATCATATGGTCCAATTTAGCAATCCGGAATTAATTTTCAATCCTCTTTCATGTAATTAAAACCATTATTTATCGAATTAATAAGGAGGCGCGGTAGTTACTTGGTGTTTTGCCACATAACTTCCTGAACTGGCGATTAAAATGCGACAGGTTTTCAAATCCCGATTCCATGGCAATCCGCGCAATTGTCCAATCTTTATCCCTGAGCAGCTCCATGGCCCTGTGAATTCTCACCTCATTCAGAAAAGCCACAAAGCTTCTTCTGGTTTTTGTTTTGAAATAGCGGCAAAAACCGGAGGGTGTGAAATGTGTAAGCTTTGCCATCTCCGTAACACGGATGGTATCACCCAAATGGGTAAAAACATAATTGAAAACCCGGTTAAGCCTTTCTGCATCCTGGGGATTGGAAAATAATTCCTTTCGATGAATATCCATTTCAATAATCTGATCAGACCTCGACAGGGCACGCAGTATTTCAAGCAAACCCAGAAAACGGTCAAATCCCTCAACCATCTTCATCCTTTGCAGCTTTTCATTAACATAAGTCCTGGTGGATCCCCGCACATCCAATCCTCCCCTGGCCTTTTCCAGGAGAATCTTGACACGGGCCATCTCGGGCAGATCAAAAAATGTTTCACCGAAGGCCCTGCGATTGAAATAAAGGCTGATAGCCTCAACCAAACTCCCATCCTCCGTCGGATTGCTTTTAAAAACATGCGGAAGATTCTCCCCAATTACCATCAGGTCCCCGGGACCAAAGGGTGAAACCTGATCACCGATCAGCTTGACCCCACTTCCTCTTATGATCAGAGTTATCTGTATTTCAGGATGATAGTGAACAAAACCATAAAAAGATGGCAACATGTCCTCCTGATATAAAAAGGAGTCAGCGCCTGTTTTAATTATATGAAAAAGTTGAGCTCTCACGTTCTTATTAAACTGTATATGACATCATGAGTCAAAAATATGTTAAAATAGTATCATATCTGTAAAAGAATCCATCAAAATCCAAAGTTCCATCCGGGTAGATTTGCCTCAAAAAACAAACACATGAACTGGAACGGCATATTCCCGGCGGTAACAACGAAATTCAAACCGGATTTTTCCCTCGACATTGATAATTTTCAAAAAAACCTGGAGGCTCAGATCGAAGCCGGGGTCAGTGGCCTTGTGCTCGGTGGCACCCTGGGCGAGGCCAGTGTACTGACTGACGAAGAGAAAGTCAGGCTGATTAGGGCTGCACAGGAAACTGCAGACGGTAAGGTACCGATACTTTTAAATATTGCCTCACAAACCACCCAGGCAGCTCTCGACCAGATATCAGCCGGAGCGAAAATTGGCGTGGATGGTTTTATGCTTCTCCCACCGATGCGGTATGCACCCGATGAGAGGGAAGCACTTGAATACCTTATGACGGTTGCCGGATCGACAGATCTTCCGGTCATGATCTATAATAATCCGGTGGATTATAAAACAATGGTAACCCTTGACATGTTCGAACAACTGGCCAGCCTGCCCAATGTTCAGGCTGTTAAGGAATCCACCAGGGATGTGACGAATGTTACCAGGATGATCAACAGATTTGGTACTAGTTTCTCAATTCTTTGCGGGGTCGATACGATTGCCATGGAGAGCCTTGTGATGGGAGCCTGCGGTTGGGTGGCCGGTCTGGTGTGCGCATTTCCGCGCGAAACCGTTGCTATATACCGGCTGACAGGAGAAGGAAGACTTGATGAGGCCAGAAAAATATTCCGATGGTTTCTTCCGCTCCTGGAACTTGACATTCATCCCAAACTGGTGCAGTATATAAAATTTGCCGAAATGATGACCGGATTGGGCACCGAAACTACGCGCCCGCCACGGTTAGCATTGGTTGGTGAGGAAAGATCAAGGATTGAGGCGCTGATCAGGGAATCGATTAATAACCGTCCGGTATTACCCAAATTTTAAAAATGGCTGATAAACCTCTGATATCAGGCAGTAATTTCATCGGATCTGAGAGATCTGCTGAAGGGAACCAATGGTTTTATGCCTATGATCCATCCACGGGAGAACCAATTGATTACAAGTACTTTACAGCCACAAAACATGAAGTTGACCTGGCAATGGCCAAAGCACTTGACGCAGCCCGGCCATACGGTGCTCTGGCCGGAAAAGAGCGCGCCGCGTTCCTTGAAGCAATAGCCAAACACATTGAAATCTCAGAGGAGGCCATTATTCAGACGGCCATCAGCGAAACCGGTTTACCGGCCGCCAGGCTGTCGGGCGAGAAAGCAAGGACCACCGGCCAGATCAGGATGTTTGCCCAATTGATCAGAGAGGGAAGCTGGGTGGAAGCATCCATTGCTGACGCGATCCCGAACCGTTTGCCGGCTCCCAAACCTGATATCAGGAAGATGCTGAGACCTGTGGGCCCCATCGTGGTTTTCGGCTCGTCCAATTTTCCACTCGCATTCAGCGTCGCCGGCGGTGATACGATTTCAGCACTCGCCGCGGGAAATCCCGTTATCGTGAAAGCCCACCCTGCCCATCCCGGAACTAGTGAACTGGTTGCGAATTGCGTAATCAAGGCTGCTTTGGATAAGGAAATGCCCGAGGGAACGTTCTCCATGCTTTTCGATTCCGGATACGGAGTCGGTCAAAGTCTCGTTCTCCATCCGCATACCCGGGCCGTTGGTTTTACCGGCTCTTTTACCGGAGGAATGGCCCTGTACAAACTGGCTCAGTCACGCCCAGACCCCATTCCGGTTTTTGCCGAAATGGGCTCCGTGAATCCGGTATTCATCTTACCCGGCTCCTGCGCATCCAACAGCCCTTCCATAGCAAGCATGCTGGCTGGTTCAATCAGCCTTGGGGCAGGCCAGTTTTGCACCAATCCGGGACTCATTTTCATCATCCGGACTCCTGAATCTGTCAGCTTTCTTGAACGGCTGACAACTGAAATTTCCAAAATCGCCCCACAAACCATGCTAACCCGCGGGATTGCTGAAACCTTCAGTACCAGATTATGGGAAACCCTGAATATTGAAGGAGTGAATAACCTCTCCCCTACCGAAGGCAATCCTGATTCCAACAAGGTCCTGCCTGTTGTAGCAACGGTTCCGGGTGATGAGTTTCAGAAAAACCCCAAACTGGCGGAAGAAGTCTTTGGACCCTTTTCGCTGGTTGTACTGTGCAGGGATTCCCGGCAAATGGCTGACCTAGCCGAAACCATTGGCGGTCAGCTGACTGCAACCGTCTTTCATAGCCCGGAAACTGATCAGGAGCTGAGCGGGATCATGACCCGCATCCTGAGTGATAAAGCCGGGAGAATAATCTACAATGGTGTTCCCACAGGGGTTGAGGTATGCCCTTCCATGCACCATGGTGGCCCCTTTCCGGCCTCAACCGACGGAAGATTTTCCTCGGTTGGAACTTCGGCAATCAAGAGATTTGCGAGACCGGTGGCTTTTCAGGATTGTCCAGAACACCTTCTGCCTGAAGAACTTAAGCCATCCAATCCCCTTAAAATTTTCAGAATGGTAAATGGACAATTCTCAAATCAATGATCCGAAAAAAATTCTTCTGCATCGATGCCCATACGTGTGGCAACCCTGTTAGGCTGGTGGCCGGCGGAGGACCTGTTTTGAACGGGCAAAGCATGTTCGAGCGGCGTGATCATTTCATCAGGGAATATGACTGGATCCGGAAAGGACTGATGTTTGAACCCCGGGGCCACGATATGATGTCGGGCTCCATACTCTATCCCCCCGTTGATCCTGCCAATGATACCGGGATACTTTTCATTGAAACCAGCGGCTGCCTGCCCATGTGCGGTCATGGTACCATTGGAACCATAACCGCGGGTATTGAGGAGGGGTTGATTCAGCCAAAAAAACCCGGACAGGTGAGGATCGAAACTCCCGCCGGTCTCGTCATAGCAGATTATCAGGTTGACAACAAAAGGGTTAGCAGCGTAAAAATCACCAATGTCGCGTCCTACCTTCATAGCAGCAAACTGGAAATCGAGGCACCAAAATTCGGAAAGCTCATCTTCGATGTGGCCTATGGTGGCAACTTCTACGCCATCATTGATCCACAGGAAAATTTTATCGGACTTTCAGCATGCACTGCCTCCGACCTGGTCAGGTTCAGTCCGGTGATCAGAGACCTGATCAACAAAAAATACACTTTTCAACACCCTGAAAATCCCGCCATATCGGGCGTTTCCCATGTGATGTGGACCGGTGAACCTGAAAAACCCGGCTCAACCGCACGCAACGCAGTTTTTTATGGTGACAAGGCTATCGACAGGTCCCCCTGCGGTACCGGAACTTCAGCGCGTATGGCCCAATGGACCGCCTACGGCAAATTAAAGCCAGGCGAAACCTTTGTCCATGAGAGTATAATCGGTAGCCAGTTTGTTGGCCGGGTGGAGTCATTGACCACATGCGGCCCCTTTAATGCCATTATCCCGAGTATTGAAGGCTGGGCCAGGATTACAGGTCACAACACCATCCTGATTGACGAGGAAGACCCCTATGCATTTGGTTTCCAAGTGATTTAAAATATGAAAACAAAAACTGCGCTAATTATTGGCGGCGGTGCGCTAGGGTTATTCACGGCCTACTATTTGATTAAAAGAGGCATTGAAACCACGGTGGTTGATAAAAGCCCGATTCCCGACCCCGGCGCTTGCTCCGCAGGAAACGCCGGCATGCTGGTCCCCAGCCATTTCATCAGACTGGCCAACCGGTCGACCCTGAAGGAAGGTATTCATAGTCTTTTCAAACCAACATCCCCTATGGGAATAAAATGGTCAGTAAATCCTGAACTGTTTGGTTGGTTGTGGGATTTCTACCGAAAATCCATCCAGTCCTCCGGAAATTCCCATATGAAGTTTCTCTCTGCACTCCACCTTGAAAGCAGGAATTTATACAATCAGATCCAGGTTGAGGATATTCCCGGACTGACAATGGAAATGAGCGGCCTGGTTATGGCTTCAGTCACTGAGAAAGTATTCAGCAGTGATAAAAAAACTGCACGGATTGCTGCTGATCTCGGCATGCCTGTTGAGATCTGGCAAAATGGGGAGTTTACATCTCAAAATCCGGATCTCTCACCCGGCGTTTATGGTGCGGTTTTCTATCCTCTTGACGGCAAGGTGGATCCTTTGCCCATGCTTACCGAGCTCCGGCAATATCTTCAATCCCGGGGCGTCAGATTTCTTGGGGGCACCGCAGTGACCGGTTTCATTAGCCGTGAAGGAAGAATATCCGCAGTATCCACTACCCGGGGAGACATTGCAGCTGATCATTTTGTGGTATGCACCGGAGCTGTGTCCGGAAAGGTCCTTTCCGGCCTGGGACTAAGGATCCCTCTGCAGCCGGCCAAAGGGATATCGTATCAGTTCAGCAATCCCGGGAGCACGATTTCACACCCTACCCTTCTGCAGGATCATCATATTGCTATTACCCCCTATGAAACGGCAACGAGAATCGCCGGCAATTTCATTCTGGGTGACAACACTTCCACGATCTCCGGCAACAGGCTGCAAAGGATCTACCAAAACGTCAGATCCGTATTTCCCGGATGGGAAATTCCAATCCCGGATGCCAGCCAGGCCTGGTGGGGTGCACGCCCGGTAACGCCTGACGGAATGCCGGCCATCGGTACCTCCGCCATGTATCCCAACCTGTCGGTAAATACCGGACATGCGATGATGGGAATCAGTCTGGCACCTGTATCCGGGAAGATCATGGCCGGAATGATCACAGGGGATAGTCCCGATCCGCTGACCACAGGTTTTTTAAATCCAGGCAGGTTCGGCAACCGGTTTTGATGGTTCATTTTGCCTATTTTAGTGCAAAAAGATCCATGACAAAACGTGAGGTGATCCGGCAGGTTCTTGAGGGGCAGATCCCGCCCTACACGCCATGGTCTTTCAAATTCACAACAGAACCGTCCGAACTCCTGAAAAATTATTACCAGGTTGATGATCTCGAAGGGGTTGTGGGTAATCATATCCTGAACCTCGGCAGTGACATCGGATTCTTTGAACCACTGAATGACGACCATTTCAGAGATGTGTTCGGCGTGGTTTGGGACCGCAGGATCGACAGGGATATTGGCATTCCGGTGGGAACTGTCCTTCCTGAGCCTGATCTCAGACAGTTGGTCATGCCGGATCCTCTGGATCCGCGTTTTTTCAGTAATATTCAATCTGAAATCCGCTTTAAGCCTGACCTTTTCAGGGTGTTTCAGATCGGCTTCAGCCTTTTTGAAAGGGCCTGGACCCTCCGGGGCATGGAAAACCTCCTGATGGATTTTTGCCTGAATCCCGGTTTTGTCCATGAGCTCTTTTCATCCATCGCCGATTATAACATCCGGCAGATCAAGAAAGCCCTTGAGTACGACATTGACGCAGTTTATTTCGGCGATGACTGGGGCCAGCAGCATGGGCTCATCATGGGATACCAGACCTGGAAAGATTTCATTTACCCTCAGTTAAAAAGGATGTATCAGACAGTCAGGGCGGAGGGCAAATTTGTCATGATCCATTCCTGCGGCGATGTGGATGAGCTGTTTCCCGATCTGATCGAAGCCGGGGTAGCATGCTTTAATCCTTTCCAGCCGGAGGTGATGGATATTTACTCACTCCTTAATCAGTACCGAGGGAGACTTTCCTTTCATGGAGGCCTCTCCATCCAGAAAACCCTCCCGTTCGGTACGGCAGATGAGGTAACCGCCGAGGCAACCCGGCTGATTAATGATGGGAGAAAGGGGGGATTGATCCTGTCACCTTCCCATTCCGTGGAAGGCGATACTCCTCTGGAAAATATTCTGGCTTTTATTGAGGCTGCTCAGCGTCAGATGGGCTGAACTTTAGTAGATCCTCCATCCCAGACTGCAGAAGAACACGTTATTCTTCAGGCTGAGATCATTCAGATTTCTGATTGTCAGGAAATTATCAAGACCAAAATCATACCCGACATCAAAAGTGAGCATCAGCAGGTCCAGTCCGGCACCAAATTGCACTGACCAGGTCGCATCTTTAAAATCATCCCTGCTGATCCTTTCTGACTGGTCAACTCCATCAATGCTCAGAGTGTATTGTTTGTCAAGGACATAGGAGGCAACC
>Ga0172369_10005342_pt1 | contig 15884 bp, 11 predicted proteins | sample LakKiv25m_FD_114539 | JGI IMG/M metagenome (GOLD analysis project Ga0172369, IMG submission 114539) | Freshwater microbial communities from Kabuno Bay, South-Kivu, Congo - kab_022012_11.25m | ecosystem: Environmental > Aquatic > Freshwater > Lake | place: Democratic Republic of the Congo...
GATCAGTTAACTGAATTTTCTTTTCCGGAAACGGTTAATTTGAGTACTCCCGGGGTGTATGAATACTTTCAATTCATACATCCCGGGAGTACTCAAATTAACCGTTTCCGGAAAAGAAAATTCAGTTAACTGATCTGTTAACAAAGTTAACGATGAGGTCTCAAAAATTGCCGGGGAGCCCTGAATCTGATATCCCAGGGTAATGGCACCATCATAAGCTTCAATTCCAATATTTTTTATCATGATCGAAACCGGAATATTTTCAGAAGCCGTGGCACGCATTAATTCCGAAGGTGAATTTACTGCCGAAACCGAAAGATCAGTCGCAGGTGGCAAATTACAGGAATGATCAATCCAGGCACAGTCAGGTCCTGTGTTGGGATTCATGTTGTAAAACCAGGCTCCAAAACCGTTGGGCCCCGAATCGATTGCGACCGGAGAAGCGGGACCATTGTTGAAATGCCAGAGCCCGTAAATTCCGGTTTCATTTCCTGTAAGGTTGGCACACAGGTTTTCGATGATTTCCTGCTGCGTCCGGGCCATGTTCCAAATCCGCACTTCATCCATATCTCCGTTAAAAAAGCGATCTCCATCCTGACCTCTGCCACCAAAATCAAGGGAAGCAGTAATCGGGTCATTGTCGAACTGGTAAAATCCGGCATGGATTCCATTGATGAAAAGGTTGCACAAATCGCCTTGTTTGGTAATCGCAATATGCGTCCACTGCCCGGTTGTAATCATTCCGGCACCCGAAAGCACATAACTCCAGTTTCCATTTGCTGACTCTCCGTAAAGCAATGAGCCATCTTCCTGAAGCCGGAACTGAACACCGGCATTTTCGCTGTACCAATATAATATTTCAGGATAACCGACAATTTCTTCAGGTTTAATCCAGGCTTCGATAGTCAGATCATTGTCAGGAAAAGGAATATCACCAGCTTCGAGGTAATCATTTTCGCCATCAAAACGGAGTGCAAATTCGGTACCCTGTTCCACATTAAAAGTATCAACAGCCACGATGCTCCAGTTATCGTTTTCGTCTTTTCCACGTGTATAAAGCAGGTGTTCACCCGGGCTGAGTGATCCCAGATTTACCACAAAATTCCTGTCGGCTACCGGCTGTGGTGGATTTATAGGAACCGTGAAACCGCTTCCGAAACCCGGGTCCTCGTCAACAAAATATTCGAGCGAAACAATATTTGGATCATTCACCGATTGATCAGCATCAAGGTAAAACAACAAGAAAAGCGTGGTCGACCAGTTTTCATTTTCATCCATTGCTCTTATGGCAAAACTATGAAAACCCGTCTCAGCATCGTTCAGATCTACATCAAAAGCAAGATTTACAACGTTTCCGGGCGTGATGGCAACCGGCGTGGCATTGCCCATTCCCGGATCGTCATCGAGGTAATATTCCACGTAAGTGACGGGAGATTCTTCATTAGCAATGGCATCCACAACGAAAAGTTTGGAATAAACCTGGCTCCAGACGTTGTTTTCGGTTTTTGAACGAACTGCTATAAAATGAAATCCTGTCGCAATTCCGGTCATATCAACCTGAAAGGCAATATCTACAACGTTTCCGGGCGTGATGGCAACCGGCGTGGCATTGCCCGTTCCCGGATCGGTATCGATAAAATATTCCACGTAAGTGATAGGCTCTTCCTGATTATCGAGTGCATCAATCAGAAAAAGCTTTGTATAAGTTTGGCTCCAGACGTCGTTTTCGGTCTTTGATCGAACTGTTATAAAATGAAATCCTGTTGCAATTCCGGCCATATCAACCTGGAATGCAAGTTCTACGACGTTTCCAGAAGTGATGGCTACCGGCATGGCATTGCCCATTCCCGGATCGGCATCGAGGAAATATTCCACGTAAGTGATACGCTCTTCCTGATTATCGAGAGCATCAATCAGAAAAAGCTTTGTATAAGTTTGACTCCAGACGTCGTTTTCGGTCTTTGATCGAATGCCGAAAAAATGAAAGCCGGGTGTAAGTCCGTTTAAATTTAACTCAAACGAAATATCTAATACGGTGGCAGGTGTAATATTTATAGTTGTGGCCATTCCCAAACCAGGATCGCCATCAATGAAATATTCCAGATAACTGATGGGCTCATCATCGGATTTTATGACATCAACATAAAAAATCCTGATGAAGTCGTGGCTCCAGTTTGCATTATCATCCCTTCCTCGCATCCCGATGATGTGAATACCCGAATTTAATCCGCCTGTAGGCACGGTAAAATTCAGCTCACTCATGGGTGCGGCAGAAACAGGCAAAGGCGTCGCAAGGTTGTAACCGGGGTCCTGATCCACATAATATTCGAAATAAACGATATTTTGCGAGAATCCTGCCAGCGATGAAAATAATACAATGATTAAAAATAATAATTTTCGTCTCATGGCTTTAGCCTTTATTTCTGAGACTTGATTTTTACATTTACTGGCAAACCTCCTGTGGTGGTCGCCGAAACCGGTACGCTGGCGTTAAAAATATGCGGAATTGGCGGCATCCCCGAAAGTATATAAGGAGTATTGTTGCCGAAAGCACCACAATCAACGCCATTTTCACCATAACCGGAAGCAAGTGATCCTTCGATGAGGTAAAACCTTGTTTCATTATTCCCGGTTCCGGTAATTACCTGAGTCATATCGGTTCCCCAAAGATTATTGGCCGGTACTGGCTGATTATAGGGAACTTTATTACAAATATTAAACTGAATATTGTTGTTCATGGTAACGTCCGTGTTAATACAGGTATAATTCTCGTTAGCCATTTCATTTTCGACAATATTATTTTTAATGGATGAATTGTAAACCGATATAATAAATCCGTAATTGTTTCCTTTTATCGAGTTGTTGTAAATGAGCCAGCTTGCTCTAACTGAGGAGGAAACCGTGCCAGTTAAGATGTTGTTTTGAATGACTGCCGATGAATAATAAGATCCATCAGTGATAATGTAAATATAATTTTGTCTGATGAGGACATTTCCAACATCATGTGAATTTGCAATGTAAAGTGTAGTAATATTGTTCCTTTCGATAATCACATTACTGGCTGAAACATTCAACATGCTTATTGTCAGACCAGCCAAATAGCTGCCTTCGGCACCACTTTGTAAGGTTAAAGTTCCCGAAATTGTGGCTGCCGAAACATTGGCCTGTGTAGAATCGTTTGACGCGAGGAAATAACCCGGCCCATAAAAATTTAACTGTTTCGAAATAGCAGCACCGTTATATGGAATATTTGTCCCTTCGACATAAATAATATCACCAGGTTCTGCTGAGTCAACGGCAGCCTGAATGGCTGTAAAATCGGCATCAATACCAAACGCGTTGTTTACCCGCCAGTTGTGTTGTGAGAACGCGCTGCCTGCTATCATGAGGCAAACGATGGTTAAAATTGCTGTAAATTTTTTCATTGTGTTAATTTTTTAATGTTTATTCTTCTGTTTCTTTACCCCGCTAATTCTCCTCCCCAGGAAGGACTCGGTCGCCTTTTCAAATTAAGAGGAGGCGAGATTAAACCTTTAATTTTGTGCTTTAACTTTAATTGTAACTGGTAATCCACTCTGATTTGAGCCCGCGGTGGGAACAATGGCTTCAAAAATATGTGGGACGGCAGGCAGGCCGGATAAAACATAAGGCGTTGGTTCGCCAAATGCCCCGCAATCGATGCCACCATCACCAGCACCTATTGCCGGAGAGCCTTCTTTGAGCTGCCATTTGCCATCGGTACTGTAACCAAGCGTACCATTATAATCAACAAAAACATTTTCGGGAAGAATCCCGGTAATGTTAGCTGTTCCATATGGTGCCGTGACTTCGGCTGTAAAGTTGTATTCAAAAACATTACCAGTATTTTGAATAAAACCTGTTCCATTTGCATCGTAATGAATATTATTCTTAATCACTGAATAATTTACGCTGACCGAACTTTTTACTACATTGTTGAGGATAATAAGTGAGGAGTAAAGATTACATGCAATATCGGAGACAATATTATTGCATATTAATGTATTAAGTGCTGGTTTAAAATTGTCGGAGGTCCCTAATACAGTGCATATGTTTTGTGAAACAACGCAGTTGGTAATGCCACCCATTTTGGCAAGGATTATTTTCGAGTACCCGTGGGCACTCACATTATTCCGTGCAAAAACGACATAATTCGCACTAATCGCGGCACTTACATCAATATTAAAACCATAAATCTGGCTACCGTCTGCCCCGGGGTCAATGGCCAGGCTCTCGAAGGTGGCCATTAAATTAGTGATCTGTGTAGAGTCGTTCTGATCGAGAAAATAACCGGGTCCAATCAAAACAAGTTGCTTGGCGAAAGCCTGCGTTCCGTAACTGGTAAGCGAACCTTCGATGTACAGCGTGTCGCCTGCATTTGAACCTGCAACCGCATCAGCAAAATTGGCAAAATCGGCATTGATGGCAACGTTGTTGTTTACGCGCCAGCTTGTTGCACTTAAACTTACCCAGCCCAGGCACAAAATTAAAATTAGAAACTTTTTCATTTTTTTAATGGTTTTGTGAATGAATGTTTTTTTGTTGTTCTAAATATGCTTGTTGATAGGATTTATCGAATTGGGCTTTTTGCAATGAATCGGAGTACTTTTTGGCGCAAAAATCCTGCAGCCTTCTATATTTGGCATCAATATAAGCTAAACGTTCCATATACCGTGTAGTCATGGCAGTGTCGGAAGCTTGCAAAAGCAGTTTTATCATTTCAGTTTTTTGTTGATACAACGAAGCGAGTCTTGAAGCATCCAGGTCAATCGTGCGCGAACAAAAACAAAACACAAGTAAACCAACAAAGATTACTGACCGGAACACAAACAAATATTCTTTCATTTTCTGAATCATTCCTTGCAAAAATAAACCGTTCGGGCTTGTATTGAAAATAATGCTTGTACTGATTTATAAATTGGATCATCCTGTTAGTTTTTTCTTTAAGCGAATTCACTGGATTGCAGATTGCTTTACTGGCACTGACTTTTTTGGATGCTTTCCATATTTTTGATAAATATACTGGGCGTAACCCCTGTAAACTTTTTAAAGGCAGTATTAAACGCCGAACGGGAATGAAATCCAACATTTCCAGCTATTCCCTCCAGTGTCATGGTATGATGAACATTCCTTGCGAACATTTTTTGCGCTTCACGTACACGATATTGGTTAAGATAGTTGGAAAAGTTCACATCGTAATGATCGTTGATCACTTTTGACAGATAGGTTGTATTGGTACCAAGCTTTTCGGCCAGATTATTCATGCTTAGCCGGGAATCAGAAAATAGCTTTTCCGCTTTAACCAGCTTTTCAAGTTCCTGAATTATCCTTTCTTTTTCCTCATCCCTAATATTTATTAGATTGATGGGAATATCAGTTTTCATTTCGGTGTCTTCGTCCCGTTTCATCAACTCGAGGGTTTGCTCAACAAGTTTCCGGTGGGCTCTGGATTTTTGTAAATATAAAAGGATAATAATCACTGCAATGGCTGCCAGGAACAATACACTTCCAATCAAGCCTGTCATTATCAATTGCTTTTTCCTGATTTCTGCTTCCCTTAGCTGACCGTCCCGTATTAAAATCTGTATCTGCTCTTGCTTCTTTTCGGTCTCGTATCGGGTTTGCATTTCGGTAATTGTCTGCTGGTTTTTTTCGCTGAATAACGAATCTTTTACTGCAACATACTTTCTGAATGCATCAAGTGCCGGTTGCGGTTTTCCCAGTTTTTCGAATAAATTGGAGCGGTTTTCATAAATTTTCTGCAAAATTGGTTTGAGATTCATGTCAAGCGCCAACGTAAGTGCCTCATCGAGATATTTCTGCGCTTCTCCACTATTTCCCAGGGCCAGGTAACAAGCTCCGAGATTCTGGAGTCCACCGGCCACAACATCATTTCTATCCAATTGCCTGCTTGCACCAAGTCCTTTTTTCAGATAAGAAATAGCAGTGTTGTATTGTTTAAGTTCATAGTACAACATTCCAATATTAATCTCACGGATTGCAGCATTACCATAGCGTCCCAGATTTTCGGCGATCGCCTCCGACTTTTTAAACAGGATCAGGGCAGAATCAAGCTTTCCCAACTGCTGGTAAACATAGGCCAGATTGTTGAGTGTGATTTCTGCCTTTGCCATATTACCCTCACGGTAGTCGGTTTCCAATGCCTGCCTGAAATAATCGACTGCCGGTTCATATTTTTCCCACGCTACATACAGCGCAGCAATATTATTAAAATCGGTTGCAAGATTTTCATCACTACCCATTTCAATGGAGATTTTATAGGCTTTTATGTAATATTCGAGTGCTTTTTCAAAATTACCTGTCTTTTTATAAGCGTATCCCAGGTTACCGTATGCCGCGCACAATTCTTCCTCTTTCCCTGGCGCTTCGCAAAGCGCAATGGCTCTCTCATAAAAATAGATGGCACTGTCCATTTGACCTGTACCCTGGTAAACCTGGCCCATATTGCTAAGTACCGCCGGAATATTTTCATCATTATCTTCTTTCAACAGAAGTTTCAACGACTTCCTGTAATAATCAAGCGCATCCTGAAACCTGTCGATTTCGTAGGCTGCAAGAGCCATGTCATTATAGGCCTGGGCGGCATCCAGCCGAAGATTAGCTTCCAAAAACAGGTCGGCAGCCTTTGTACAGTATGTTATGGATGACTTAAAGTCCTGTTGGTACCATGCCGCATTCCCCAAAACTGAATTGGCACGCGCTTGCTCGGGAATATTATTATTTTTCAGCGAAATGTCCAGTGCCTCATTTGCAAGAAACACCGATTCTTCAATTGAATCTTCCAAAAGATTTCCGGCAAGTTCGTTTAATTTTTCAGGATTATCCGGATCATTCAGCAAATTTTTTCGGAGGCTATCACACTGGCTTTGAGCAAAAGCAACATTCAGCATAAAAACAGGGATGAAAAATATCATCCGGTATAATTGGCTTGATTTATGAAGATTTGTAAAGATATTCATTGTACAAATTCAAATACTTATCAAAAATAAGAATTATAGACCAAAAATCCAATCCCTTTGCGCAATTTAGGGATTTTCTAAATTGGTCATCTTATTCGAAGATGACCCCCGGAAGAGCTGACTCAATACTGGAGATTTTTAAAAAGCATTGATGAATATTCGCTCAATAACCTGATCTCCTGATACCTTCGCTTAAAGTTGTCCATCGGGATTCTCTTATGAATTCACTCGCCTTTCTGAAATTGGCCAGTCATCTGATTGGGCTAATATCTTTTAATTTGCTGGAAGTCATTATAAAACATTTCACCACCCGTTTAATACGGAATTCAGAAGAAATCCTACATTTACCGCTTGATTCTTTTAAAAAAGTAATTTCCGAAAAAATGCTTATCGAAGTCTGTGCAGGTTCATTACAATCTGCTTTAAACGCACAATCTGGCGGTGCAAAGCGTGTTGAACTTTGCGACAATCTTTACGAAGGCGGGACCACTCCCGGCCCAGGAACCATCGAACTTGCACGCGAAATGATTACCATCAGGCTTCATGTACTGATACGGCCACGTGGTGGCGATTTTCTTTATTCCAAAACAGAATACGAAACCATCAAACGCAACATCTTGTTTTGTAAAAATTTAGGTTGTGATGGTGTAGTGATTGGATTTTTAAATGCCGACGGAACCATCGACACCAGACGAACTCGTGAATCCTTTGAATTAGCCGGACCGATGAGCGTTACATTTCATCGCGCCTTCGATATGACCGTTGAACCTTTCGGTGCTTTGGATCTGCTGATCGAAATGGGTATCGACCGCTTGCTGACCTCAGGACAAAAAAATAAAGCCATCGAAGGTACAGAACTCATCTCACAACTCGTAACAAGGGCTGGCAAACATTTGGTGGTAATGCCGGGTTCGGGAATTAACGCCGAAAATATCAAATGGATTCAAAAAATCACCGGGGCTAAAGAATTTCATCTTTCAGGACAAAAACCAGTAAAAAGCAATATGTTGTTTCGGAAAGAAGGTATATTTTTGGGCGGGCTTCCGCAAATTCCGGAATATGAGATTGCGGAGACCAATGTTGAAAAAATCAGAAATATCGTCGAAATTCTTAAAAAAATCGAATAAAAATCCAATTACCACACAAATTGTTCATTATGAGTAAACCAGCTACATTTAAAGCGAATTCAACATCGTCTTATGTAATTCCTATTGCCATCGTTGGGGTACTGTTTTTTATCTTCGGATTTGTAACCTGGCTTAATGGTATTCTAATTCCCTATCTCAAAATTGCCTGTGAACTAAACAATTTTCAGGCCTTATTTGTGGCTTTTGCATTTTACATTTCATATTTTGTAATGGCCCTTCCCTCTTCGTGGTTACTAAAACAAACGGGCTTTAAAAACGGGATGATGGTTGGACTCTGGGTGATGTCAGTTGGTACGCTTATTTTCATTCCTGCCGCAATGTCGAGAACTTATGGTTTATTTTTGACGGGTTTGTTTGTGATGGGAACGGGGCTTTCGATTTTACAAACTGCTTCTAATCCATACGTTACCATACTTGGTCCGCGGGAAAGCGCAGCCCGCAGAATCAGCATCCTGGGCATCTGCAATAAACTGGCCGGTGCCATTGCCCCGGTAATCCTGGCTTATTACATTTTAAATGATGGCGATGCATTTGTTGAAAACCTGAAAAGTCTGGATGAAACCGCAAAAGTGATTGCACTCGACGGGCTGGCACGTCGTGTTATTGGTCCTTACTCCGTAATGGCAGTCGTTTTATTCCTTTTGGGAATTGGCATCCGGTTTTCACCACTTCCCGATATCGATACCGAAAGTGAAGAGGAAAAGGTGAACAACATTGCCCTGAGGAAAACCAATATTTTTGCTTTCCCACATTTGATCCTGGGAGTAATTGCCTTGTTTTTATATGTGGGTGCCGAAGTGATTGCCGGTGACACCATTATCCGTTACGGTATTTCGATCGGGATCGAAATTGCGAGAGCCAAAGTCTTTACTTCTTACACACTGATTTCGATGGTTGTCGGGTACATCCTCGGCATAATCCTGATTCCAAAATACATCTCCCAGCGCCAGGCCCTACAGTATTCGGGGATTTTGGGTGTAATTTTCACAATCTGTGCGGTTTTCACATCGGGACTAACATCTGTATTTTTTATTGCCATACTTGGTTTTGCAAATGCGTTGGTTTGGCCGGCAATCTGGCCACTTGCCATCCATAACCTTGGTAGTTTTATCAAAACAGGTTCTGCCTTACTCATTATGGCCATTGCCGGTGGAGCACTTCTCCCGTTAGCCTGGGGCAAACTCTCCGATTATTTCGGGTCGCAACAGGCGTATTGGATTTTGATCCCAAGTTACCTGATCATCATCTATTATTCGATCTGGGGATATAAATTAAAAAACGAAAATTAAATCATATGAAATAAGCATAAAAATAATTATTAAACACCAACTGGAATGCATATTTAAATCATGCTCCGCAAACCATGGCGGATGACAATTAAAAAACAAATTATAAACAGATGAAACCAACATTATTAATCCTTGCAGCCGGTATGGGCAGCCGCTACGGTGGTTTGAAACAAATCGATAAAATCGGGCCTTCGGGTGAAGCAATCATCGATTATTCCATTTACGACGCCATCCGAGCAGGCTTCGGCAAAGTGGTACTTGTAATCCGCCATGAACTGGAAGCGGATTTCAGGGAGTTTTTCGGCAACAAACTTGATGGAAAAATCCAGGTCGAATATGCCTACCAGGAACTCGATAATATCCCGGCAGGGTTGACTTATCCGCCTGAGCGGAAAAAACCCTGGGGAACGGCTCATGCAATTTTAGTTGCAGCAGGAAATATCAACGAACCTTTTGTCGCCATTAATGCCGACGATTTTTATGGCACCGAAGCCTATGCAGCCGTTGCCGGATTTTTTAAGGCAAATACCGACGAAACTGCGCATTGTATGATTGGGTACAAACTTGCCACTACACTTTCGGAGCATGGGACAGTTTCGAGGGGAGTATGTGATTATGATCAGGATCATTTTCTCACCAAAATCCGTGAGGTGACCAACATCGAAAAGAGAGGAAATGAAATCGGCTTTGAGAACGGACAGCAGCAATGGATTTCGGTAAATCCGGGTATTAATGTTTCGATGAATTTCTGGGGATTTTATCCCGGTATTTTTGATATTTACCGGTCAGGCTTCGAAAATTTTATCCGAAAAGAAAAAGATAATCTCAAAGCAGAATATTACATCGCCCTTCCATTGACGGAAATGATCGAAAATGGCAAAGGCAAGGTTAAAATTATCGAAACCGATGCACGCTGGTTCGGAGTAACCTACAAAGAAGATAAGGCAAGTGCTGTTGAAACGCTCAGCAAACTGGTAATAGCAGGGATATATCCCGACAACTTGTGGAAGTGATGGAAAAGTGATTTTTGTGTGAGCGCCCAAAATAAATCTCTAATTGAAAGGGATATCAGAGGTTAACATTTAATGATCAAACTGGGGCTAACCTATTAGGGCTTTACTAAGTGTTTTTTTTGAAAGGCAGCAAAGTTAAAGCCGGGTTGCTTCTAAATACTGCATACAGCAATTGCCCTCATTCTGATAGGTATAACCAACGATTTTTAATTCATTTCTATAAGAATCATTTGCACTGCCGCAGCGGTGTTTTCCTTGTTTCATTTTAAGAAAAATTTTACATTTTCATTTGAACAGGATGATCATGGCGAGGTAGCAACAGAGTAAAAGGAAATAGGAAAATTGGATCATTTAAAAGCTGGCGATTTCAGAAAATTATTGGAATCATCCAACAAAACCCCAAAATCCCTGTATTGTTTCACCAAATTCATATTAAATTGGTGATCGTATTCACCATATTTATATTAAATTGGTGATCGTATTCACCAAATTAATAGTTTTATCGGGTAAATAAATTCAAACTTCTTTGATGAATATGACAGATTCAAAACCAGACCACAAATTAATTTTTCAACAATTCGCAGTTCAGGGAACTTTTGCAGGTTGCAACCCAATCGGCGAAGGCCACATCAATGATACTTTTCTGGCTAAAACTATCGAAACCAATTGTCCTGATTATGTAATTCAACGAATCAACCACAACATTTTTAAAAATGTTGATGGTTTGATGGAAAATATCCGGCGGGTAACATCCCATCTTCAGAAAAAACTGTCGGCAGAACTAACAGGTGAAGAACATACAGTGGCAATGCGATTAATCGAAACCAAAAAACATCAAACCTACTTCAGTGATTTATCGGGAAATTACTGGAGATGTTTTGAGTTTGTGAAAAATAGCACAAAACCCAATGTTCCTCTAAGCCCGAACAGGGCTTCTGAAGGTGGTAAAGCACTTGGGAAATTTCAATATATGCTGTCTAATTTACCCGGCGGGCCTTTGTTTGAGATACTTCCCGACTTTCATAATCTCAAAAAACGGCTCGAAACTTTCGGGCTTACTTTGGCCAAAAATCCTGCCGGCCGGGCAGATTCCGTAAAAACAGAAATCGAAAAAATATTATTGCGCACCGACGAAATGTTATTGGTTTACCGGCTTGGAGAGGCGGGTAAAATTCCTGTAAGGATTACCCACAACGACACCAAATTCAACAACATCTTATTCGACGATCACGAGAATGCAATTTGTATTATCGACCTCGACACGGTGATGAACGGCTATGTTTTGTACGACTTTGGCGATGCCATCCGGACCCTTGCGAATACGGCTTCAGAGGATGAAAAAGATCTTTCGAAAGTTCATTTCGATATCGGATTATATGAAAGTTTTGCCCGTGGGTATTATGAGGAAGCCCGGAAATTCCTGAAATCAGTGGAAACGGAGTATTTGGCATTTTCGGCAAAATTACTGACATACATCATCGGACTGCGGTTTTTAACCGATTACCTTGCCGGAGATATTTATTATAAAATTTCCTGTCCTGAACATAATCTGATCAGAGCCAGAAATCAGATTAAGTTACTCGAAAGTATGGAGGAAAATTATGCCGCGATGCAGGCAATGATAAGCGAAATAGCAGGGCACTAATTAAACACAACTTTATTAAAGTAAAATACCCGGCGTTTGCTTCCACCACCTAAATTGCTGTTTTTCAAAGTTTGGTACCCGTAAGCAAGGAAAAAATTTCCATACCAGTGCCGCACCATGCCAAGGGTCGCGTCAATCTGAACATCTTCAGGATGTAGCGAGGCAATTTTTGTGTGTTCCGTTTCACCAATATCGTCATTGCCATTCATCACTTTCGAAACAATTTTCCCTTCGTGGCTATAAAATAAAACGGCTTCATCGCCATCAAAATAAACCTCAACCTTTTTAAGCAGGTTAAACGAAGTAACATCCCAGATTTTTATACCATTGGTCCATTTCAAATCGCCTTCAGGATTAAACCCGGCTATAAATGCATTAAAATACCTGTACCCATCAAAAACCGTGTAATAGTAGGGCATCGGGCGTCCATAAAAATCGTAGCTCATGGTCGAAACCTGATGATATTCAGGGTAATAGGCTTCGGCAAGCATTACAAAATCATCTCCGTTTTTAAGAAGATGGTGAATTAAAAACTCATAATTTAAGTTAGCGGAGTTATTTTTTTTCTTGTTTTTCTTTAAAAGGTTGGTCACGGATGGTAACTCCTCGTTATTGAGGATTTGGGTTATGTTTCTAAAATCGACCAGGCGATGAAACCTGATATAGCTTTGTTCACCGTTGACGATGTGGGCAATATAAAAACCTTCCGATTCCTCTCCCTGGCTGGCCTCATCGGCTTTCGATAACCTTCCGTTCAAATTATTAAAACTGCCCAGAACGTAAATATCATCAGGTGAAACAAAATTTAACTGGGCATTCATCAACTTTTCGCTGTCGCGGGTTGGGGCTACCAGGACAGCGCTTTGAAGATTGCCGCTAAAATCATAACTGTTCAGGTAAAGCTCGCTATGTTTTCGCTCCTGATAAATATTCAATGCAACGTAAACCTGCTGTCGCACCGAATCGAAACGGACATCTTCGATAAAGGATGGCTTTTCGGCGAATTTTATAACTTTTTCTTCGTCGCTAAGCAGGTTTTTGATGATAACAAGGGCTTCATCTTTGGGATAATTCAGTCCTCCGACAAAGGTATCTCCCAAGATTTCAAAATTAATCAGGCTGGCTTTATCAGGAACGAAAATATTTTTTACCTGATAGCCGGCATCAAACAAATTTATTTTAACCAGCTGAAAATTATACTCGTCTGACCTCGATTTTGACAGGTTTTGAAATGCAATAAACACATTTTCGCTGGCCAGATAAAAATCGATGTAGGATAATTCCTTCAAAACTGGAATCTCCCTGGACCAAAGGGGATTTAGCTTATCATCATAAAAAAGAAAAATCCATGCTTTGTTGTCCTGGTCGATTTGCTTGATACTTTCATAAAACATCAGTACCCCCTTTTCGCCGCAAGGGACAAGTTGAAAAACATCGGCTCTTGCTTCGTACTCAACGCGAACAGCACCATCGTCGTCCTGTGAAAACAGGCGTATGGTGATGAAAAAACAAAACAATAGAAACCGGAAACTGATTTTCATGAAACCCTCAATTTATCGGATGTTCAAAATAATAAACAGGAACGCAGCCGAAATATTTTTCAGGCATAAAAAAAGTGCCCCGGTTTGAGGCACTTTCTTTAAGTATCCGTTAAAATACTATTTTGCAATAATCTTTTCAACCTTCAATATCTTATCCGAAACCAGCTTCAGGTAATAAACCCCTTTGGGCAAATCAGATAAGTTGAATTGTTGTTTTGAAATTCCCTGATTGTGGGAGAAATCCTGAATTAAAATATTCTGTCCGCTCGAATTACTAAGCAAAATTGTACCATTAATGACCTGGTTGCTACTGATTTCAACATTGAGTAAACCGGATACCGGGTTTGGAAAAACACTCAGCATCACATCATCAGAAGTTCCGATATAGCCTGCAAAGGTTGATTTATATTCGGCCTTTTCGATGACCGAAATTCCATTAATAGCAAACTCTCCATGCGAGGGCGAATTTGAAGCATAGCTAATGTCAAGGTCAAATATTTCGTATGTTGATGGCCTGTACAATTTAAAACCAACTGTTTCACCAATAAGCAAACCATCTTTTTCGATTGTCATTTCATCGTCGATAAACGCAGCGAGGCCTGATGCACTTTCGTTATTTACAATTTCAACAATTCCAACGTTGTGATCTGTTTGGTCGAATGCACCGATGATGTCGCCCGGTTCAAAGCCTGCAACAGCCTCGGCCGAAAATCCAAATACGTGTGTTGAGGATGAATGATGAACTTCATTCCACGGGCTTTGAATCGTTATGTCAGCACTTTTCTGTTCCGGGAACAGAAACGGAACATCACATTTCGGATATTGAATTTCGATTGTACTTCCACCAGAATTTAAAATTTCATAAGCCATACCGGGATAAAGCTGATCAAGTGTATTGATGCCTTGTTCAGGCCAGTAAATTCTCCATCCGGCAATTTCCTTGATCATTTTTATTGAAGGTTGCTGACCAAAAATATCCAGAACATTATTGGCACAAACACTGTTTACCGGTAAATACGACCAGCCTTGTGGGATAGTCAGCGGTGATGAAGGATATTGGATATTACCCGAAATCATCAGGAGATCAGGGTTGAGCATCTTTATTTTATAACCTCTGGTTACCGACCAGTTACCTAAAGTATTGATGTTTTGAGATGGCCAGAATACACCGCTTTGATTTGACACAATTACAACATTATCAATTATCGGTGCAAAAAGCACGGATGGATCAGGATCATTGGGCTGCACGTAAGTTGAAATCCCACTCCAGCCATTATTTAAAATCATTTGCATATTCGACGCCTGGAATATTTTGATAAGTCCTGTAAAACTCATTACTTCACCACAGTTATTCGAATAAGCACAATAATAATGACCTGCATCCTCAGATGTTACATTTGGTATGAGAAATACTGATGAATTTGCTCCTTCAACAAGTACACCGTCATGATACCATTCGTAAATGCCCGTTGTACCGCTGCTTGCATAAAATTCAAGCTGCAGTGCTTCACCCACATTCAAATCCTGGCTGGTTACAAGGTCGCTTACAACATAAGGTTCGTCCATTGTCAAAGTCAGATCATCCGATGAACTGAACGTACACGGCAAAATTGCCGAAGCTGTCAACGATAAAACAACAGTTCCATTGCTGATATCTGCTGATCCGGGTGTGTAATCGGGGTTTAAAATTCCAGGATTATTAAATGCTCCATCACATGAGGTGCTCCATAAAACAAATTGATAATCCGATGCTGATCCGTTCAGACTTGTTGATCCGCAACTAATAACGTCGGCACCTGCATCTGCAACTGGTGATTTCTGTATTTGTAAAATCAAATCATCTGATGCTGCAACCATACACGGCGAAACTGCTGAGGCTCCCATCGAAAGAATTACGGTTCCATTCATTATATCCGTAGCTCCGGGCGTATAAACCGGATTCAATACAGCGGTATTACCAAAAGTCCCGTCTCCTGAAGTTATCCAGTTCACTCTTCCATAATATTGAGCGGTCCCTGATAATTGAGCATTTCCGGTCTGGCAAATCGTGGCATCTGCACCAGCATTGGCGTAAGGCAATTTCTGAATGATCAGAACCATAGCATCCGATGACGACACAGTACAAGGTGATATAGCCGAAACTGTCAGTGTTAAAGTCACCACTCCATTGGAAATATCTGCAATTCCGGGTGTGTAAACCGGATTCAATACGGATGCATTGTTAAAGGACCCGCTCCCGGATGTCGTCCA
>Ga0172369_10005349_pt1 | contig 15866 bp, 15 predicted proteins | sample LakKiv25m_FD_114539 | JGI IMG/M metagenome (GOLD analysis project Ga0172369, IMG submission 114539) | Freshwater microbial communities from Kabuno Bay, South-Kivu, Congo - kab_022012_11.25m | ecosystem: Environmental > Aquatic > Freshwater > Lake | place: Democratic Republic of the Congo...
CTGGACGTTGGTGGTCTTTCCGCACAGGCCGGGGCCGTAGTAGACGATTTTGCAGGCGATTTCCCGGCTGGACCAGTTGATGAAGGGCATCGCCCGGCTCCCTACTCCGAGAACAGCTTGTCGATGTCGTCGTCGGTGATCTCGGCGAAGGGGGTGGCGCCGGGGGCCTCGCTCTGGCGGACCATGTCCTCCACGATGCGGGAGAGCTCCTCGGAGGCCTTCTTCACGCGCAGGCGCACCAGTCCGAGCTGGGCGCGGTTGTCGAAGATGACCACCAGGATGACGCGGCCGCTCACGATGCTGATGTGGATGTTGTCGCGGCGGCCCTCGTGGTAGATCTGCGTGAACTCCTTCTCGTCGATGAGACGCGCGATGCCGCCGGCCGCAGCGATCTGGCCGGCGACGAGCGAGGCGAGCGAGGTGGTGTCCAGGTCCCGGGTCTGCCCGGTGCAGGCCATGAACTGGCCGTTCTTGTCGCCCAGGAAGACGACCTTCGCGTTGGCCTCGCGAACGAGCCGCTCGCAGACGACGTTGAGCCGCGCGTACTCCTTCTCGTGCATCACGAACTGCGACGGGCTCATCGCGCGCCTCCGCGGTCCGTGGCCGGGCCGCCGCGGCACGGGGCGGCGGCCGCCGGACCGCGCGGACTCGACACCGGGGCCGGCGGCCGTCTTAGCAGATGGCCCGGGCGGGCACAAGAAAACCGGCTTTCGGCTTTCGGCGTTCGGCCTTTGGGCTTCGCAATGGCGAAGAGCCTGCGTGCGCGCGGCCGGACAACCGAAAAGCGGAGAGCCGCAGGCGATCACGCGCCGTTGCAGCCGCCCCGCCGCCCGGGATAGAGCAAATGCCGCCGGGATGCGCCCGGCACCCCGGGACGGCGCCCCGCATGATCCGCGTGCTCATCGTCGACGACAGCGAGGCCGTGCGCGAGTCGCTGCGCGAGGCGCTGGCCGACGAGGGCTTTGTCGCGGACGCCGTCGGCGGAGGCGCGGAGGCCGTTGCCGCCGCGCGCGCCGCCCCGCCCGACGTCGTGCTCCTGGATCTGGTGCTGCCCGGCTCGGACGGGCTGCGCGTCGCCGCCGACCTCGCCCGCGGCGGCTGCCGTGCCCCCGTCGTCGTGCTCAGCGGGGATCGTGCCGGCGGACGCGCCGCCCTCGCGGCCGGAGCCGCCGCGTTCCTCCCCAAGCCCTTCGACCTGTCCGAGCTGCTGGCCGCCATCGGGCGCGTCGCGCCGCCGAAGGCTCGCGATTCGCGCTAGAGACGCCGCCCGTGCCGATCTCCCCGCCGTTCGGCCATCGGCCGAAAGCCCCGGACGGCCGTCGGCCGCCGCTCCGGCTTTTCGCGCCTTTTCGGCGGAGATCCGGCTCGGACCGCCGCCGTTCCCGCGCAAGGCTCACGTTTCGGCGGCCGCCGCCAGGTCCACGACGCCCCGCCGCTCCGGATGGCGCAGCGACAGCAGCACCAGCAGCCATTTGCGCAGGTACGCGGGCAGCAGGAAGTTGTCGCGCACGTACTGCCGGCCTGCCTCGCCCATGCGCTGCGCGAGCGCCGGGTCGCTCAGGAGCTGGCGCACGCGCCACGCCGTGCCCTCCACCGTGTGGACCAGGAATCCCGTCGTCCCCGGCAGCACCTGGCGGCGGATTCCGCCCACGTTGCCCGCCACCACCGCCTTGCCCTTCCACATGGCCTCGGTGACGACGAGGCCGAAACCTTCGCGCAGCGACTTCTGCACGACCACCGTGGCCGCGCGCTGCAGCGCGTTGATGGTCCGGTGCGCGTCGGGCGGCAGGTCCAGCAGGTGCACGTCGGGGTCGCCTTTGGCCAGCTCGCGCACTTCCGCCAGCACCGCCGGGCCTTCCGGATCGTCCAGCGCCGTGCCCCCCGCCAGCACGAGCTGCAGGTCGTTGGAACGGCGCACCAGCCGGTAGGCGCGCACCACGCCCGCCGGATCCTTGAGCCGGTCGAAACGGCTCACCTGCAGGACGATGGGCCGATCCGGGTCGATGCCCAGGCTCTCCACCGTCGCGCGCACCTCGCGCGCGGGCAGCTCCACGTTCTTCGCGGTCAGCGGGTCGATGGCCGGCGGGATGACGTACTGCGGAATCATCACGTCGCGGCCGTAGTCCGCCAGGTGGAAGATCGCTGCGTCGTAGCGCTCCAGGTAGCCGCGAAGGAAACTCCACAGGCGCCGGTCGGCCTCGCTCAGGTCGATGTGGCAGCGCCAGATCCACTTCGAACGGCCGCGGTTCTCCACGAGCCCCATGGGCTGCGGGTCGTGAATGCACACGAAGTCGCAGTCGCGCACCTTGTCGGCGTTGGCCGCCTGCGCCTGCTTCCAGGTGTCCAGCATCGCCGGGGTGATCTCCTCCTCGGCGCCGTGCAGCGCGTTGTGGAACGCCTTGGTCGCGAGGAAGAAGTCCGGCGTCCCGTCGATGACGTCCCAGCGCGCGTCCACGCCCGCGTCGCGCATGAGCGGCACCAGGCGCGTCAGAATCTCGGCGACCCCGCCGCCCACCGCGGTGGAGTTGAAGTGCTGCACCGAGGCGCCCTTGAGGTAGCCGGCGAGCCGGCGCACCTCCTCGATTTCGCCTTCCGGCAGCACGCCGGCGTACTCGTCCAGCCGCACGTTCTCGATCGGGACGTTGGGCACGGATCCCTCCCCGCCGTGTCAGGCGCGCGCCTCCAGTTCGTCGCGGACCAGGTCCCCGATGGCGCCGCGCACCGTGAGCAGGTTCCATCGGTAGGGCGACAGCGCGCGCAGCGAGTCGGCGAGCGGCCGGTCGCCCAGTTCCTCGCGCACCCAGCGGCTGAAGTCGTTGTCCTGGCCGCCCAGGCGCGCCCGCGCCGCCAGCAGATGGTGGAAGACCACGTCGGGCCTCGCCACCCGCACGTGCCGCTCCAGCTCCGCCAGCGTCGTCGCGCTCGCTCCCACCGGGAACGTGAAGGTCGTCACCTCCTGGAACAGGAACTCCTGCCCGTGCGCGCAGTGCGGCAGGAACTGCGCCCGCCCCAGGTGGTCCTCCATGATCTCCACGAGCCGGGCGCGGGCGTCCGACATCGACTCGAAGTCGAGCGGATCCACGGCCGCCAGGCGCTCGGCCAGCACTTCCTCGCGCAGCGTCTCGCGCACCCAGCGCGCGAAGTCGTTGACGAATTCGCCTTGCAGGATGTGGCGCCGGAACAGCGCGTGCCAGGTGTGGAAGAAGATGGACGCGCCGCCCGCCCGCGACAGGCCGCGCATCAGGTCGCGCACGTTGTCCGCGCGCCATCCCGTGAACCGCACCAGATGCGCCTCGCCCGTGAACACGAACGCCTTCGCCATGGCGGCCCCCCGGCTCGCACCGTCGATGCGCCAGATGTAGGCATGCGTGCAGACTCCGGCAGCGTGCGGCCTGGCGCCTGCACGGCCGTCTGCCGGCGGCGACCGACGAAGAGATCACCGCCAAGACGCCAAGGGGCGCCAGGGTTCGCCAGGTTTTTCTTCTGGGTTTTCGAACCCTTGGCGTACTTGGCGTCTTGGCGTTCTGTGTTAAGGATGCTCCGGGCTGCTGCGTTCGGCATAGGATGCGGGTCGGCGCCGGGAACCGCAGACCGCGACCGGCTGTCCAACGTCCGCAACGGGATGGGCGCACCCCGCGCCCCCCCGGAGGCGCCCATGTCCGATGCCGAGCCGCCGCAGGCCGAAGAGCCTGTCGACGAGCAGGTGGAAGCCGAGGCGCGGGAGGACGCAGGCGGGACGGTCCCATCGGCCGAGCGCATGCCGCTGTTCGAGCGGCTGTTCCTGCGCCGGCTGCAGCGAGGCGAGCCGCGCGCGTTCGCCGAGCTGGTGCGGCTGCACAAGGACCGCGTGTTCTCGCTCACGCTGCGGATGCTGGGCGACCGCGACGAGGCCGAGGACGTGAGCCAGGAGGTCCTCGTGGCCGTGCACCGCCATCTTCCGCGCTTCCGCGGCGACTGCCGGCTGTCCACGTGGATCTACCGCGTGGCGCGCAACCACTGCCTCAACCGCATCAAGTACCTTTCGCGCCGCACGGGCGAGGGACCGGGCGAGGTGGAGGGCGCCGAGGCGGCGGAAACGGCCGGGCGGCTGCTGTCGGCACCCGAGCGGCCGGACCGGGCGCTGCTGGGCGCGGAGGAGCGCCAGAAGGTGCAGCAGGCGCTGCAGAGGCTGGAGGCGCCCTCGCGGCTGCTGGTGGTGCTGCGCGACATCGAGGGGATGTCGTACGACGAGATCGCGCGCGTGGCGGAGCTGCCCGAGGGCACGGTGAAGAGCCGCCTGCACCGGGCGCGGGCGGCGCTGGCGACGATGCTGGCCGAGGCGGGCATGGTGCCGGACGGCTGCGAGACCCCAAAGGCCGCGCCCCGGTCGCCGGCCGTCGCGCTGGCGGGAGGCCGGCCGTGAGCACCCGGGAATTCGTCCTGCACGCCGCGACCGCGCCTCCGGGGGCGCACGTGCGCCACCGGCTCAACGAGTTCCTGGATCGCGAGCTGGCCCCCGACGAGGAGTCGCTCGTGCGCCGCCACCTCGCCGAGTGCCCGGCGTGCGCGGGCGAGCACGAGCGGCTTGCGCTCGCCGTGGGGTCGCTGCGGGGCCTGGGCCGCGAGCGCGCCCCGGAGGGCTTCGCCTCCCGCGTGCTGCGGCGCGTGCGGCGCGAGCGGCGCTCCGAGCTTCAGCGCTGGTCCGAGGCGACGCAGAAGGTGCCCTGGGAAGGCGGCATCGCGATCATCCTGGCCGCGGTCGCCGCCATGGCCGTCATCGGCTGGAGCGTCGTCGAGAAGGCGCGGCCCATCGTCGTGCAGGAGGCGCCCGCCGCGCAGACGCCGCGGGCCGGGCCGCCCTGATTAGTCTGTCAATCCGACTTCTCGCCCTGGAATTGATCCGCCCGGTCGCGGAAGAGCACGTTGAACGTGGTGAGGCTGCCGTAGCACTTGGTGATGTAGGCCTGCATCTCCACGCGCTCGGCGTCCGAAAGGTGCGGGTGCGCGTTGATCTTCTGCTCGAGCACGCGCAGGCGGTCGCGCACCATGACGATCTTGTGCAGCAGCGCGTCGACGGGAATCTCGCGGGGCTGCAGATCGCCCGACGCGGGGCGGATGACCACCGTGGCGCCCTGCCACTTGGGCGCGAGCGCGACTTCGGCGCCGCCGCGCTCCTCGTCCATGGCCTCGCGGATGAGGTTTTTCAGCTCTTCACGGGTCATCTCGAGGACTCCCACGGGCCCGTCGGGCGCCCGGCGGCGCAGCACGGGCGCCGGCGCGGGCGTGCGCCGCGCGGGCGTCGGCTCGGGCGTGCGCAGTTGCACGGGCCTGTGCGGGCCGACGACGCCGTCCGCGTCCGGGGCTCCCTGGCGCGGCATGTACGAGTCGCAGATCGGCGCGGTGCAGGGAAACGTGCCGCGGTCCGGACGCAGCCGGCACGTGCCCGAGAGCAGCCCGCGCACGACGGCGGGAGGACGGTACACGACGCACGTGCCGCAGACGGGCCCGAAGGTGCAGATGTTGCCGATTTCGGTCGCGTCGAGCGCGCAGTCCTCGACGTCCGGACAGTTCTCGCGCGGCGGGACGGGTTTCGTCGAAGAAGCTGGAGCGGTGCCGTCCTGCCTCACGTGTCTCCCCGGACCCGCGGCGCGCGGGCCGCGCACGGTACCACGCCGAAACCCGCGCGGGCCCGGGAATCATCCGGCACGGCGGGGCGTCGGGAAGCGGACTCGGGCAATCCGCCGTGCCCGCGGTCACAGCTCCGTTGCCCACGAGAGACCGGCGGCGATGTCCGGCATGTTCGAGAGATAGAGATAGCAGCCGGGCGTGCCGTACGCGGTGCCGGGAGTGACGTCCTCGGCGAACCAGGCGGTGAAAGCGCCCCGCCGAAGACCGAACGAGAGCTGGTTGTGGGCGTGGAAGAGCGCCCATTCGGCGCCGGAGCGGCGGTATTCGTCGTCGGGCGCGAGCGCCGTCCAGCCGGACTCGAACGCGGCCGATAGCACCCGGTCCGCGACCAGGAGCGCCCAGCCGCCCCGGCGCAGCACCGCGGAGAAGTCCGCGCCGCCGTGCCATCGCGCGGGCTGCAGCGGGAAGCCCTCGGGCAGCCCCGACCAGGCGGACGCGAAGATCATCGCGTGCAGGGTGAGCCACGGGGTCGGCTGCGCCGTCGCGGCGAGTCCGACCCCCGCGTCCCAGCCCTGCGAACCGCCCGCCTGCGCGAGCCTCCCGACGGGCGCCTTCACGTCCACCCGGAGCGCTGCCGCCAGACGATCCGTGCGCAGAAGCTGCACCTGCGTCCTCGCGACCAGATCGCCCCACGCCAGCACGGTCTGGCCCACGCGAAGCTCCCGGACACCGCCGGCGAGGCGGATCCCGACGCGGTCGCGCGGGAAACGCGTCCGCTCTGCGTCGAAGACACCCATGAGCGCGTGCAGGGACTCGACCGCGCGGTCGCTCCAGCCGCCCCAGTGAAGGGTCATCCGCTCCTCGACCGCGGTCGAGACGCGGCCGTTCCAGGGCCAGAGAAGCTGCACCGCCAGCGAGTCCGCCTGCTCGTCGACGGACACCTGCGCCGTGCGGCCTGCGCGCGTCAGCGTCGTCGGGACGCTCCAGTCGTTCGCGCCGGACCAGCGTACCGACATCTGCGGGCCGCGCGGCGCACGGGCGTCCGACAGCGGCATGTCCAGGAAGAGCTCCCGGAACGTGCCCTGCGTGCGCAGTTCCAGGGGAGCGTCGGCCTCCTGCGCGGCGGCAGGCAGGCAGAGCAGGAGCGCCGGAACGGCTGCCAGCGATCGCGCGCCCCGACGCGCTTTCACGCGAGCGCCCGCGCGATGGCGTCGGCGAGCGCCGGCACGTGCGCGCCGGCACCGCCGCGCAGGAACTCCCCGCATGCCTCGGCGAGCCGCGAGAAAGGGCTGTCGTCCGCGTTGACGACGACGAGCGGGGCGCGGCGGCGGGCGGCGAGCTCCACCATGTGCGAGGGGAGCGAGGTGGCGCCGGAGGTGCCCACGACGACGAGGATCGAGGCGCGGGTGGCGGCGTCGATCGCGCTCTGGAAGCGGAAGTTCTCCTCGTCGTAGCACTCGTCGAACCACAGCACGTGGGGGCGCGAGCGGGCGCCGCACGCGGGGCATTTCAGGAGCGCGCGCTCCGCATCCCCGAGCGCACGCCCGGCGGGCCAGTCCGCCGGCACCTCCTCCGGAACGGGCCACGTGCCGGGCCGGCACCCGCGGGCGCAGCGCATTCGCTCCAGATTGCCGTGGATTTCCCGGGTGCGCGCCGTGCTGCTGCCCGCGCGCCCGTGCAGGCCGTCCACGTTCTGGGTGACGAGCAGAAAGCGGTCCCCGAGGGATCTTTCCAACTCCGCGAGCGCCCGGTGCGCGGCATTCGGCTCCGCGCGCCGGCACACGCCCCGGCGGTGCAGGTGCCAGCCCCACACCTCGTCGGGCATGCGCGAGAACGCCTCGGCGGTCGCAAGCTCCTCGGGCCGCCGGTTGCGCGAGCCCGCGCGCCAGTGGCCTTCCGGGCCGCGGAAGGTCGGAATCCCGCTCTCGGCGGAGATGCCCGCGCCCGTCAGGAAGACCGCCGGGCCTGCGGCGGCGCGCGCTCGGCGCAGCACAGCGTCGAGTCGCGCGCTCATCGGGACTCCTGCCCGGCCGCTGGCTCTACACCAGCGCTTTCACTGTGCAGCAGGCGCGCGACGCGCGCCGGCTCCATGCGCAGCAGCACGGTGCGCTCCTGGGAGTAGCGTACGGAGCCCGGGGCGGCGTCGCGCGGCTTGCGCACGTGCTTGACGCGCGTCATCGCCACCTCCGAGGACGCGTCGTCGCGCCGGCGGCTGAAGTACACGGCCAAAGTCGCCGCGTCGAGCTGCGTCTCGCCGTCGGCCTCGCCTTCCGCGATCGGCACGACCACGTGGCTCCCGGGCACGCCGCGGGCGTGGATCCAGAGGTCGTTGCCGCGCGCGTGGCCGAACGTCAGCGCGTCGTTGTCCTCCGCGGTGCGCCCCACGAGGATGCGCCGGCCGGTGGCCGACCGGAACTCGCGCCACGGCACGCGCTGCGCGGGGCCGCCGGACGCCGGACGCGCCGCGCGCACCGGGGCGCCGAAGCCCGCCTCGCGCACGCGCGTCTCCAGCGCATCGAGCGCCTCCGCGTCGGGCGCCGCCTCCGCCAGCGCCAGCAGCTCCTCGCACCGCGCCAGGCGGGCGCGAAGCTCCTGCTCCCGCGCCTGCACCAGCCCCGCGGCGCGCGAGAGCCTGCGGTGCAGGTGGTAGTAGCGCTCCATGTTCGCGTGCGGCGACAGGTGCGGCAGCAGCGGAACCTCGACCGGCACCGCGCCCGCCTCGCCGTATTCCGTCACTCGGGCGACGGTCTCGCCGCGGCGCAGCCGGTGCAGCTCGGGCTTGAGCAGGTCGCCCATGCGGCGGAAGCGATCCGCCTCCGCGATCCGGGCCGCGTCGGCCCGCACTTTCTCCAGCGTGCGCTGCAGGCGCCTGCGCGCGGCGCGCAGGGAGGGCAGCACGCGGGCGCGTCCGGCGCGCAGCCGCTCGCGCTCCTCGCCGGCCTCGTACAGCCGCTCGACCGCCTCGGAAACCGGAAATTCCCCAGTGGTATCGGCCACTTCGGGCCGCACGGCGCCCTCGGGCAGAGCCGGCGGGGGCGACCAGACCGACCCGGCGGCGAGGCCGCGTCCTTCGTCCTCGGGCGACGGAGGCGACACCCCCAGGAGCGTTGCGTCCCCCTTCGCCAGCGCCAGCAGCCCGCCGCGCGGGCGCAGCTCCGCCAGGAGGAGGCGCTCGCCGTCGTCGGTGGAAAAGCGCAGCTCGAGGACGCGCTCTGCCGCGAGCGCGCCGACATGGTCCAGCCGGGCACCGGCCAGGTGCGCCCGCAGCAGCCCCTGGAACGCGAGCGGGCGCTCCGGAGAGCGCGGGCGTCCCGACACCAGGCCGGCGCGCGCCAGGCCGGGATCCGCGTCGAGCCGCAGCAGCAGGCTGCGTCCGGGCAGGCGCAGGTGCAGCAGGGCGGTGCGCGCCGACGGAGCCCAGGCCCGCTGCACGCGGGCACCCGCCAGTACGGCCAGCTCGGCGGCGGCGAGACGCAGCTCGGCGCCCGACAGGCTCATCGGCTCGCTCTCCCGGCCGTCGCGCGGCGGCGGCGGCGGCGCGCCCGAGGATAGCGCGGACCGGCGACACGGGCGCCCGCGGGGAGAAACGGCTGCAGGCGCCCTGCGCACGAGGCGGGGCGCCCGCAGCGGGCGTTCCGATTGCCGTGGGAGCTAGGCGAGGGTTTCGGGAGCCGGGGCCGCGGGGGCGGGCTCGGGCGCGGGGGCCGAGGCCGTCTTCTTGGCGGCCTTGCGGGCGCCCTTCTTCTTGGCGGCGGGCTTCTTGGCTGCCTTCTTGGCGGGCTTGGCTGCCTTCTTGGCTGCCTTCTTCGCGCCCTTCTTCGCCACCTTCTTGGCGGCCTTCTTGGCGCCCTTCTTGGCGACCTTCTTCACGGGCTTCTTGGCGGCGGGGGCCTTCTTCTTGGCGACTTTCTTTGCGGGCATAATCCCTCCTGGGGATTGGGGTGGCTTCAACCGGGGGGCAGTATATGCGGGGGCTTGTTCGGCCGTCAAGCGTGATCCGTGAGGCAAATCCGGGGGTTGGCGCACGGGCGCCCCCGGGAGCCCCCGCGGCGGGGCCTCGAAAAAGGACTTGACAGACGCGCCGGTGCTTGCTGTCTCGACACTTGGGCGAGTTGTTACGAGCTCGTACGAAATCCTCCGCGGTCGCCCGCGGGGGCGCCGCCGGGGACCGTGTGTGCGGGCAACTTCACTCGGAGTGAAGTCCGTCCGGGGCGCCGCGGCGCCCCGCGCCCCGCCTGCGTCGGACGCGCGAAGCCTTGGGGCACAAGGGAGATCGGTGCGCGCGTACACGCGCCCCGGCGCGCGGCGCGACGATGCCGCCGCGCGCGGATCAGCGCAAAGCCGCGCGCACCAAGGCTGAGCGGCGTTCAGTCGCGCGCGATCCGAGCGGCCCCCGGGGGCGCGCGGGCGCATGCGCACCCGACCGGACCCGGATCGGACCATGGCTGTGCTCCAGACTCGCTTCGTCTCGGGGCCTCCGCGTGCGGCCGTGGTTCGGCGGGCTCACCATGAGCGAGTCGCCGGTCCGACGTGTGGCCAGACGCCTCCGACTGGAGGCCGCACGCGCGTGCGAATCGCATAGGCGCGGATCGGACCCCCGTTGAGCGCGATGCACGCCCCTGCTACACGGGTGTCGTGACGACGGATCCGATCCCGCTCGTGGCACTGCGCGCGCCCCGCATTTCGCGGCGTTTCGAGCGTGCGACGAGGCTCGTGGGTGCGGAGGGGATGGAGCGGCTGGCGCGATCGCACGTCGTCGTGTTCGGCGTCGGAGGCGTGGGATCGTGGGCGGCCGAGGCGCTGGCCCGCGCCGGCGTGGGGCACCTGACGCTCGTCGACTTCGATCGCGTCTGCGTCACGAACGTGAACCGCCAGATGCACGCGATGCAGGGCACCGTCGGGCTGCCCAAGGCGCGGGTCATGGCGGAGCGCCTGCGGCTGGTGAACCCGCAGGCGCGCGTGGAGGCGGCCGAGGAGTTCTACCGGGTCGAGACGGCGGAGCGGCTGCTGCCGGCGCAGGGCGTGTCGTTCGTGCTGGACGCGGTCGACAACGTGACGGCGAAGCTGCACCTGCTGGCGCGGTGTCTGGCCCTGAAAATCCCCGTGGTCTCGTGCATGGGTGCCGGCGGGAGGCTGGATCCCACGCGGGTGCGGGTCACCGACCTGTACGAGACGCACACGGACCAGTTCGCCAAGGACGTGCGCAAGTTCCTGCGGCTCAAGCACGGCATCCCGGCCACGACCGAGCCCACGGGCATCCTGGCCGTGTGGTCCACGGAGCGCCCCCGCGACCCGCTGGATGCCGGCGGCGACGGCTGCGGCACGGTCTGCGTCTGCCCGGGGCCGCGCGAGTTCCACACGTGCGAGAGCCGGCACCAGATCCTCGGCACCGCGGGATTCGTCACGGGCGCGTTCGGGATGGTCGCGGCGGGCGTCGTCGTGCGCCGGCTCGCCGGCGTGTGTTAGTCGCTGCAAAACTACTTGCGCCCGGCGGCGGCGACAGAGCCGGCCCCTCGCGTCCGCTCCGCGCGCAAAGAGCCGCGCGCTCCGCTCCCCTCGGGGCGAGCGCCTTTTTTCCGGTAGTACTCGTCGGTGGTGAAACGGCGCAGCACGGGCTCGGTCGTCGGCGTCGTGTGCCACCTCCCCCGCCGGTGATCATAGGCCCGCGTGCCGCCCGCGCCGCACTCCGCCTCGAACTCCGCCCAGCCTTCCCGCGAGTCGATGCCGGCGGCGTGCGCAAGGCCGGGCGGAAAGAGCGCCCACGGTCGGCCGGCGAGCGTCCGTTCCGCCTCGTCGTCCTCGCGATCGAGCTCCTCCGCCTCCGCAACCCAGTCCTGGCCTCCACCCGGTGCGCTCATCGTCCCGCGTCTCCGACAGCCTTCCTACCTCATCAACCGCAGCGCCGGCGGGCCGGGCCGCGCGCCTCCGTCCGCCGGCGGCGGCGGGCGCACGTGGGGCAGCACCTCCACCGGCGAGAGTCCGTGCACTTCGACGAGCGCCTGCTGCAGAGCCTCCACCGCCGTGCGCACTTCGCCCAGCGTGAGATCGCACTCCTCGAACTGGCGCTCCGCCACGAGCTGGTCGGCCACCCTCGGCACGAGCGCCCGGAGCTCCTCCGGCGTCGCCTCCGGCCGCGCCCGCGAGGCGCCTTCCACCGCGTCCGACAGCATCACCAGCGCCACCTCGCGCGTGCGCGGCCGCGGCCCCGGATAGCGGTAGTCCTCCGCGTCCGGCGGCGGCAGGCCCTCCCTCTCCGCCAGCTCGCACGCCCGCTCGTGGAAACGCCCCGTGGGCCGTGTGCCGTGGTGCTGCCCGATGAATGCCAGCACCGCCGCCGGCAGGTGCGCCGCGCGCCCCAGGTCGAGCCCGTCCTGCACGTGGCGGCGCAGATATCCCGCCGCCGCGATGGGCGGCAGCTTCTCCAGGCGGTTCTCGGTCTTCTGGTTCTCCAGGAACATGAGCGGCGCCTGGCTCTTGCCGAGGTCGTGGTAGTAGCCGCCCACCCGCGCCAGCAGCGGATTGGCGCCGACGGCCCGCGCGGCCGCCTCCGCCAGCGCCGCCACGAGGATGCTGTGGTGGTAGGTGCCCGGCGCCTTGATGATGAGCTCCTTGAGCACCGGATGGTTCAGGTTCGCGAGCCTCGCGAGCTTCGCGTCGGAGGCCCACGAGAACAGCGCCTCCAGCGGCGGCGCCGCGAGGGCCGCCGCCAGCGGCGAGAGCACCGCCGTGCCCGCGAACGCCGCGCCCGCCTGCAGCCACGCCGCGCTCTCCAGCACGCGTCCGTCGAAGAGCGCCAGCGTCAGCACCGCGAGCGCCGCGGCAATTCCCGCCTCGACGGCCGCCACGGGCAGCGGACGCGGCATCTCGCGGCTTCGCATGCGCGTCGCCGCCACGGCCGAGGCGACCAGCCCTACCAGCGCCGGCGCCAGCGACCCGAGCTGCACGCCCGCCAGCGGCGCGAAGCCCATGGCGAACACCGCCGCCAGCTCGCCCGAGCGCAGCAGGCGCACCAGCATCGTGCCCGCCGCGAGCGGCAGCAGCAGCGGCGTCACCTCCGCGGTCAGCAGCGGCACGCGGTCGCGCAGCGCCTCGGCCGCGCCGAACACCGCCCGCGCCAGCGCGAGGTTGCCGGCCAGCGCCGCCGAAAGGAACACGAGGTCGCGCTTGCTCGGGCGGAAGCGGCGCATCGTGGCGCGCGCCAGCCGGTAGACGCCCGCGACGAACAGCGCCGTGAACAGGCCCGCCCCGGCGCGCACCTGCACCGTGTCGAGCGCGCGCGACTGCTCGCGGATGAAGCGGAAGACCACGAGGTGGCGCTTCTCGACGCGCTCGCCGTCGCCGACGATTCGCTCGCCGCGCACGTACTGGAGCACCACCGGCTTGACCGCAGCCGCAGCCGCGCGCCGTCGCACGTCCGTTTCCAGCGCGTTGTAGGCGAGCGTGGGCGCCACGAGCACCGACACCAGCGAGGCCGCCGCCCGCCGTGCGGCCGGCGTCGTGCCCTCCGGGAGCGCTGCTGCAAAGCGCGACTCCTGGTTGCCGTCGGCGAGCCGGGCCAGCTCCGCGCGCACCGAGGCGACGTCGGCGATCTGGGACACGTCGCGCGCCTCGCGCTCGCCGCGCCCCGGCGAGGGCCATGTGGGCCGCAGCACGATGCCGCCCGGCGCACCCACCGGAAGGAGCAGGTCGCGGCTCGCGACGATTTCCTCCTGGAGCACCCGGCGGGCGAGCGCGCGCGCGGCGTCCTGGAGCTGGACGGAGAAGCGCTCGCGCGCCAGCTCGCGCAGGCCCGCGTCGTCCACCCAGGCCTGCAGCAGGCGCATGAATTCCGCGGCGTGGGGCAGCACCGCGCGGACGATTTCGTCCTCGGACGGCTCGCGGCGGCGGGCGGGGCGCCGGGCCGCGAGGTCGTCCTCGATCTGTTCGCGCATGAACACGAACGCCTGCGAGATGCGGCTGGCCGCCTCCTCGCCGGCGCCTGCGTCGAGATCCCAGACGGGCCGCACGGCGCGCGAGGCCTCGCTCTGCAGGGCCTGGGTCGCCTCGAAGTCGGGGATCGTGTAGGCGCGGTTGGCCTTGATGGTGCGGGGGGCGAGCTGGCCCAGCGCGTCCTCGCCCGGCAGGTCGCCGGCCGGCCCGGCCGGCGGCAGGAGCAGCACGGCCGAAAGGCTCACGGCCACGAGCATCAGCAGGCCGGTGGCCCCGAGCAGGGAGCGGGGGCTCACGAGCCAGCGCAGCGCGCGGCGCATCCGCGAGGGGCGCGCGGGCGCGGCCGGCTCCGCGGCGCCGGCCTCGTCGGCCGTGCGCGGGTCGGCGGCGGACTCGTCGGCCTCCGGGGCGCCGGGGGGGCCGGCGTGGGGCGGGCGCGGCACCTCTCCCATGGGCACCACAATGCCAGCGCGGGGACGCCGGTGCAAAGCAAGATCCGGGACTGCTGAGACTCCGAGTGACGCAGCATGAACCGCCAAGACGCCAAGGACGCCAAGAGCGCCAAGGAAACAGATGGTTTGTCGCGAGCCGAAAGGTGTCGGATCGGGCAGTCGGAAGGGTGGCCCGCGAATTCCTTGCACAGTTCCTTGTTCCAAGCCCTCGTCGTTCCTTGGCGTTTTTGGCGCTCTTGGCGTCTTGGCGGTTCGAGCCGAGCAGGAGTCGGCTCGCCCGCCGGGCCGCGGACGTGCTAGTCCGGCGTCGACGGACGGCGATTCCGTCCGACCGGAGGGTTCCCATGCCGGCACGCAATGTCCTGCAAACGACAGTCGCGCTGCTCGCGGCCGTCCTTCTGCCCCGGGGCGCGACGGGACTGCCCGCGCCCGCGACGCCGGAGCTGGCCAAGCGGCTGGCGGACGCGGTGCGCATCGGCGCGGACGACGTGGTGCTCGTGCGCGCCAACCCCGACGCGTTGCGGCTCGCGGAGCTCGTGGCCGCGGAGGCGGTCCGGCGCGGCGCCGCGGTGCGCATCGTGTACACGACGGCGGGGCTGCTACGCACGGCGCTCGCCGAGGGGAGCGACTCGCTGCTGGAACGCGCCTCGCCGTGGGAGACCGCCTTGGGCGCGGCGGGCGTGATCGTGGACCTGGGCGGCAACGACGATCCCGCCGCCGAGGCGGGCATCGACGCAGTGCGTCTGGCGAAGGCCCGTCGCGGCGCGCAGGCGGAGGCGGATCGTTTCTTCGGATCCGACGTGCGCCGCGTCGTGGTGGGCAACGGCGCGTTCCCGACCGACGCGGCGGCGCGCTTCTACCGGGCCGATCCCGCCGTGCTGTCGGAGACGTTCTGGGACGCGGTGGCGGTGCCGGCCGCGCAGACGGCCGAGCGCACGGAGAAGCTGCGCCGGCTGATGGCGGGAAACCACGTGGTGCGCATCGCTGCCCCGGGCGGCACGGAGCTGGAGCTGCGGGTGTCGCGCCCGCCGGTCGCGAACAACGGCGTGCTCACCGACGAAATGCTGCTGGCGAAGGGCGCGAAGCAGTCGTTTCTGCCGGCGGGGGAGGTGGTGGCCGTGCCGGTGGAGTTCTTCGCGAGCGGACGGCTCACGGCGGACGCGGTCGAGTGCAGCGGCGTGCTGGTGCGAGGCCTGAAGCTCGCGTTCAAGGACGGCAAGGCGTCGCTGGACGGCGGCGGCGAGGGCTACGAGGCGTTCAAGAAGGCGTTCGAGCTGGCCGGGGGCGACAAGGCGGTCATCGCGGCGTTCGGCATCGGCACGAACCCGGCGTCGCGCCCGACCGGTTTCTTCCGCTCCAGCGAGATGGCCGGCGTCGTGACCCTGGCCATCGGCTACAACCGGCAGTGGGGCGGCATGAACGCGTCGCCGTTCCGCGCCGTGTTCCGACTGCCCGACGCCACCGTGCGCGTGGACGAGGCCGTGCTGGTGGACAAGGGTGCACTGCGGCTGAAGTAGGTGCGCCTGTCCGCCCATCGTGCGCACCGGCCGACCGCCGACGACGGACGGGCGTCCCATGGTTCGGCAGGCACACCATGCGCGACGTGCCAAAGGACGACACTGCACGAAGCGGAGTCTGGAGCCGCGGCACGCGACGGGCACGCCCATCCCGCCCGCTGCGACCCACCGCACAGCTCCGGCGGGCCACAAGGCAGGCATGAAAGCAGACGCGCGCTCCCGGTCTCCTTGCGGAGCGACGGCGCGTAGGATGCGCCGGCCGTGCGGGCGGCGACTCCCGGCCGTACGGGAACCCTGGGGCCTCGCGCGCCGCGCGGCGCTGCGGCATACTCGCCGCGCCGCGCGGCGGGCGGGCGCGGCA
>Ga0172369_10005352_pt1 | contig 15863 bp, 15 predicted proteins | sample LakKiv25m_FD_114539 | JGI IMG/M metagenome (GOLD analysis project Ga0172369, IMG submission 114539) | Freshwater microbial communities from Kabuno Bay, South-Kivu, Congo - kab_022012_11.25m | ecosystem: Environmental > Aquatic > Freshwater > Lake | place: Democratic Republic of the Congo...
CTGGCCGATCCCTCGAACATCGACTTCGGGGCGGTCACGCTGGGCGACCAGGCCGTCCGCCACGTCGTGCTGACGAACGCCGGCACCTCGCCGGTCGCCATCGTGCGCGTGGAGTCCGCGCCGGGTGCGTTCGGTTTCGCACAGCCGCCGGAAACCATCGCAGCGGGCGCGAGCGCAGAGTTCGCGGTCGTGTTCGCGCCCGAAGCCGAAGGTGCGGTGCAGAACACGCTCACGCTGCGCACGGACGGCGATCCCGACGCGCTGGATCTGCCCCTGGCGGGCGCGGGCGTGAAGGTCGAGCCCGTGTGCGGCGTGGATCTGCGCGTGCCCGCGGCCCTCGCGGGTGCCGACCAGACGGTCGAGCCGCTGGCGATGGTGCGTCTGGACGGCAGCGGCTCGCACACGAATCCGCCCGGCGGGACGCTGAAATACGACTGGCGCTTCGTGTCGCGGCCCGCGGGCAGCGGCGCGACGCTCAACGGCGCCGTGGCCCGTCCGACCTTCGTGGCCGACGCCGCGGGCGTGTTCACGGTGGGGCTCGCCGTCGTCGACCCGAACGGATGCCGCTCCGCCGAGAGCACCGTGAACGTGAACGTCGTGCCGCGCGGCGCCGTCCACCTGCAGCTCACCTGGACGGTGAAGCACGCCGACGTGGATCTGCACTACCGCGAGCCGGGCGGGAGCTGGTTCGACGAAATCCGCCAGACCGACCTCTTCTACTCGAATTTCGAGGAGAACCCGGACTGGGGCCCCGGCGGGCGCCCCGACGGGAACCGGCGCAACGACCCGACGCTCGACCTGGACGACCTGGGCGAGAGCAACCTCATGGAGAACATCAACCACGACGCCCCCTTCGACGGCACGTTCCGCGTGGGCGTGAACTACTACTGCGCGCACCGCAACCGCTCGGACCAGGGGCCCGCCGTCGCGACGCTGCGCATCTTCCTGAACCACGCGACGACCCCCGCCCACGAGTTCACCCGCCAGTTGACGCAGCGCGACATGTGGGAGGTCGCCGACATCGTCGTGTCCGGCCCGCAGATCACCTGGCGCGAGATCAACAGTGTCCAGAAGACCCGCAACGAGCTGGGCGGATGCGACGACCGCACGAACTGACCTTCCCTGCCCCTGCATTCTCCCTTCCGCACCGTTGTTGGCTGAACCGGCGTTCACCCCTCCCGTGCGTCCAGGGACGAACGCCCGGTTGACAGGCCGGCGCGGAAGTGCAAGAAGTGCGGGCCAATGAAAGAGCTACTCGAAGATCTGCTCGCGGCCGAAGCCGAAGCACAGCGCGTCGTGGACGCGGCGCGGGGGGAAGCCGATTCCCTGCGGCGCAAGGCCGTCGAGGAAGTCGAGGCCTATCGGCGGGCGCGTCGCGCCGAGTCCGAGCAGTCGGAAGCGGCCGTCGCGGGCGCGGCGCGCGAGCAGGCAGCGGAGGAGGAGAAGCGCATCGGCGCAGCGGGCGACAACGAGGTCGCCGCGCTGCGGCGGCGTTTCGAGGAGCGCAAGAGCGCGCTCGCCGAGACGCTCGTCCGGATGGTCGTCCCCAAGACCTGACCGGCCCGCGCAGGGGGCGCGGCCGGCCGTGCATCGAGCCCCGAGAGGCCGGGCGCGTCCCGGCCCGAGCCCCCTGAGGCGCCGATGGTCCCGCCCTTCGGTCTCTACGCCCGCATCGACGCGTGCCTCTCCGGCACGGCGGGGCCCGATGGTCTGCGCAGGCTGTCCGAAGCGGCGGGCGTCGAAGCGCTCGTGCAGGGCCTCCGCGCCTACCCCTCCTACGTCCCTTGGCTAGCGAAGCTCGGCGAGGCGCCCGGCGCGCGCGTCGACCGTGTCGCGCTCGAGCGCGCCCTCCAGCCCAAGCCTGCCGCGGATCTCCTGAAACTGCTGCCTTTCACGAGCGCCGAGCCCCGCAACTTCGTGAAGACTCTTCTGCGCCGCTTCGAGACGGAGAACCTCAAGCGCACGCTGCGCCGTCTGCTGCGCGCGAAGGCGGGCGAGACGCTGCCGCCGCCGTTCCTGTGCGATCTGGGCACCGCCGCGACGGTGCCCGTGCGCCGGCTGCGCGAGGCGGCGAGCGTGGCGGATCTCGTGGCGGGCCTTGCCGGGACGCCCTTCCAGCGCGTGCTCGCCGACGCGCTGCCGGCCGCGGAGCAGGCGGGCTCGGTGTTTCCGCTGGAGCGCGCGCTCGACCACCTGCAGCTCTCGTCCTGCTGGTTCGCCGCAGGTCGCCTTGCAGGAGCGGATCGGGAAGGCGTCAGGTCTCTGCTGGGCACGGAAGCGGACGTGCTGAGCGTGCTATGGGCCTTCCGCGCGCGGCACCTGTACGGTCTGCGCCCCGACGAGATTCTGCCCGCGATGCCCCCGTTCGGACGCAGGCTCGCGGCGCAGGGGCGCCGGGCGCTGTGCGAGGCGGCGGATCCGGCGGCATTCGCGTCGGTGCTGGCCGCCGGTCCCTACGCTTCGATGCTGGAAGAGGATCGCACGCTCGTGCCCGACCTCGTCGAGGTGCGCGGGGCGCGGCTGCTGTGGCGCGAGGCGCGGGCCATGCGTGCGGGTTCGCGCACGGGGCTCGGGCAGGTCGTCGCGTTCCTGTGGATCGTGGACCGCGAGGTGCGCGACGTGGGCGCGCTCGCGGAGTGCCTCCACTACGGCGTCGACCGCGCGGCGATGGGGCGCCAGGTTCCGGGGTGGCCGTCATGAGCGTCGTCCCGATGGCGCGCCTGCGCGGCCTGGTGCTGGACCGCGACCTTCCGGCGGTCCTGGCCGGGCTCGCGGACCTGGGCGAGGCGGAGGTGCTCGCGCCGCAGACGCTTCCCGAGTGGGAGGAGGCGAAGCTGCGGCCGCTGGAGTCCGGCGACCTGCTGCCCAGGGTTTCCACTCTTGCCAAGCGCGCGGGCGATCTCGCGGCGGCGCTGCGCGTCGCGCCCGCGGCCGACGGCGAGCTGAGGCTGCTGTCGGACGCCGCGGCGCTGGACGCCGCGGAGAAAGAGCTTTCACAGGCGGAAGCCGCTCTGCGCTCGGTCGAGCAGCGCGAGGCGGCGCTGCGCTCGGCCGCGGCCAACCTGCGCTCGGCGCAGCGCGCGCTGCGATCGCTCAAGGATCTGCCGGTGGACGTGGCGCGCCTGCGCTCGCTGCGCTACGTCGAAATCGTCTACGTGCGCGTCTCGCCCGAGGGCCTGGCGCGCCTGCGCCAGGCGGTCGAAGGACGCCCCGTGCTGCTGCTGCCCCTGGGCGGCCTTGTAGATCGGCGGCCCGTGGCGCTCATGGCGTGGCCGCGCTCCGAGGCGTCGGTGGTGGAGTCGGCGCTCGCGGCGGTGTTCGCCGAGCGCGTCGCGCTGCCCGAGGGCGCTGCCGGCATCCCCGCGGAGGCCCTGAAACAGCTCGACGACGAGGAGGCGGTGCTCGACCTGGAGGCGCGCAAGCTCTCCCTGGAGCGCGAGGAGATCGCGGTGCGCCACCGCCGGCGCCTGTCGGGCCTGGCCTGGCAGCTCCGCGCGACGCGGCGCGTGGCGGACCTGGAGCGGCTGGCGGCGTGCTCGGGACGCGCGAGGCTCTTTTCCGCGTGGATTCCGCAGGAGCACGTCGAGCAGGCCGCGTCCATCGTGTCGCGCCACACCCGCGGCGCGGCGGTCGTCGAGGTCGAGTCCGTGAGGCCCGGCGAGAACGGGCACGGACACGGGGAGGCGGAGGGCCACAAGGGACCGAAACAGCCGCCGGTGCCTACCCGGCTGCGCAACCACTGGCTGCTGCAGCCCTTCGAGGCGCTGGTGAACATGTACGGCCGGCCCGCCTACGGCGAGGCCGACCCCACGCCCATCGTCGCGGTTTCGTTCGTGACGATGTTCGGCATGATGTTCGGCGACTTCGGGCAGGGCGGCATCCTGCTGCTGCTGGGCATGCTCGCGCGCTGGAGGATCGCCGCGCTGCGCACCGAGTCGATCATCGTGATGCTCTGCGGCGGCTCGTCCATGGTGTTCGGCCTGCTCTACGGCGACGCTTTCGGTCTGGACCTGACGCACCACCCCATCTGGCTCAAGCCGATGGAAGACACGATGGCGTTCCTCGTGCACACGGCCGTGTTCGGCGTGGCGTTCATGACGCTGGGCCTGGCGGTGAACATCGCCAACACCGTGCGCAACCGCGACTGGGGCGAGCTGCTCTTCGGCAAGAACGGCGCCGCGGGCATCTGGTTCTACTGGGGAACGCTGCTGGCGTTCGTCATCATTGGAATAGAAGTCTCTGCCGCGGCGGTGATCCTGCTCTGGATCGTGCCGATGCTGCTCATGTTCTTCCGCGAGCCGCTCTGGCACGCCCTGCAGAGGCGCAAGCGGCTGCTGGAGGGCAGCCCCGGCGAGTTCCTCGTGAGCGCGTTCTTCGAGCTGTTCGAGACGGTCATCGGCTACCTGTCGAACACCATCTCGTTCGTGCGCCTCGCCGCCTTCGCGCTGAACCACGCGGGGCTCTTCACCGTGGTCTACCTGCTGGCGGGCATGATCGGCCCCGGCCACATGGCGGGCGTCTTGAAGGGCCTCGTCATCGTGATCGGGAACATCTTCATCATCGGGCTGGAGGGTCTGGTCGTGACCATCCAGTCGCTGCGTCTCGAGTACTACGAGTTCTTCAGCAAGTTCTTCCGCGGGACGGGCGTTCCGTTCCGCCCGGTGAGTCTGAACGAGGAGGCGTAGCGGAGCCGTGCTCCGCGCGCCCCGGAGGTCCGAGGGATGTCGAGCTTCATTTTCGCGGCGGCAGTGGTGGCGACGGGCCTAGTGGCGCTGACCGTCGGGTACGGCGTGCGCCTCACGGCTCTGAAGGGGGCGGGCGCAACGCCCGGACCCATGGCGCGCAACGCCCGGCGCATCCTCGCGCTGGACGGGCTCGCCGTGGCGTCGCTCGCGGTGTTCGCGCTGTGGGCGCTCCTCATGCCCGGCAGCGCCGTCGCCCAGGAGGGCGTCGCGCGGGCAGGCGCCGCGGGGCCGGATCTCATCGGGGCCGGAATCCGCACGGGCCTCGGCTACGTGGGCGCGGGCCTCTCGACGGGCGCGGCGTGCATCGGCGCGGGCATCGGCGTGGGCATCGCGGGCGCGGCGGGCATCGGCGCCATCAGCGAGAAGCCCGAGATGCTGGGACGCAGTCTCATCTACGTGGGGCTGGCGGAAGGCACCGCCATCTACGGCCTGCTCATCTCGTTCATGATCCTGAACAAGCTGGGATAGGCGGCCCGCGATGCGCATGCACGTCATCGGGGGGCGCGACCTCGTCATCGGCTTCCGTTTCGCCGGCATGCGCGGCGAGGTGGTGGGCGAGGGCGACGACGCGGTCGCCGCGGTGGAGCGGGGCGCGGCCGACGCCGAGGTCGGCGTGCTGGTCGTCTCCACCGCGGTGGCGGAGCGTGCGCGCGAGGTGCTGGCGCGGCTGCGGGTGCGCCAGGGGTTCCCGATCGTGTTCGAGGTGCCGGAGCCGGGGTCGCCCGCGAGGGATCCGGAAGCGCTCATGAGATTCGTGGGCGAAGCCGTGGGGCTGCGGCTGTGACGAGAGGCGTGCCGTGAGCAGGCAGATTGCCAGGCAGAGCGCCAAGGTGGACGAGATCCGCGCGCGCATCGTGCAGGAAGCGCGCGCGGAGGCGGACCGCATCGTGGCGGAGGCGAAGGCGGCCGCCGGCGCGGCGGTCGCCAAAGCGCGCGCGGACGCCGACGCGGACGTCGCGCGCCGCGACAAAGCCGCGCGCGAGGAGGCCGAGCGCGCGCGCAAGCAGCGCCTCGCGGCCGCGCACTCGGGGGCTCGCGCGAGGCTTCTGTCCGCGCGCGCAGCAGCCCTCGAGGATGCGTACGCGACCGCTCTCGGCAAGCTGCAGGGCCTTCGCGACGAGCCGGGCTACGCCGAGTGGCTCAAGGCGCTGCTCGTCGAGGCGGTGCTCGCGCTGCGGCCCCACGAGGACCTTGAGGTCCTGGTGGACGCCCGCGACGAGAAGCTCGCGAGCGACGACTTCCTCGGGTCCGTGGAGATCGTGCTCACGTTCTCGCACAACCTCGCCGTGCGTCTGGCGCTCGCTTCCGAGCGAATCGAGACCTCGGGGGGCGTCATCGTGCGCGCGCGCGGCGGCAACATCCGCTGCGACAACACGTTCGAGGAGCGGCTGCGCGGCGCGCGTCCGGAGCTTTTCCGCCGCGTGTCGAGCGAGATCCTGGGGGAGTAGCCCGCGGGCTGCGCCGGAGGAACGCATGAAGCCAGATTCGGCTGTGTCCGGGGGCAAGGTCGTCTACGTGAACGGCCCCATCGTGCGCGTGGACGGGGGCGACCGGCTGCACATGTACGAGCTGGTGCAGGTGGGCGAGTCGCGCCTGACGGGCGAGGTCATCAGCCTGCTCGGGGCCGAGGCCACGGTGCAGGTGTACGAGGAGACGAGCGGCCTGAAGCCGGGCGAGCCCGTGTTCGCCTCGGGCGGCCCGCTGTGCGCGGAGCTGGGCCCCGGCCTCGTCGAGCAGATGTTCGACGGCATTCTGCGGCCGCTGCGCGCGCTGGAGAAGGCGACCGGCGCGTTCATCGGACGCGGCGTCACCGTCGGCGCGCTGGACCGCGCGAAGCTCTGGCAGGTCTCGATGAAAGTGAAGGCCGGCGACACGATCAGGCCGGGCATGGTGATTGCGGAAACGAGGGAAACGCCGCTGATTCTGCACAAGGTGCTCGCCCCGCCGGACGTGGACGGAACGGCCGTCGAGGTCGCGGCGGACGGCGCGTACACGGTCGACCAGGTGCTCGCGCAGGTGAAGGGCGCCGACGGGCGGATGCACAGGATCCAGCTCCACCAGCGCTGGCCCGTGCGCAAGCCCCGACCCTCTGCAAGACGGCTTCCCCCCAGCCGGCCGCTCGTGACGGGCCAGCGGGTCATCGACGCGCTCTTCCCACTCGCGAAGGGCGGCGCTGCGGCGATTCCCGGCGGATTCGGCACCGGCAAGACGATGACGCAGCACCAGCTCGCGAAGTGGGCGGAAGCGGACCTGGTCGTCTACATCGGCTGCGGCGAGCGCGGCAACGAGATGACCGAGGTGCTGGAGGACTTCCCCAAGCTCATCGACCCGCGCACGGGCCGGGCGCTCATGGAGCGCACGGTGCTCATCGCGAACACGTCGAACATGCCTGTCGCCGCGCGCGAGGCGAGCATCTACACGGGCATCACGGTGGCGGAGTACTTCCGGGACATGGGCTACGACGTGGCGCTCATGGCGGACTCGTCGAGCCGCTGGGCGGAAGCGCTGAGGGAGCTCTCGGGCCGTCTGGAGGAGATGCCCGCGGAAGAAGGATTCCCGGCGTACCTGGGCACGAAGCTGGGCGAGTTCTACGAGCGCGCGGGTGCGTGCGAGCCGCTGTCGGGAGGATCGGGATCGGTGACGGTCATCGGAGCGGTGTCGCCCCCCGGCGGCGATTTCTCGGAGCCCGTGACGCAGCACACCCGGCGCTTCATCCGGTGCTTCTGGGGACTGGACCGCGGGCTCGCGAGCGCGCGTCACTACCCGGCCATCCACTGGCTCGACAGCTACTCGGACTACTCGGGCGAGATGGCGACGTGGTTCTCGCACAACGTCGCGCCCGACTGGGGCGAGCTCATCGAGAAGGCGCGCGCGATTCTGCAGCAGGAGGACGAGCTGCAGCAGATCGTGAAGCTGGTGGGCGAGGAGGTGCTCGCCGACGAGCAGAAGCTGGTGCTGCGCACGTCGCATCTGCTGAAGGTGGGCTTCCTGCAGCAGGCGGCGTTCGACCCCATCGACACCTACTGCCCTCTTGCCAAGCAGGAGAAGCTGCTGCGGCTGTACCTGCGCTTCCACGAGCGCGCGGGCGAGGTCATCGCGCGCGGGGCGCACATCAGCAACATCGAGAAGCTGCCCGTGACGTACAGCCTCATGAAGCTGAAGACCTCGGTGCCCAACGACAAGCTGGAGATGCTGGACGAGACGCGGCGGCAGCTCGACGAGCAGATGGACGGGCTGCTGAAGGAGTTCGCCGAGCGGCCGGCGAGGAAGGTGTAGACGATGCCCGGGATGCAGTACGTGGGACTCGCGGCCGCCAACGGGCCGCTCGTGATCGTCGAGGGCGTCTCCGGCGTCGGCTACGACGAGCTGGTCGAGGTGTCGACCGGAGGCGCCATCCGCCGCGGCAAGGTCATCGAGATCGGCGGCGGGCGCGCGGTCATCCAGGTGTTCGAGGGCTCCAGCGGCATCGGCCTCAAGGACACGAAGGTCCAGTTCCTGGGCGAGCCGCTGTCGGTCGCGCTCTCGACCGACATGCTCGGTCGCGTCTTCAACGCCGTGGGCGATCCGCTGGACGGCGGCCCTCCCGTGGTGTCCAACACGAAGCGCGACGTGAACGGGCAGCCGCTGAACCCCGTCGCGCGCGAATACCCGCGCGACTGCATCCGCACGGGCATTTCCAGCATCGACGTGCTCTCGACGCTGGTGCGCGGCCAGAAGCTTCCGATTTTCTCGGGCAACGGCCTGCCGCACAACGTGCTCGCGGCGCAGATCGCCCGCCAGGCGAACATCACGGAGAAGGCCGGAGAGAAGTTCGCGGTCGTGTTCGCCACCATGGGCGTCACCAACGACACCGCCGAGTTCTTCAAGCGCTCGTTCGAGGAGTCGAGGTCCGCGGGCAAGACTGTGATGTTCCTGAACCTCGCGAACGACCCTTCGATCGAGCGCCTCATCGTGCCGCGCACGGCACTCACGGTCGCCGAGTACCTCGCCTACGACCACGATTTCCACGTCCTGGTGATCCTGACGGACCTGACGAACTACTGCGAGGCCTTGCGCGAGGTTTCATCGAGCCGCGGCGAGGTGCCGAGCCGCAAGGGATATCCGGGCTACCTGTATTCGGATCTGGCATCGCTGTACGAACGTGCGGGTCGCATTCATGGCCGTCGCGGGTCGATTACGCAGATTCCGATCCTGACGATGCCCAACGACGACATCAGCCACCCGGTGCCGGACATGACGGGGTACATCACCGAGGGGCAGATCGTGCTGTCGCGCGCGCTGCACCAGCGCGGCGTGTACCCGCCGGTGAACATCCTCACGTCGCTGTCGCGCCTCATGAAGGACGGAATCGGCGAGGGGCGCACGCGCGGCGATCACCCGCCCGTGGCGAGCCAGCTCAACGCGACGTACTCGCGCGCCCAGGACGTGCAGGCGCTGGCGAGCGTCATCGGCGAGGAGGAGCTGGGCGAGAGCGATCGCAAGGTGCTGGAGTTCTCGCGCTCGTTCGAGAACCGGTTCGTGAAGCAGCGTCAGGACGAGAACCGCAGCTTCGAGGAGTCTCTGGACCTTGCCTGGGAGCTGTTCCGTGCGCTGCCGAAGGCCGCGCTGGACCGGCTGCCCGAGGCGGAGGTGAAGAAGAGGATCGGGTGAGGATGCGCACGACGCGACGATACCGCGGAGACCGGAGCCGGGCATGTCAATGCCCGGATGGCGCGCCTGTCCGGGCATTGACATGCCCGGCTCCAATGCTGCGCGAGGCGCGGAAAGGCCCGGTGTAGGCAATGGCGGTCCAGGTCGCGCCGACCAAGAGCAACCTGATGCGGGCCAAGCGCTCGCTCAAGACCGCCGTCGAGGGCTACGCCCTTCTCGACCGCAAGCGCAACGTGCTCATCCGCGAGCTGATGAGCGTGCTGGGGTCCGCGAAGGACGCGCAGGTGGAGGTGGGCAAGGCGCTCGAGACGGCATTCAAGGACCTGCGCGAGGCGAACGTGGCGATGGGGGCGGACGCGGTGGAGGAAGTGGCGCTGGCGTGCGCGCGTCCCCTGGACGTGACGATCCTGGCCAAGAGCGTGATGGGGGCCTGGACCCCCGGCGTGCAGCCGCTGCCTGCGACGTTCGAGCGCACGTACTCGTTCCAGGGGACGACGGCCGGGCTGGACGAGGCGATGCTGCGCTTCCGGTATGCGGCATCGGTGGTGGCCAAGGCCGCCGTCATGGAGACCACGGTCATCCGCCTGGCGCAGGAGATCCAGCGCACGCAGAAGCGCGCCAACGCCCTGCACAACGTGCTGATTCCCCGCTACAAGGAGCAGATCAAGTTCATCGCGGAGAGCCTCGAGGAGCGCGAGCGCGAGGAGTTCTTCAAGGTGAAGCAGGTGAAGCGCAACAAGCAGAAGGCCGCCGCCCGCGCCGCGCAGAGGTGAACCGTGGACGTCCTCACCGCGCTGGAGAAGCTCTACGCCCGCTTCGGCCGCGAGTGCCGCGCGGGCGACCTCGTCTTCGCCGAGGGCGAGGCGAACACCGAGATGTACTTCGTGCTCGACGGCGCCGTCGAGGTCGTGAAGCGCAACCCCGAAGGGCGCGACGTGGTGCTTGCCAGGCTCGCCAAGGGTGACTTCTTCGGGGAGATGTCTCTGCTGCTGGGCGAGTCGCGATCGGCCACCATTCGCGCGGCCGAGGACCGCACGCGGATCTTCCGCATTTCGCCGGGGAACTTCGACACGATCGTCAAGCTGCAGCCGGCCATCGCGATTCAGATGTGCAAGACGCTCGCACAACGGCTGAGGGAGACGAGCAAGAAGGTGAAGGGGTAGAGCGGCGCCTGAGGCTGTCTCGCCATCGGCTCCGTCAGGTGTCGGGGGCCCGGATCGAGCGCTCGACGAGCACGTCGCGCAGGTCGCGTCGCGAGTCGAGGAAGGCGAGAATCGACACGCGGCGGTCCGACAAGCGGTAGACGATTCGGTAGGGCCTGACAATCAGCTCGCGGATGTCGCGCCGCACGTCGCGCAGTTCCGGCACGACGCGACCACGCGCTGGCAGCGTTTCCAATCGCAGGGCGGCCGCCTCGAGTCGCTTCAGGAGGGGCTCGGTGTGCCAAGGCGCATGGGCATTCCAGTACTCCGCAAGAGAATCGAGGTCGGCTTGGGCGATGTCGGTGACCTCGACGACATATCGCGCGGGTGTCCGTCCCATCACGCGCCGCGTCGGAGCTTGCGGCGCGTCCGTTGGAACGCCTCGCGGAGCGGAACCGCGCGGCCGGCGTCGGCGTCGGCCACGCCCTGCGCGACGAGCATCTCCATCGCGCTCGTGCGGTCGAGCCGCTCGAAGCTGCGGATGTCCAGCAGCACCGCCGTGGCGCGGCCTCGCTCCGTCAGGTAGACCGGGCTTCGAGATGCGACTGCATCCCGGACGAGCCGTCTCGCATCCTGGCCGAGATCGCTGAGCGGTCGGATCTGCCTGGAAGGCGTCATCGCCCACCTCCGCCGAACATCATGCCAGGAGACCGACCGAAGCGCCACATCGACGCGAGAGGCGAGCCGCGTCATTCGCGAAACAGGCTCAGATTCGCGAAGAAGTCACGTTCCGCTTACCGCGCGTGTACCGGCTCCAATCTCCTCGCGCGCGCTGCCTCCACGCTCGCCGGCCAGGGTACCGGGTGGAAAGCGAGCGCGAGCGCGGCACCCGCCAGCGCGAGGTTCTTCAGGAAGTTGGCCATCTGCATCGAGCGCATGACCCGGTCCGCGATGCCCCAGTATGCGTGCATGTACAGCGACACCGGCACGAGGAAGAGAATGACGAGCGCCAGGCCGACGCGCGGCCGGAGCCCCAGGATGACGCTTGCCCCGCCCAGCACGATGAAGAGCCCGGCGACGGCCACGGCGATCCCGGGCAGGGGCACGCCTGCGGACGCGGCGTAGGCCGTCATCGTCGCGTGGTCGGTGAAGTGTTTGACACCGCTGACGAAGAAGAAGCCTCCGAAGACAAGCCTCCCAAGCAGGAAGAGTGCCGCCATGTCGCCTCCCTCGGACGCTGCGTCCCGCGCCCCGTGCGTGCGCACGTCGAATATGACCTCGCCGCCGGTGAAGCGCTTTCGTCTCGGTCCGCTGCGGCGGCCGTGCGCCCGGTTGTCGCTCGCCTGCCGTGCGTGTACGATGGCGCAGGACTGCTCGTCCGTGTCCCGAGGGAGTCGCCATGCCGGCCTCGCCGCGCACCCCGCTCGTCGCTCTGCTCCTTTTCCTTTCCGGCATTTTCGCGCACCCGGCGCAGGCCCAGGTGCCGAACCTGCTCGGCTTCCAGGGCAGGCTGCTGCGGGCCGACGGCACGGCCGCGACGGGCACGGCCACGGTCGCCTTCGCGGTCTTCGCGTCGGACACCGGCGGCGCGCCGCTGTGGAGCGAGACGCAGACCCTCGGGCTCTCGGATGGCTACTACTCGACGTTCCTGGGCCTCGTCTCGCTGCCGCCCCAGGGCCTCTTCGGCGGCCCGGCCCGCTGGCTGGAGATCCGCGTCGGGTCCGAGACCCTCGCGCCGCGACAGCAGGTCGGGGCCGTGCCCTATGCGGTCACCGCGCAGAACCTCGCCGGCGGCGCCGCGGATGTCGAATCGCTCCGGGTCGCGGGGCAAACGGTCATCGACTCCGCGGGTCGTCTCGCCGGCAACGCGCGCTACGGCGCCGGTGCCGGCATCGTCGTCGACGACGCGGGCCAGACCGTGTCCTTGAAGCCATGCGCAGATGGGGAAGTGCTGCTGCACGACGACATGACCTGGGAGTGTGCGCCCGCGGCGGTCGGCTCGGTCACGCAAGTGGGCGCGGTCCCGCCGCTATCGGTCGCCAGCGCGACCTCGACGCCGGAGATATCGATGCCGCAGGCAGCGTCCAATGCGTCCGGATATCTGTCCTCGGTCGATTGGTCGGCATTCAACGCGAAGTACGGGGCGCTTTCACAATGCGGCGGGGATCTTGCGGGAACGCTCGGCGTGCCGTCCGTCGTGGGCCTGCAGTCGCGCCCGGTATCGCCGAACCAGCCGACGGCCGGTCAGGTTTTGAAGTGGGCCTCGACGCGCTGGGAGCCCGCTGCGGACGCGAACGCCGGAGGCACCGTGACGACCGTGACCGGCGTCGCGCCGCTGAGCGTGTGGAACGGATCGCTCACGCCGCAGATCTCGATCGTGCAGTCTTCCGGGTCGGCCGATGGATATCTGGCGGCGGCGGACTTCGCGCGATTCGAGGCGAAATACGGGTCATCCACGGTCTGCGGCGGCGACCTGGAAGGCACGCTCGCGGCGCCGGTCGTCGCGCGGCTCCAGGGCGTTTCGCTCGCGACGGCATCGCCCGCGTCGTCGCAGGTGCTTCGCTTCGACGGATCCCGATGGGCGCCTGCGTCCCTGATCATCTCCGACGTCGGCGGACTCTCCTCGGGATACCTGGATTTGACCGGCAACCAGACCCTCTCGGGTTCGAAGAATTTCACCACGGCACCGTCCTTCGGCACGCCCCTGGAGGTTTCCAGCGGCGGAACGGGTTCGACGTCCGTGCTTCCAAACGCCGTCTTCGCCGGCCCCTCGGGAGCGCCCGCCGCTGCTCCGGGATTCCGAGCGCTCGCAGCCTCCGACATTCCCGAGCTCGACGCATCCAAGATCGTCAGCGGCACGCTCGGAGTTTCCAACGGAGGCATCGGGGCCACCGCCACGGCCGCGAATCTGATCTTCGCGGGACCCTCGATCGGCGCCAGTTCCGCGCCGGGATTCCGAAGCCTCGTTTCGGCCGACATTCCGACGAGCCTCGGAGACCGGACGTTCGGCACGGTCACCGCGACGACCGTGACGGGCAACGGTTCGGGACTTACCGCTCTCAATGCCTCAAGCATTTCCAGCGGAACCATCGGCGGGACATACCTGCCGGCGAACCTGGGCGATCGAAGCTTCGGGGCGCTGACGGCGGCCTCCGTGTCCGCCACGGCGCTGAGCGGAAACGGCGCGGCCCTCACTTCGCTCAATGCCTCGAACATCTCGAGCGGAACCGTGGGCGCTTCCTTCCTGCCGACGAGCCTGGGCGACCGGACGTTCGGCGCGGTCACCGCATCGTCCTACAGCGGCGACGGGTCCGGTCTCTCCAACATCACGGCGAAGCGCGCATTCGACGACACGACGACGACCTGCGGTCCCAACGGGGCGAATGCAGGCATTTTCCGCTGGAACGGGAGCCATTTCCAGGGCTGCACCGGGACGTTCTGGGCCACGCTCGACAACATGCCCCCGCCCAGCGGCAACAGCATTTCACCGGCAACGGGCAGCACCGCCGGCGGCACGAACATCACCATCCTCGGGTCGAACTTCCAGGCGCTTGCCACCGTGACCGTCGGAACCAACGCCGCGACGAACGTGGTGGTGGAGTCCACGACACGGCTCACGGCGAGAACGCCCTCGAGCACGACCGCGGGCGCAAAGGACGTCGTCGTAGCCAATCCGGATTTCCAGTCGACCACGAGTCAGAACGCCTTCACCTACGTCTTCCCCCCGAGCGTGAGCTCGCTCACCCCGTCGAGCGGCGCGACGCGCGGAAACATATCGGTGACCATTGCAGGCAACTACTTCTCGGGCAGCACCGTGACGGTCGGCGGCAACGCCGCGACGGTCACCAATTCCTCGGCCACGAGCCTCACAATCACGCTTCCGGCGTCGTCGTCCGCGGGCGCTGCGACGGTCGCCGTGACGAACACGTACGGACAGGGGACCGGATCGTTCACCTACCAGGCTTCCGGAGAGTCGTCGTCGCTGGCCGCGAGCTCGTGCGCCGCGATACTCACGACTCCCGGGGCTTCCACGGGAAGCGGCCTCTACTACCTGAATTTCGGAGGCACGGGCACGCGGACCTACTGCGACATGACGAACGAAGGCGGCGGGTGGACGCTCGTGTGGTCGAATGTGCGGGGCGGCACCGGCAAGGTGATGAAGAACATGACCTGGAACACGGCCGTCAACACCGCGCCCGTCACCTCCAACGGGACGCTGAGCACGAACCTCGAAGGGTTCATTCTCTTCACCGGCCTGAAGTACTGGACGCAGCTCGCCCCGGGCGGACTGCTGCGCTACGACTGGGCGCGCGACTACGGCGTCGCCTTGGATCAGCGTTATCGGTGCTCGTTCTCGCTCGACTCGGGCAACTACTACGCCATCAGCATGAGCGGCGGCACGCAGCTCATCGGCTCGCAGACGCCAGGGTTGTACGCTTCCCACAACGGAAGCCGGTTCACGACCTACGACGCGGACCACGACACCTACGGCACCAACTGTTCGGCGCTCTACTCGAACACCCCGTGGTGGTACAACGCCTGCTGGAGCGGAAACTTCAACGGCGGCGGCGAGGACGCAGGGACCGGATACAGAAACGGGGCCTATTGGGTCGGATCCTCCGACGTCTGGGGCACATCCGATGGCAACGGCGGCGGCAACGGGTGGATCTTCGTGAAGTAGGGCCGCACACGCGCCGCGGAGGGGGCCGGTCCTCGGAGCGGTGCGCCACGATCACGCTCGACGCCGTCGCTTTTCATCCTTCATCCTTCATTCTTCATTCTTCGTTCTTCCCGCGTCAGTCCTCGGCGCGCCGCACGACCGTCACGCTCACCGGCGTGCCGCGCGCCTGCGCGAGCTGCAGGCGCTCGGCCGCGCTCCCCTCGCGCACCGCGATTTCCAGGCGTCCGCTCGAGCCCACGAGCGCCACGAAGTCGCCCACGCGCACCTCGCCGTAGGTGTGCGACAGGCCCTCGATGCGCGCCCAGCCCACCTCCACGTGCATGGCCGCGTCGGGCGCGTGCGGCAGGTCCTCCGCGACGACGTTCGTGACGAGGTTGCCGAAGCGGTCCGCGTGCAGAATCTCCCCGAAAGTGCCCGTGTCCGTGCGCAGCGCCGAGCGCAGCTCCAGCACCAGCGGGTCGTTCACGGGTGGGCCGAAGGACTCGACGGGCAGACCGTTGGCGAGGTGCGCCGCCGCGGGCGCGAACACGTCGCGGCCGTGGAACGTCTGGCTCACCAGCGGCCTCGCGAGCCTGGGTTCCTGCAGGAGGCTCGTCTGGCCGCTGCGCGCGAACTCGCCGAAGACGCCGTTGTCCGGACCCACGA
>Ga0172369_10005355_pt1 | contig 15861 bp, 14 predicted proteins | sample LakKiv25m_FD_114539 | JGI IMG/M metagenome (GOLD analysis project Ga0172369, IMG submission 114539) | Freshwater microbial communities from Kabuno Bay, South-Kivu, Congo - kab_022012_11.25m | ecosystem: Environmental > Aquatic > Freshwater > Lake | place: Democratic Republic of the Congo...
ACAGGAAAGTCAGGTGGATGTCGCTATCAAGCACAGTGGAAAGCTCTATCTTTGCTTTTTCGCCTGAATTGCACAAGCGCTGCATTGCCTGCTTGTCGGACTGCACGTCAATTCCCGACTCGCGCAGGAAAACGCCTGCGAGGTGGTCCACAATTGCATTGTCCATGTCAGTGCCGCCAAGCTGCGTGTCGCCAGAAGTGCTTTTCACCTCGAAAACGCCCTTGCCGAAGTCCATGATGGTGACATCCAGCGTGCCGCCGCCAAGGTCAAAAACCACGATCTTTTGGTCTGCGCCCGACTTGTCCAATCCATATGCGAGCGCTGCTGCTGTCGGCTCGTTGATAATCCTTACCACTTCGAGCCCTGCGATTGCGCCTGCGTCCTTTGTTGCCTGGCGCTGGTTGTCGTCAAAGTATGCAGGCACTGTGATGACTGCTTTTTCCACCTTGTCGCCAAGGAACATTTCTGCATCGCGCTTTATTTTCTGGAGAAGGAAGGCGGAAAGCTCCTGAGGTCTGTACACCTTGCCAAATGCATTGTACTTGAAGTCCGTGCCCATCTTGCGCTTGAAGGCGGAGAATGTGCCCTCAGTGTTTGCGATTGCCTGCCTGCGCGCAGGCTCGCCTACAAGCTTCAGGCCCTCTTTTGTGAATGCCACGTAGGAGGGGAATGCCTTGCCGTACTGCGTGGCGCCTTCTGCGGAGGGCAGTATTGCCGCGCGGCCGCCTTCCATCACTGCTGCCGCGGAGTTGCTTGTTCCCAAATCAATTCCGATTATTTTTGCCATTTCTATCACCTTTTTTAGTAAACATTGAGCGTAGAGAGCACCACGCTTTCTTCCTTGCCTGTTTCCCTTGAGAAGCGCACTTCGGTGCCTTCACTCCCTTCCGCGCTTTTTGCCGAAGAGATGCCATTTATCCAGTAGCCGGACGAGACCAGGAAATTGCCGAATGTCTCAATGGCTGCCGAGCTTGCGCCAACTTTTTCATTGTACTCCACGCGGAAGTAGCCGTCGCGTTCTGTGACAAAGGAAGGCGCATGCGACTTTTGCTGCATGTACTCGTTGAAATGCTGCAATATGCTGCCCGCCACTGCGGTGTTGCTTGCCTCAAGCTTCACTATTGCGTAGCCGTTCATTCTCCCACCTCTTGTTTCTCAGCGTCTTTATCTTTTGCCTTGCCGAATGAAACCGACACGATTGCGTGCTGCAGCACCTCGCCCTTGTAGAGGTACCCTTGCTTTATCACGCGCACTATGGCGCCCTCAGGCGCATCAGACTCTTCGCGCAGCGCCACTTCATGCCTGAAAGGGTCGTACTTCTCGCCTTCCAGCTTCATGGGCACCAACCCATCGCTTTCAAATGATTTTCGCAGCTTGGCAAGCGCCATCAGCGTGCCTTTCCTCGCCTCGCTTTCAGGAAGACGGGCGACTTCAGCGGCTGCAAGCCCGATTTCCTCGTAAATTGGAAGCATGCGAAGCATCAGGCGCGCCTCTGATTGGAGCGCGAGCGCTTCCTTTTCCTTCGCCGTCCTTTTCTTGTAATTGTCAAACTCAGCTGCCAGGCGCAGGCACTTGTCGTTCAAAGCCTCGCAGTCGCACTTCTTTTCCTTTTTTTCAGCGTGCTGCTCGTGCTTTTTCTCAGGCAAGCTTGCGATTGCAGCCTGCGCCTTGTCGTGCTGCTTTTGCTCTTGGGCAGGCGAGTTCTGTCCGTCAGGTTTTGCAGATGGCTCGGTGTGGGGTTGATTTTCTTTTTCCATAAGAACCACGTTTAAGGCAGCCGTCTGCGCCTTTTGAAAGATTCGTCGAATTCTCGCGACATCTGCGCAAACTGCTCGTCAAACTCGCGCGCCATCTCATCCATCTCTGCGAAGTTGCGCTCCATTTCCTTGCGGAACTCAAGTATCATGTCCTCGGCGGAGCGCACGCGCAGCACGTATTTGCCTTCCTGCCTCTGCACAAAGCCTGCGCCCTCCAGGCGCTTCATATGATGTATTATAGTAATCCTGTTGATGCCAGACAACTCAGAAAGCTCCGAGCCGCCCACTGGCTGGCCGCGCGAGTGCACCATCATGACGCGCAGCACCTGGGGCAACGTGGCATCGGTGTCGCGCTCGCTCATCAGGCGCATCTTCCTGCAAAGCTCGACGAGCTCCTCATTGGCATCCGCCTCCCTTTTTGCCAAGACGAGTTCAGTTTTTGGTTTCTGCATAAGCACACCTGTTAATTCCTTATTAACAAAGGTTAATAAATGTTAACATGATGTTGACACTGTTAGGAACATATTGACACACAACGCACGCAGGCGGCGATGAACGAATAAAAATGTTGGCGGGATTGTAAGCCCATGCGTTTCGTTGGTCAAGGAGCAACAGAATATCTCGTCCTCTTAGCAGTCGTGCTCATCATTGCGCTCGTAAGCGTTGCCCTGCTTGGCTTCTTCCCGGAGATGGCATCGGATGCTCAGGTGACGGAATCGCGGATGTATTGGCAGTCTGCCTCGCCGATTGCCATAATGGAAGTGGTTTCGAAAGTTTATGCGCCAAACAATGCCTTGAACCTCCCGTATATAAGGCTGAGAAATACGGGCACATACCCAATACGCATAACAAAGGCGATTGGCGGGAATGCGAAGGAAACATCCACGCTTTGCGGCGTTGGGGGAAACATTTCAGACCATTTCTACATGGCACCTGGAGAGGAGGCGGAATTTGGATATGCTAGCTATTATGGCGGAGGGGCATCGGGAAACCACGGGATAGACATTTATTTGGATGCTACAGGCACAGCGACGTGTGGCTTGAAAGCCGCCTCGTCAATCTGCCAGAATTCCACCAGCAGCCCGGGCATGCTGATTGTGCCGAGCTTCGGCTTTGAGTATATAATGTACTTAGAAGGGCAGCAGATAACCAAGCGTGAGGTCGGCATCAAGCCGCTGATGGTGAAATGCCTGGCGCCCTAGCCGAACGCGGTTAAGCTAGCTATAAAAAGGAGAGGGCTGAAATGCCAAACATGCGGGCAATACTAATTGCTATAGTGGCACTGGCGCTCCTCTTCGGCTGCACTGGAAGCAACGTGACGCAGGAGCAGTACGACACGCTTTCCACGTCATGCGCCAAGGCGAAGAGCGATTCCGCAGCCGCGCTTGCGCGCGAAACTGCCAAGGCGAATGCGGCAACTGCGCAGGTTTCCGCCTGCACGCAGGAAAAGCAGGCAGTGCAGTCCTCGCTTTTGGCCACAGAGCAGGAGAATGCCGCGCTGCAGGAAAAGGCAGATGTGCTGGACGCTGCTCAGGCAAAGACTTACAAGGCTGCACAGTACAAGCTTGCGCTGGAATATTACCTTGACGCATTTGGCCCAGGCAAGATACCAAACACTGCACGGCTCAAGAAAATAGACGAGCAGATTGCGGTTGTGGGCGATGCAACGCTTGCAGGCCTGATAAGCAACGTGAACAATTGCCAGGGGATTGTGGGCTGCAGCGATGCCAAGGCTGCGGTGCAGCCATACATCGAGGCGCAGCAGCAGAAGCTGATGCTTGAGGCAGCTGCCATTGTGGGAGCAGGGCAGCAGTAAGAGACGGTGAAACATATGCGCAAGTTCAAGACTACGCAAGAGATTCCGATACCTGCCAAGCTCATTGACCAGGTCATTGGCCAGGATGAGTCGGTGAAAATCGTCAAGAAAGCAGCCAGCCAGCGCAGGAATGTGCTGATGATCGGCACGCCAGGCACTGGAAAGTCCATGCTGGCGCAGGCAATGGCAGAGCTCATGCCTGCCACTGACCTGGAAGATGTAATGGTGTATCCCAATCCCAATGACGAGAACCGCCCGATGGTAAAGACGGTGAAGACCTACCCGAGCGAGGAGGAAATCAAGAAAGACCCCTCGCTTTTCCAATTGTATTCCTCCTTCAGGCAGATGAGGCAGGCGTTTGCGCAGCTTTCTGGTGCGAAAATGAGCAAGAAGCCGCGCGAGGAGGAGGAAATCGGGCAGGGCAGGATGATGCAGCAGGCTGCGCGCGGGCGCGAGGCGGCTGCGCAGAATAGGGGCGGCTCGGGCGGCATGATGTTCCTTTTCATAATGGTCGCGGCGATAATTTTCTTCTATGCCACAGGCTCGCTGAACAACGACAACAAGTGGTTCGTGCTTGCCGTGCTGGTGGCAATAGGCGTGATGTACCTGCTTTATCGCTTCACTAACGCATTTGGCAAGAGGATGGGTGTGGGCGCGTTTGACTACAACGACCCCAAGCTCATTGTGGACAATTCGGGAAGGAAAAACGCGCCTTTCGTGGATGCGACAGGCAGCAAGGCAGGCGCGCTTTTAGGCGACGTGAAGCACGACCCGCTGCAGTCAGGAGGCCTGGGCACGCCTGCGCACCTTCGAGTGGAGTCTGGCGCTGTGCACCGCGCCAACAAGGGAGTGCTTTTCATAGACGAGGTCGCCTCGCTTAAGATGAGGAGCCAGCAGGAGCTTCTCACTGCAATGCAGGAGAAGAAATACTCCATCACTGGACAGAGCGAGAATTCCTCTGGCGCAATTGTGAAGACCGAGCCCGTGCCTTGCGACTTCGTGCTGGTTGCCGCAGGCAACTACATGGACATACCTGCCATGCACCCTGCGCTGCGCTCGAGAATTAGGGGCAATGGCTATGAGGTGTATGTGCAGGACAGCATGCCTGACACGCCTGAGAACGAGGACAGGTATGTGCAGTTCGTGGCGCAGGAAGTCAAGAAGGACGCCAAGATCCCGCACTTCACCTACGAGGCAGTACAGGAAGTGATTGACGAGGCGCGCAGGAAGGCAGGCAGGAAAAAGAAGCTTTCGCTTAATCTGAGAGAGCTTGGCGGGTTGGTTCGCGCCGCAGGCGACATTGCAAACGAGGAAGGCGCCAAACTCGTGGACGAGAAGCACGTTGCAAAGGCGCGCGGGCTTTCGCAGACCATAGAGCAGCAAATAAGCAGGCGCTTTGTGGAAAGCCGCAAGGACTATCCTGTTTTTGCAAACGAGGGCACTGCCGTGGGCAAGGTGAACGGCTTGGCTGTGCTTGGCGACTCAATGGCAGGGCTTATCATGCCCATTGTGGCAGAAGTCACGCCAGCGTCGTCCAAAGCCGAGGGCAAGCTGATTGCCACTGGAAAGCTTGGCAAGATTGCAAAAGAGGCAGTGGAAAACGTCTCCGCAATCATAAAGAAGCACATTGGCAAGGATGTTTCGCAGTATGACATGCACGTGCAGTTCCTGCAGACCTATGAGGGCGTGGAGGGCGATTCCGCTTCCATTTCGATTGCGGTTGCGATTATTTCTGCAATGGAAGGCGTGCCTGTTCGCCAGAATGTTGCCATGACAGGCTCGCTTTCAGTGCGCGGAGAGGTGCTGCCAGTGGGCGGCGTGACGGGCAAGACTGAGGCTGCAATAGAGGCAGGCATGAAGGAAATCGTGGTGCCGCGCAGCAACGCAGAGGACATCCACCTTTCAAACGGAATGAAAGGCAAGATAAAAATCTTGCCAGTGGACAATTTCGTGGACGTGCTGACAATCGTGCTTGTTGACTCTGGGAAAAAGCGCGCGCTCATAAGGAAAGTGGCAGGCATGCTGCACGTGAAGGGCAAGCCGAAGAAGTAGAAAGACCGGCACGTTTAAGAACCAAACGCCCCAAATCTATTTATGTTAAAAACAGGCATTACGTGTAATTTGCCAAGCCAGAGGCACGGCGCCGGAATGGGAAGAGCAAGGATATTCGCCGCAGCCGTGCTGCTTGTGGCTGCGCCTTTTTTCTGCAAAGCCCAGGCGGCCCGCCGCCCTGCGTCAGTTTCCGCAAGTGCAAGCGCCGGCGCCACCATCGTGGTGGCAGACAGCACAGGGCAGGTGAAATCTGCAATGATTGACAGCGCCAGCGTGGTTTTCAAGGGAGGCTGCCTGGTGACTTGCATGCCTGGAAGGCTGCGCATCAGGGACCCAAGGGTGGGCAGGCATTTCCTTGGCACGGCGCCCCAGGAGATTGGCGGGCGTACTGAGCAGGAAGGCGGAAAGACCATTCTCCATGTTGAGCTTCTTGCCAAGGATGGCAGGGTGGTGAAAGTCAGCTACACTTATTCTGACCCGGTTGAGGCTAGGAGGAAAGGATACGACCTTCCGAGCATTGCAATGTCCGAAGTTTCGGTCGAGCCTGCAAAATGAGTTGGCGCCCCCACGGATCGACGCGAGCAGATGCGAGCGGCGAGATGGGGGCGGAGCGAAGCGATGTGCATTTTGCCTCCCTCTTTTTGCCCGCAGGCAAAAAGGGGCGCAATCGGCAGATGCCGATTGCCGCTGCAAAATGCATCAGATATTTTCGCAAAGCGAAAATGCTGAACGCCCCCACGGAGATTCGAACTCCGATCAAAGGCTTCGGAAGCCCTCATTCTATCCATTGAACTATAGGGGCAGATGGACTAGTCTGATGTTGATTCATTATAATTAAGAAGGCTCCGGATGTGTTGTGCCCATTCTATCCATTGATCCTAAAATCCGAAGGACCTGCTTTTCGTCGCAACGAAAAGTGGTCCACTCGTGCCGAAGCACGAGTCGGATTTTGGGAGACAGTCGGCAGACCGACTGGAACTACAGGGGCAGCTCTTTTGTGATTTGAGGAGAACGAATTTAAGGAAGACTGCTGCAGGCAATGCGGTGGGATTTTGAAGACCAGCATTGATTCGAAAAAGCGCATGTTCATAGAGTCAGTCGCCTTCATAGAGGGCGCAGCAGTGCTGGTGCTTGAAATCGCAGGCGCGCGGCTGCTTGCGCCTGCATTCGGCTCCTCGATTTTTGTCTGGACCGCGCAGATATGCACTGTTTTGGTCGCGCTTGCTGCAGGCTATTGGTACGGCGGCAAGAGGTCGGAGGGCAAGGAGGGCATGACAGGCGCGGCGCTCATGCTTTTTGGCGCCTGCGCAACTCTTGCGGCTGCGCTTTTCTTATCAGACATCCTGCTTGCGCTAAGCACGCTTTTCGGCGCAAAGATTGGCCCGTTTGTCTTCTCGGCATTCCTTTTCTTCCTGCCGTGCTTTTTCGCAGGCGCGCTCACGCCCATATTGCTTAGGATGTATGTCGGGGAATTGGACGAGGTCGGCAATGACGCAGGCAAGCTGTACGCGATTTCAACATTGGGAAGCCTGGCAGGCGCGCTTTTGTCCGCATATGCCATAGTGCCATTCATCGGCGCAAAGGCAGGCATATTGATGACTGCTGCGGCATTCGGGCTGTTAGGCTTTGCAGCTGCAAGGGAAAAAAAGCTCCATGCAGTGGCGGCCCTTGCCCTGCTCCTGATTTCGTCCTACTCGCTTGCGCAGAGAAGCAATATCTTCGTCCCTGAAGGTTTTGAGGTCAAGCAGTCCTATGACAGCGAGTACTTCCATTTCAGGATAATCGAGAACAGCACGCACAGGCTGCTGCTGTTGGACGCAGATGCGCACAGCATGCAGGAGATTGGCAAGGCAGGCACTGGCTTCACATATACTGAATGGATGGCAAATGCCGCGGAGGGATATTTTGCAAGCGCAGGCTGGACGCCATCCGATAAAAGGGTAGGCATGGTGGGGCTGGGAGCTGGAAGCATTGCCTCTCGCTTTGCGCAGCAGGGCTATGTGGTGGACGCGTTTGAGATAGACCCGCAAGTCTACAAGGTGGCGGTGGACGAGTTCGGGCTGCAAGATTATGGCAGGATGGAGGTGCATATAGGCGACGCGCGCGCCAGCCTGCAGGAGAGGGATTATTCTTTTGACGTGCTTTTCGTGGATGCGTTTGCCTCCAAATTCTCCATCCCGTTCCATTTGGCAACCAGCGAGGCGTTCAAGGAGTATGCCAAGGCAGTGAGTGGGGACGGGCTGATAATCATAAACATCATATCCGCAGAAGAGGGCCCGCGCTCGGAGATGTTCCGCTCGGTGTCAAGCACGGCGAGAGAGGCGTTTCCCCACCAGGTTGCGATATACGGGGGCGATGCCACAAGCGTGCAGAATGTGATACTGATAGGTTCGAAAAAGCCAATCTCCCCCTCACTTGCCGCCGCGTTTGGCAAGAATGCAGTAGTGGCTGCTGCCTGGGAGGAAGGTCCCATCCTCACTGACGAAAAATCCACTGCAGATTATGCAATGATGAAAGTGCTGGGCTGAGCTCAAGAACTTTTATTAATGGTGCGCGAGAATTTCCTGCGGTGAGAAGATGGCAAAGGAGGAAACAGATAAGCCGAAGAAGCTTTACCGCTCCAGGAAGAACAAGATGCTGGCAGGCGTGTGCGGCGGGATTGCGGAATACTTTGACATCGACCCTGCGCTGGTCAGGCTGCTTTTGGTGCTTCTCATACTGATGGGTTTTGCAGGGATAATCATATACCTGGTGGCATGGCTCATTGTGCCTGAGAACCCGAACCAATAGTGGTGCCTTGGATGGCGGATGCAAAGCAGTCTGCGCTCATTGAGGTTTCGTCAGAGGCAGGGCGCAAGATAGGCGGCATATATACCGTGCTTAGGAGCAAGGCAAAATACCTGCACAATAAGTTTGGCAGCAAGTACCTGCTCATCGGCATGCTGGACGAGAAGTGCGGGGAGGACATTGCTTTTGAGGCGCCGCCCGCGCAGGTTGCCAAGATATTTTCCAAGCTTGAAGCCGAAGGCATATTCTGCAAGTACGGGAAATGGAAATATGGCGACGGCGCGCAGATAATTTCGGTTGATGCCCGGCAGGCTGGCGAAAAGCAGGTGGAATACGTCAATGGCGGCGTGCAGAGGGACACGCAGAAGAATTACCTCAAGTTCCTGCTCTGGAAGCACTTTGGCGTGGACTCGCTGATGGAAAAAAGCTGGGATTTCGACGAGAACGTGGTGTGGTGCTTTGGCGTGGGAAGGCTGCTGGAGGAGCTGTTCCGCGCAGGGGAATACGACTCAAAAGCCACGGTGCTGCAGTGCCACGAGTGGATTTCTGGCGCCGCGCTCCTTTACTGCAAGATAAGGGTGCCCGAAGTGGCATCGGTTTTCACCACTCACGCAACCGTGCTGGGGCGCACGCTTGCCTCGGCAGGCGTGGATGTTTACAGCGTGGCAACTAGTGCCACCGAGCCCATTTCCACAAACGCGGCATACGCGAACAGGGTGGAGGGCAAGCACCAGCTAGAGGCCGCTGCCGCGCGCGAGTGCACGGTGTTCACCACGGTGAGCGAGACAGTGGCAGAGGAAGTGAATTACATACTGGGCAGGAAAGCAGATGTCATCACGGTCAACGGCATTGAATATGTTGCGAAGAAGAACGACAAGGAAATGCGCGTGCTGTCGCAGCATGCGCGCCGCGAGCTTTGCCAGTTGCTGGAGGCGTGCTTCATAAGCTACTACCAGCAGAGGTACGACGACGCGCTTTTCATCTACATATCAGGAAGGTACGAATTCACCAACAAGGGATTTGACCTGTTCATCGAGTCGCTTGGCAAGCTGAATGCGAAGCTTAGGAAAGGCAAGAATCCACGGAGGGTGTTTGCATTTGTGTGCGCGCCAAGCGCAGTCAAGGGGCCCAAGATTTCGATAATAAAGAATTACCTGCTGCTGGACAAGATTGGCGATATCATAGAGGTGCTGCCTGAGCTCCATGGCAAGCCTTACATCAACCTGCAGACCTCGATATCGCTGCTGTCTGGCGAAATCCGCGCAGACATCGAGAACATGGCAAAGGGGTTCATAAAGGACGGTGACAACCCCCACATCAACTGTTATGACCTGACTTACCAGAACGATGCGATAATCAACGCCTGCGTGAAAGCAGGCCTGACAAACTCCAAGGAAGACCCGGTCAAGGTGATTTTCTACCCGACCTACATGAAGCCCAACGACGGGCTGATGAACCTGAATTATTACGACGTGATTTCGGCAATGGATGTCGGCGTGTTCCCCTCGCGCTACGAGCCTTTCGGCTACACGCCCGTGGAGGCGGCATCGGTCGAGGACATCGCGATAACTTCCGACATGACAGGCTTTGGCAGGTTCATAATGAAGAAGGCGAAGAAAGGCTGCGGCGTGGACGTAATAAAAATGGCAGGCAGGAGCGCAGCGCAGTCATCAGATGAGCTTGCACTCACGCTGGAGAGGTACTATTTGATGACGCCTGCCAAGCTGGAGGCGGCAAAGCAGAACGCCTACAGGATGATGCGGCACGTGGACTGGGGCGTGCTGGTCAAGAACTACTACAAGGCGTATGAACTCGCATTGTCTAAAGCCGGGAAGAAATGATGGCAGGCGCTGCTTTTTCCCGCGCGATTGCGGTGCTGGAAAAAATAACAACGGATTCTTTTTTTTTACGGCCTGTGGAGCTTGGCAAGCGCGGAACGCACCTTTTCGTCGTTGCCTGAGACTGCCTTTGCCTTGATGGACAGCATGTGCTCACCCATCATCTCAAGCCAGGGCGAGAAGTGCCTGCCGTTTGCATGGTAGAGCACGCTTGACAGCGGCACGGCTTTTATCTTGGCGAAAAGCTCGCTCACATTTTTCGCGCGTCCCATTTCCTTTCCATCCGGCGTCCTGAAGACAAACTCCTTCCCTTGCGGGCAATCCTTTTGCTGCATATTCATACACCTCCTAGGCGTGACTTGAAGTCCTGGATTATGTTCATGTAATTGATGAAACCTTCATAAGGGTTCTGGTAGTGCGAGAAGTACTTGTGCACGTCTCCATCCGCAAGCGACTTGGTGCATAGGTAGTAGAGGTGGTCGCTGCTCTGAAGCAAGCGCCACGCAGAGAGAGTTTCGCCGCCTTGGCGCATTGCGGAATCGCCAAGCGATTGCAGCTCGTCGAAGCAGGCGCGCTGCATGTCATTGCCAAGCCAGGCGGAAAGATCGCGCTCGTTGTCTGCCCATGAGGTGGGCGCATGCACATCTATCTCCCCGCGCGCGTCCCACTCAGCCACCTCGCGCGCCATCCTGAAGTTGAGGTTGGGGTGAGACAAGCACTCGGAGGGCAGGTGGCGCAGGAAGGAGAAAATCCCGGTTTCGCTCCACTGGTGCTCCCCGAATGTCTCGAAATCAAGGAACAGGTTGATGCACTGCCCATCGCAGTTTGCAAGCCATGCGGCGTATTTCTCCGCAGTGAGCGGCCACTCCTTCCAGGCGCGGGAGGAGAAGCGATAGCCCACGTCGTCTGAAAGCGGGTAGTTGCGCATGAGCGCGTTTATCCTGTTGCATCCGCGCGGGCGGTAGAGGAAGTTGGGCGAGCGGCCAGAAAGCGCTGCCTCCGTGCCTTCAGCCACAATGCCAGAGTAGCCCATTGCCTCGGCGCGCGCCGCGATTTCGTTTGAGAAAATTGATTCAGTGTTGCGGAATACGTTGGGCGTAACTCCTAGAAGCGACTTTATTGCCTCGTGGTGCATCGCTACTTGGCGGTCAAACTCCTGCCTGTCGCGGTAGAATGATGCGAGCGAGTGGTAATAGGTTTCTGCAAGGAAGTCCACGCAGCCAGTGTCTGCAAGCTTCCGAAATGAGTCGAGCACGTCGCTGCCGAACATGCGGCACTGCTCCAGGAAAACCCCTGTGAGGGAAAATGAGAAGCGGAAGTCGCCGCCGTTTTCCTCCACAAGCTTGAGAAGGAGCTCGTTGGTGGGGAGGTAGCATTTTTGCGCGACCTTGCGGAAAACCTGCTCGTTGAGCTCGCGGTTGAAGTAGGCATCCATGGGCGAGGAGGGCATGCCGCCAGAGAGCATGCGGAGGAGCTGAACCTTGCGCAGCCTAAGCGGCTGGTGCACCTGGAAATACATGCATATGCTTGCCATACACTCACTCTATATTATGCCTAAAATTTCATTATAAACCCTGAGGGTTTTTTCGGCGGTTTGCCGCCAGCCAAGCGCGCGCACCTCGACAAGTTGGTGCTGCGACATCACGCGCGACATGGAAGGGTAGCGCAGGAGCGCGAGCAGTTGGGATGCCATCTCGTCCACATCCCAGAAATCAACTACCAGGCAGTTCTTCGCAACCTCGGTGACACCCGATGTCTTGGAAAGTATGCAGGGTGTGCCGCTTGCCATTGCCTCAAGCGCGGTTATGCCGAATGGCTCGCTCACGCTTGGCATCACATAGGCGTCGCAGTGCGAATAGATGTGAAGTTTCTCGTTCTCAGGCACAAAGCCCCAGAATGTGACGCGGTCGGAAATCCCAAGCTCGATTGCAAGCGAAAGCAGGCGGGGAAGCAGCGGGCCGTCGCCCACCACCAGGAAGCGCACATTCCTCTGGTGGTCCAGCACGCGCTTTGCAGCGCGCAGGAACTGCTCAGGGCCTTTCTGGTGGGCTAGCCTGCCAAGGAAGAGCACCAGCTTTTCCTTGTGGGGGCTTTGCTCCTGCCTGTGCACGTATTTCTCTGAGTCAATGCCATTGTGTATGACGCATACCTTTGCAGAGTCAGCGCCGTATTTTTCCATCAGGTGCGCCCTTGTCCTTCCACTCACTGCGATGGTGCGCTGTGCAGAGCGCACGCCTAGGGATTCGATGTCAGATATCCAGTTCCACGGCACCGGGTTGCGGTCAAACTCTGTGCTGTGGATTGTGAGCACCAGGGGCTTTTTCAAAAAATCGCGAACCATCAGGCCCGCGGGAATGGTGAGCCAGTCATGGCAGTGCACCAAGTCGTAGTGCACATTGCTTTCGCGCACCGATGCAAGCGCAAGCTTTGCGAATTCGTCGGTGGTGCCCACAATGTCTGACGGGTAGTTGCTGTCAAGTGGCATGGAAATAATATTGCCATATGCGCCAACGCGCACCGTGTTTCCGCCAAGCTCGATGAGCCGCACGTTTTTGTGCGGCGATGAAATCTTGCCTCGCTGGCGAGGGAGGTAGAGGTCGACAACCACCCCGAGGGCTGCCAAGTGGGAAACTAGCTCAAAGCAATGGACCCCTAGTCCCCCAGTTATGGAAGGCGGGTACTCCCAGCCAAGCATAGCTACCCGCAAAGAAACCAACTCTTCATCAAAACAGTTCCTCCGCGATGGTGGAACGCAACCGTTTTTAATAAAGCTATCGACTTACCTGCATGGTTGTTGTTTCAGGTCCGTTTGATGCTGAAAAGTGCCTGGCGCGCGAGTGGGTGCTTGCCAACCGCACTGGCTCTTACTCGTCGTCCACCATTGCGTTTGCCAACACAAGGAAGCAGCATGGCCTGCTGGTATCGGGAAGCGGTGAGGGGCGCCATCTCCTGGTCTCAAAGCTTGAGGAGAGAATAGATGAATGGGAGCTATCCACAAACCAATACCAGGGCGCAGTGCACCCTGACGGGTTTTCTCGCCTGCTCTCCTTTTCGCAAAGCCCGCTGCCCACATTCGAGTATGCCGCAGGCGGCGCGCGCGTGGAAAAGACGATTTTCCCAATCGAGGGCGCCGAGGCGTTTGGCGTGCGCTATGCAATTTCCTCAAAAACGCCATTCAGGTTCACAGCAAGGCCTTTCCTGAATTTCAGGCCAAGCAACAGCGTGGCAAACTGGAAGGGCGGATACGAGGTCAAAAGCGCAGGGAGGGCGCTGCACGCAGCGCGAGGCGGAATGCAAGCAAGCGTGTTCTCGGACAGCTGCGCCTTTGCCCGGAAGGATGAATGGTACTACGGCATGCTTTACGCGCGCGACTCGGAGCGGCAGACCGAGTGCGTGGAGATGCATTATTCCCCCGGCGAGTTTTCGCGCATGTGCAGGGGCAACTGCGAATTTTTCATAATAGCCTGCGAAGGCGAGGCGCCGCGGATTGACCCCAAGGCTGAGTTTGGGCGCGCGCTTTTGCGGGCAAGGGAAAATTCAGCGCCGGCTGGAAGCGGGAGGGAAAAGGACAGGTTCCTATCCGCGCTTTTGCAATCTGCAGATGCATTCGTGGTTTCGCGCAATGGCGTGCCGTCCATAGTCGCAGGCTACCCCTGGTTTGGGGAATGGGGCAGGGATGCTTTCATCTCGCTTCCAGGCCTGCTGCTTTGCACAGGAAGGCATGCAGAGGCGAGGGGCGTGCTTGCGAGGTTTGCCTCGAGGATAGAGGGAGGGCTGGTGCCCAACCTCATTTCATGGGACGGAAAGGCGAGCTACAATTCCGCTGATGCCTCGCTTTGGTTCCTGCGTGCATGCTCGCAGTATGCCGCAGGGGCAAAGGACGCTGCATTTGTTTCCGAGGTTTATTTGCCAGCTGCCAAGAAAATAGTGGAAGGCTACATGAGCGGCACGCAAAACGGCATACGCATGGATGATGACGGCTTGGTGCGCGCAGGCGAGATGGGCTCGAATCTCACATGGATGGATGTGCTGTTTGCAGATGGCAGCAGCCCCACGCCCCGCTGGGGAAAGCCAATCGAGGTCAATGCGCTTTGGTATGACGCGCTGATGCGCTGCAAGGAGGACTTCAAGGCAACTGATGAGAATTTCTCTGAGATGTGCGCAGGCTTGGCTGCCAAGTGCGCGCGCTCGTTCCAGAAATTCTGGAATGCCAAGGAAAAGTGCCTTTACGACGTGATAGAGCCGAACTCAGGCAAGGTGCGGCCCAACCAGCTGTTTGCTGTTTCGCTTGCGCATTCAGCGCTTGCGCCTGCCAGGCGGGAGGCGGTGCTGGAGAAAGTTACGCAGGAGCTTCTCACGCCGCTTGGCTTGCGCACGCTATCCCCGCGCGACCCGGATTACAGGGGAAAGTATTGGGGCGACATGCGCGAGAGGGACAGCGCGTATCACAATGGCTGCGTCTGGCCCTATCTCATGGGCGCATACATTGACGCCAGGCTGAATGTGAAGGGCGACGGCGCAGCATGCCTGAAGCTTCTTGCCCCCTTTGCGCGCCAGATGGAAACTTATGGCGTGGGCAGCCTGCCAGAAATACTTGAGGGCGGCACGCTGCGGCCTGACGGCTGCATTGCACAGGCGTGGAGCGTGGCTGAGATACTCAGGGTTTACACTAAGCTGAAGCGATGAATCAGATGCTTATCGTGTCGCCGAGCTTGGGCGCTGACGCATCGTATCCTTCCAGCGCGAGCTCGTCGGCGAACTTGTCGCAGTGGTCGCCGTGAACGCAGAGCACTTTTTTCGGCTTGAGCTGCTCCACGAGCTCGAACAGCTCGGTGCGCCCGGCATGCGCTGAGAAATCAAGATAGCTCCAAGGCGCTTTGGGCGTGATTTTCACCCCGTCATATTCCACGAAGCCTTTGTTGATGAGGTTGTAGCCATTGGTGTCCTCCACGCAGTAGCCTGTGAAGATTGCGCGCGATTCAGGGGACATCTTGAGGAGGTAGCCAAGCGCAGGCCCGCCCTGCAGCATGCCGGCGGTTGCGATTATAACACCGGGGCGCTTGAGCACCTTGCCACGCTCCGCTGGGCGCAATATGGGCTTGCAGCTTTCCATGTCCTGCCTGAAGCGCTTGAAGTCCTTCACATAGTGCGAGTGGTGCGAAAGCGCCTCGCAGACACGCCAGCCCATGCCATCCACCCAGATGTCCACGTCGTGGTTGATGGAGCGCACTATCCTGATGAGCTCCTGCGTCCTGCCGATTGCAAATGCCGGAAGGAGCACAGTACCGCCCTGCCCCAGCGTTTCCTCCACCAATGATTTCATTTTGATCTCAAGCTCCTTTCTTGAGGGGTGGTCGCAGTCTGAATAGGTGGACTCGATGATAAGCGCATCGGGGCCTTGCGGCGGCGGCTCGGAGGCGAATGTCGTCTTTGTTTCCTCGCCCTTGAAGTCGCCGGTGTAGACCACGCGCTTGCCCCCGCTTTCCACGTCCACGAAAGACGCGCCGGGGATGTGCCCGGCCTGGTGAAGCGTAACAGTGGAATCGCCGATTTCGTACCATTTCTTGTAGGAAAGCAGCGTTGCGTTCTCGCGCATGCGCTTTATCTGCGC
>Ga0172369_10005359_pt1 | contig 15849 bp, 12 predicted proteins | sample LakKiv25m_FD_114539 | JGI IMG/M metagenome (GOLD analysis project Ga0172369, IMG submission 114539) | Freshwater microbial communities from Kabuno Bay, South-Kivu, Congo - kab_022012_11.25m | ecosystem: Environmental > Aquatic > Freshwater > Lake | place: Democratic Republic of the Congo...
AACTGAAGGCCGTCAACCTGGCGCAGCTGGCCGGCATGGACGAGGACGCAACGATTTCCCTGCACATGGGACTGGGCATGTGGATACGCAACAACTTCGGGCTATGGTCCGAAGGCAGCCAACTGATGAAGGATCTGGATTGCTTGCACGCGGATGAAGCGTCGGGCCGCATCATCGACGCCTTGCTGGCGCATGTGAAGGCGAATCCGATTCCGGCGCGGCTCAAGGCCCAGGCCCGGGCCGAACTCAAGCCCAAGATGGACAACGACCTGAAACCAAGCGAGCCAGCCAAGGCGCAGGGCTGACCGGATGCCGAGGTGCTGCCTCGGCGCGCCGTCTCGACCGTCTCCACCGGTGCCGGATTGTCGAGGTAGTCATAGCGCGCCTTCATCTCGCCTTTCTGGAAGTCTTCCAGCACTTTGGAAAAACGCCCTTCAGCCTCGCCGAGGAACACGCAATCGGCATGCGCCTGCGTCTCGTCCGCGTGCAGCATTGTGCCGATGCCGCCGAAGATGACGGGGATGCCGCGGGCGCGGAAGCGATCGCCGATTTCCCAGCCGCGCGGCGACTGGCAGGTGAGCATCATGGAAATGCACACGAGATCAACGTCTTCTTCGAAGTCGATCGGCTCCAGGTGTTCGTCCGTGAAGCGCAGGTCGTGCGCTTCCGGCACGCATGCGGCGAACACCACCGGGCCGTGCGGCGGCAGGTGGAACTCAGTCTGGTGTTCGAGCTTGGGCCACTTGGGGTAGATGAGGCGGATGCGCACGCTGGTCCTTCTGGCCGCGCGGCGCGAGGCCGGCGCGGGGGATGGTGGCGCGCGACCGTCCGCGCGCCGGGCGCGGTTTTCGCAGAACATGCGTCTGCGGTCCACTGTCTTTTTGAAGATCACCGTGGATCGGCGCCACTGTGAGGCGTGAACAGGCGGCGATAGATGCGGTCCAGCGGGTTTGAGCCGAAGCGCCGAAAACGATACTTGCGGATGGTGAACTCTATCGAAAAGCACACGCCCAGGGCGACATAGGACAAGAGGCCGGCGTAGAGCGCCCACCACTGGCGCAGGGCCGGCGTGGCAAGCAAGGCGCAAGTCGTTCCATTGACGATGAAAAAGCCGATCCAGAACTGGGTCACGCGCCGGCAATAGACGACTTCTGCGTCCGAGAGATCATCGACTTGCAGGCGGGCAAAGCGCTCGACCATCGGTTGCGAGCCGCGCCGCAGCGTCGTGGCGAACTGGCCCAGCAGCAGCGCATTGACCAGCGCCGGGTAGGCGAGGACGAAGCGCTCGTCATCGGTGGCCATCGCCAGGAGCATCAAGGCGGCGATCGCGAGCGGTACGCCGAGGGTGGCCTTGAACTGCTGCGGACGCCGGACCATCGTGCGCAGGATGCCAGGCAGGAGGATCAGCAGGACCAGCAGACCCACGCCGCGGGTGCCAAGGTGCGACAGGCCCGCGTAGACCGCCAGTGGATAACCAAGAAAAATAATGGCTTGCAGAATCGTTCCCAGGAGGGACCAGGGAATTCGACTTGGGGAAGGAAAGGCGCGCACGGGCTACGTCATGCCCAGCAGGACGGGTCCGAGGGCCTGCATGACCGCTCTTCCGTTCGGGAACCGGTCGTCGGCCCTCTTGGCCATCATGCGCGCGATGGCCGGAGCCAGCTCGGCCGGAAGATCCGGGTTGAAGGTGCGCGGATCCGGCACGGGCGCTACGGCGTGGGCGAGGAAGACATTGCCCTCGGTGAAGGGCAAGCGCCCCGCAACCATTCGGAAAAGCACGACACCCAGGGCATAGATGTCAATGCGGTGGTCGATCTGGCCGTTGAACTGCTGTTCCGGCGCCATGTAGTAGGGCGTGCCGACCATCATCGATTGATCGCGATCCGCGTCGCTCTGCAACCGTGCCAGGCCAAAGTCAAAGAGCTTGACGACGCCATCCGGCGTGACCAACACGTTGTTCGGCTTGACGTCACGGTGCAGCACCTGGTGGGCGTGGGCGTAGTCGAGTGCGGCGCACAGCTGCTCCATGACCGAGTGGACAAACTCCAGGTCGTGCAAGACCTTGTTCTGCGACAGGTAGGCGCCCAGGGTCTGGCCCGGCACGTGCTCCATCGCGTAGTACAGGTTGCCGTCCGCGATGCCGATGTCGTAGAGCTTGACGATGTTGGGGTGGTCGAGCGCGGCAGCCACTTTGAATTCGCGAAGGAAATAACGGCGTGCGGTCTCCTGCGTCATGCTCGACGAGGCGAGGAACTTGAGGACGACGCGCCGATCGAGCAGGTCGTCGTGGGCGCGAAAGACGATGCCGTGGCCACCTTGACCCAACAGCTCGAGATCGCTGTAGCGTTCGGCGATGGAGCGTGGCACGCCGCCCGGCCATGGTGACGTAGACGAATCCGCCGCCTGGCGCGACTCCGCGGCAGCGATGACGCGCGGCAAGGTGAACCCACCAAGAGAACTGGACTTGTTGCCGCCGGTGTAGAGGGCGCTGGACGCGGCGCCCGAGCCCGAGATCGTCGACGACGCCTGACCCGAGGGGTAGCTGTGCGCGCCAGAGACCGAAAGAGGCGGACGCGGCGTGGGCGCTGCCGGCACGACCCGCGGCGGTGGGGTCGGCGGCGGCGTGGGTGGCGGCGGCGTGGCGGGCACGTAGCGTGGCGCGGCGGCCTGCGTTGCAGTTGCAGATGCTACGCGAGGTTGCGTGTGCGGAGCCGCCGGCGCGGGCGCGCCGGGTGCGGGCCCTTCGGCGGGCACCAACGCGAGGCCCGCCGCCGCGCGCGCGCCCGTCACGTCTGGAGGCAGCCTTGGCGGCGCCGGCATCGGCGAGGCTGGAGCGCCGCGCGGCGTGGCCAGGACGGTCGGCACAGGCCGCAGTCCGCCACGCGGCACGGATGGCGGTGCGGCGGGCGTCACCAGTGCGAAGTCAAAAGAGACATTGGCATCGCTTGAGCGTTCCAGCCCGCCCAGATCCGGCACGCGCAGCAGACCGCGCAGCAGGTCGCGCAACGGTCCGGCGCCGACACGGCTGGTCGCCTTGATCCAGACCACGCCGAAACCTGGAGTAGTTCCTTGGCCTTGACCGACCGAGCGCACGATCTTGGCGCTCACGCAGATGTCCGGTGCGCGGTGCCCAGGTGGGCGCATCTGGATCTCGATCTGCACGCCGACCGGCAGCGCCACCTTGGCGGTAAAGTAGCCCCCCGCCGGCCCCACATTGACGCACACGACGTCATGGCGCGACGGCCCGACCGTCGCAACCGCCTTGATCAAGGCGATGTAACGCGGCGAGGTTCTGCGGTCTTGGTTCATGTGAGGTGTCGGCAATGCGGCAAAGAGGATGGCATCTTCGTCACAGCGCCATGGAAAGGCAATGCCTGATCGGCGCGGCTGTGTGGAGATGTGTGTCCATCAAGTGGCGGCGCCGCAGGCCCGCTGATCGGTTAGCGCCGGCAGACGCGCCGCGCCAGTGCGACGACGGCCTCGTCGCGGTTGTGGCCGTCCTTGGTGCTCTGCTCCGCTTCTGCAAGCAAGGCCTGGGTGGACGGTCGCCGCCGGTTGGTGTGCAAGCACGCAAAGCGCACCTTGACGAGCGTGTCCGTGCTGACGGCGAGCGTCGCCGCTTCCTGTTCCATTTCGGCCACTGCGGCTTCGCTCGCCTTGTCGCCGAATGCCAGCCACATGCGCCGCCTGCGCCCGGCGTCCTCTGCCGCGCCGCCGATCAGCCGAAACAGCACGAACGCAAGCGCGACGACGAAGATCCCTAAAATCAACAGCTTTGTCGGCAAGCGCAGGGGCTGGCCCATGGGCACCGCCTTGCCTTCGATGTCGGGTATGCGCAGGGGGTCCGGCGCGCCGCAGCGCGGGCAGGGGCCGCGGTCCATCTCGACGATCTGGCCGCAGACGACACACGGCAATGTCGTGGCGCCGCGGCGGCTTTGCGCTGCAAGTGCAGCCTGTTCGGCTGCTGCATCGCCCGTCAGCCGCGCCCTCTCGACCAAAAACACGTCGTCGGCGTGTTGCTGCGCGGCAGCGTCGTCCGCAGCGTCCGTCTCCGCCTTGGCGGCGCCAAGTGGATGGCAGCGGAGGCAGCGCTGCTCCGCGCTGACCAACCGCGCGTCACAGGTCGGGCAACGAAGCGGATCTGCTTGCCGTTTCGTCGGCTTGTCGGGCGCCGGGCCGTCATTGTCCGCTGAGCGCTCCGCCTTGCACTTGGGACAACGCGTCGCAACGCGGCTCAGGTTGTGCTGGCAAGCGGCGCAGCGCGACATGCGGCGCGGCGGACCGCTGTTGTCGTGCGGATCCGGCGCGGCGCAATGCGGGCACTCGGTGTGGTGCGCAAGGATGATGCCGCGGCAGGTGGAGCACAGCAGCACGGGCTGCTTGGGCAACGGATCATCCTTGCCGCAATGCGGACACGTCTTGCGTGTCGACGGCACGGGCTGGTTGCAGTGAACGCACGCTGCCATGGACCATCCCCCGCGACGGACACGCGACCAGGCGGCAGGTGGACCGTTGGTGCGCGGGCGGCGCGTATCCTGCCACGGCCGCTCTGTGGCGCAAGTCGGCCGAGAAAAGGTGGGGCAACAGGCGATCGGGGCACTCGTTCGTGCCGGCCGGATTGCCTCACCGCCGGACTTTGTTTAGACTCTCGCGGCATTTCCCGCTGGGGCTCCGCGCGCGATCCGATCGTGCACGGAAGGGCAGGTCGGAGTGGTCATGATGCGCGGCAAGCCGATCGGCTTCACGTTGGTCGAGATGATGGTCGTCGTGGCGATCATCGCGATCCTGGCCGTCGTGGCGACGCCGGCCTACACCAAGTACCTGCGCGAAGCCAAGTCTGCGGAAGCGACGCAGATGATTGACGTCATCAAGAAAGGTGCGGTGGCCTACTACACCATCCCGCGCACGCTCGCCGACGGCAACAAGGTTCCCTGCCAATTCCCGCGCGCCAACCCGATCACGCCGGTTGGCGGAACGTGTTGTCTCGATGCGAACGACAGCGACAACGACGAGCGCTGCGATGCCCGGCCGGAGCTGTGGCATTCGCAGACCTGGTCGGCCCTCAAGTTCCGTATTTCGGAACAGCACTACTTCCAGTACCAATTCGAGAGCGGCGGCGTCCTGTCGGGCGCCTGGTTCATCGCGTCAGCGTATGGCGATCTCGACTGCGATACGACGCGCTCGACCTTCCAGATGTATGTCGGCGGCGATCCGAACGCCACCTGGTCGGAGTGCGACACGGTCATGACTTCCGGTTTCTTCCGCGACTCCGAGACGGAGTAGCAGCCCGGTGCCGGCGCGGCCTTGACGGCACGCAGCGAGCGCGCGAGAAGACCGCTGCCGCGCAGCGCCACCGTGCGGCCAAGGAACACACCATGCTCTCGCTCGCCTCTCGCCCGCGGCGCAACCGCAAGTCGGCCACCATTCGCGCCATGCACGCCGAGACCTGGCTCGCGCCACGTCACTTCATCCTGCCCCTCTTCATCCACGCCGGCCAAGGCTGCGAGCCGATTGCCTCCATGCCCGGCTGCGAGCGCCTTGACCTGGACGCCCTGGAGCGCGAGGTGCAAGGCGCGATCGCCGATGGCATCGGCGCGGTCGTGCTGTTTCCCGCCGTCGATGAAGCGCTCAAGAACGCCACCGGCGATGAGTGTTACAACCCGAACGGCCTCGTGCCGGTCGCGATCCGGCGCTTGAAGGCGCGGTGGCCCGACCTCGTCGTCATCACCGACATCGCCCTCGACCCGTACAACAGCGATGGCCACGACGGCATCGTCGCGCCAGACGGGCGCATCCTGAATGACGAAACCGTTGCCGTGCTGTGCAAGCAGGCCTTGTGCCAGGCGCGCGCCGGAGCGGACATCGTCAGTCCATCGGACATGATGGACGGCCGCGTCGCCGCCATCCCTGCCGCGCTGGACGCCGAAGGCTTCACCGGCGTGTCGATCCTGGCCTACACCGTCAAGTATGCTTCGGCCTTCTACGGGCCCTTTCGCGACGCGCTGGCCTCGGCGCCCAAGTTCGGCGACAAGAAGACCTACCAGATGGATCCCGCCAACCGCCGCGAAGCGCGCCGCGAAGTGGCCGCCGATGTGGCGGAAGGCGCCGACATGATCATGGTCAAGCCAGCGGGACCCTACCTTGATGTCATCGCGGAAGTGCGTGCGGCCACAGACCTTCCGGTCGCCGCGTACCAGGTCAGCGGCGAGTACGCGATGTTGAAAGCCGCGGCGCAGAATGGCTGGCTCGACGAGAAGAAGGCCGTGCTGGAGAGCCTGCTGGGCATCCGCCGCGCCGGCGCCGACGTGATCCTGACCTACTATGCCCGCCAGGCGGCGCGCTGGCTGGCTGAGTCATGGCAGCAGAACAAGTGACGACCGTGCTGGGCTCGCAGGCAACGCTGCTGGCGCTGAGCATCGCGGTGCTGGCCATCGGGCCGCTGCTGCTCGGATTCGTGCAGCGCTTCGGACAGGTGCTGTTGGCCCTGGACGGCTTCGTGCTCGTGTCGGTGGGCGGCCTTGTGCTCGCTGACGTGATCCCGCACGCGATCGAGCACGGCGGCGGCCTCGCCCTGCCGATCGTGCTGCTCGGGCTGCTCGGGCCGGCCCTGCTGGAAAAGGGCCTGCACCGCGCCGCCCATCAAGTGCACATGGCCGCGCTGCTCCTGGGTCTGGCCGGGCTCGTGCTGCACGCGGGCATTGACGGCCTTGCCCTCTCTGGCACACAAGGGTCGGATATCAGTGAGAACCTTGCGACGGCCGTCCTGCTGCATCGGCTGCCCGAAGGGCTGACGATCTGGTGGCTGCTGCGGCCGGTCTACGGCGCGCGCATTGCGCTGGCGACGCTGGCCCTGGTCGCCGGTGCGACGGCCGCCGGCATGGCGTTGGCAGGAGGTGTCAGCGTGGCCGAGAGCGGCGCGCTGCCAGCGTTGATCGAAGCGCTCGTCGGCGGTTCCCTGCTCCATGTCGTCATCCACCGCCCGCACCCGAGCGTGCACCAGCCGCGCCCCGGGCGCCGGCATGTCGCGGCCGGGCTTGGCGCGTTGGCGGGTGCCCTGCTGCTCTACGCCATCTTCTCGCAAGGCGAAGGTCATCACGGCCCCGGTCCGCTGGGCGATGGCAGTGCACACCATGCGGACGGTCCTTGGTGGCATGGCCTGTTCTGGACCCTCTCGCTCGACAGCGCGCCGGCCCTGCTGATCGCCTACGTCGCCGCGGGACTCGTGCAGGTCGCGCTGCCGGCGGCGTCGGTGGCGTGGATGGCGCGCGGCAACCGCCTCAGCCAGGCCTTGCGCGGCATGCTTTTTGGGCTGCCGCTGCCGATCTGTTCGTGTGGCGTCGTGCCGGTCTACCGCAGCCTCGCCTTGGCTGGCGTGCCGACCTCCGCCGCCATCGCATTCCTCATCGCTGCGCCAGAACTTGGCCTGGATGCTGCGCTTCTTTCCGTGCCACTGCTGGGCCCCGGTCTGGCCATCGCGCGGGTCTGCGGCGCCGCCTTTGTCGCGCTGGGTGCCGGCTGGCTGATGGGGCGCCTGATGCCGCACGGCAACCGCGCGCCCGACCTGCCGCCGAATGCAGCCACTGTCGATGAGCGCGCGCACAAGAACCGCACCGACTGGCACCACCGCCTGCTCGAAGGGCTGCGCATCGGCCTCGGCGAGATCGTTGACCATACCGGACCTTGGGTGTTGCTGGGTCTCGCCATCGCGGCCGCCGCGGCGCCCCTGCTCGAGCACGGCGTGCTGACGCGCCTGCCGCCGGGCGTCGACGTGCCGCTGCTCGCCTTGCTGGGCATGCCCGTGTTCGTGTGCGCCTCGGGTGCGACGCCGATGGTCGCCGTGCTGATAGCGGGCGGCGCTTCGCCGGGTGCGGGTCTGGCGTTCCTCCTGACCGGACCCGCCACCAACGTGGGCACGCTGGGCGTGCTGGCCCGTATCCATACCCCTCGATTCGCTCTCACTTTTGCCGTTGCAATTGCCACGATGGCCATCGGGCTGGGGTATGCCGTCAACCTGCTGCTGCCCGGCTACACCGTTCCGGCCATGACCGCTGAGGCGGAAGCGGCGCCCGGTTGGCCGTCGATGCTGGCGCTGGTCCTGGTGGGGGCGCTGTTTCTTGCTTCGCTGCTGCGCCAAGGGCCGCGGCGGTTCCTCGGGCAGATCCTGGCTTTTGCCAATGGCGATGGGACACAGCACGCAGATGACCATGACGACCACGACCACGGCCACGGGCACGACCACGGGCACGACCACGACCACGATCACGGTCACGAACCTGAGGCCGCCGCGGACCCTGTCGCGGAAACCGCAGCGCACGACTGCGGCTGCGATCACTGCCCACGCTAGCCGTCCAAACGGGCCTTGAGAATCTCCTGCACCTTTGCAGCATTGCCCTTGCCCGCCAGCGCCTTCATCACCTGGCCGACAAAGAAGCCCAGCACTTGCGTGTGCCCCGCGCGGTAGCGTTGAACTTGAGGCTGCGCGCGGGCGAGGACCTCGTCGACCGCCGCCTCCAGCGCCGCCACGTCCGACACCACCGCGCCCGCCTGTGCCAGTTGCTGCGCCAGCGCCGTGGCCAGGGGCTGCGAATCGCCAAACGCACCTTGCAGTACCTCCGCGAGCATCTTGTTCGACAGGTCGCCCGCGCGCCAGCGATCGCACAGCTGTGCCAGCATGGGCATCGCCGCGCGCACGTCGGATGCGCTCCGCTGCGAGCGGCCGAGGGCGGCCTGCACCTGCGTCAACAGGAAATTCGCCAGAGCCAGCGCGCGGTTGGCGTCCGGCCTCTGGCCAAGCGCGGCCTCCCAGGCGGCCAACCGCAGCGGATCCTCGGTCAAGGCCAGCGCCTGCGCCGGCGGCAGCCCGAAGTCGCGCTGCAGGCGCTGCCTTTGCGCGGCGGGCAGCTCCGGCAACTGCGCGCGCAGCAGCTCGATGTCCGCGCGCAGCAGGACAAGAGGCAGCAAATCCGGATCTGGAAAATAGCGATAATCGTGGGCCTCTTCCTTGGAGCGCATCGCCTCCGTGCGACCCAGGTCCGCATTCCACAGCCGCGTCTGCTGCACCACGGACGCGCCAGCGCGCACAAGCGCCACCTGCCGCTCGATCTCGTAGGCCACCGCGTCGCGCACGCCGCGAAAGGAGTTGATGTTCTTGATCTCGCAGCGGGTTCCCAGCGTCTCTTGGCCCAGCGGCCGCACCGAGACATTGGCGTCGCAGCGCAAGGAGCCTTCTTCCATGTTGCCGTCGCAGACACCCAGGCACACGAGAATCGCACGCAATTCACGGAGATAGTCCGCTGCTTCCTCCGGCGTGCGCAGGTCCGGTTCGCCGACGATTTCGATCAGCGGCACACCGGCGCGGTTCAGATCGATGCGCGTGGTCGCCGCCGCCGTGGCGCCGTGGATGGACTTGCCGGCGTCTTCTTCCAGGTGGATCCGCAAGATGCGCGCGCGGCGGATGCCGCCTTGGGTCTGTATGTCGAGGTGGCCATGGCGGCAGATGGGCGCGTCGGCCTGGCTGATCTGGTAGCCCTTGGGCAGGTCGGGATAGAAGTAGTTCTTGCGCGCAAACACGGATGTCTCCGCAATGTCGCAACCCGTGGCCAGACCCGCCAGCACCGCCATGCGCACCGCTGCACCATTGAGGACCGGCAGTGCGCCGGGCAGGCCCAGGCAGACCGGGCAGACGTGGGCATTGGCCTCGGCGCCAAAAGTCGTAGAACAACCGCAGAAAATCTTGGAGGCGGTGCGCAGCTGCGCGTGCACTTCCAGGCCGATGACCGACTCGAAGGCGGGCATCATGGCGCGGCTCCCCAAGGCGGTCGCAGCAAATCCGTAGCAGAAAAGCTGGTATAGGCGTCGCCGATGCGCAGCAGGGTGGCCTCGTCAAAAGGCCGGCCCAGCAGCTGCAGGCCGATGGGCAGGCCGCTGGGATGCAAGGGCAGCGGCAACGAGAGTCCTGGCAGTCCCGCGAGGTTGGCGCTCAGCGTGAAGACGTCCATCAGGTACATTTCCAGCGGATTCTCAGACTTGCCGCCGATCGGCCAGGCCGGCACCGGCGATGTCGGGCCCGCCAGCGCATCGCAAGTCTGCAGCGCGGCAAGCAACTCGTCGTGAATGAGGCGCCGGACCTGGCAGGCCTTCTTGTAGTAGGCGTCGTGGTAGCCGGCGGAAAGGGCAAAGGTTCCCAGGAGGATGCGCCGCTTGACCTCGGCGCCGAAGCCCTCCGCGCGGCTCTTGGCGTAGAGGTCGTCGATGCCGTCGCCCGCTTGCGGCACGGCGCGGTGGCCGAAGCGCACGCCGTCGTAGCGCGCCAGATTGGCAGACGCCTCGGCCGTGGCGATGAGGTAGTAGGTGGCGATGCAGAACCGCGTGTGCGGCAGCGCCACGGGTACGAGCACAGCGCCGTGGTCCTCCAGGACGTGCAGGGCGGCCTGCACCGCGGCGCGCACCGCCGGATCCAGCCCTTGCGCATCGTCAAGGTATTCGCGCGGCACGCCGAGGCGCAGGCCGCGCACGTCGCGCGTCAGCGCCGCCTCGAAGTCGGGCACCGGCGCCGCCGCGCAGGTCGAGTCGCGCGCATCCGCGCCGCTGATCACCTGCAGGAGGCGAGCCGCGTCGCGCACCGTGCGCGTCAGTGGGCCGATCTGATCCAGCGACGAAGCGTAGGCCACGGCGCCGTAGCGCGACACGCGGCCATAAGTCGGCTTCAATCCAACGATTCCACACAGGGCGGCCGGTTGGCGGATGGAGCCGCCGGTGTCCGTGCCGAGGGCGGCTGCCACGAGGCCCGCCGCCACCGCCGCCGCCGAGCCGCCGGAGCTGCCGCCGGGAACTCGATTCAGATCCCAGGGGTTGTGCACGCAGCCGAAGGCCGAGCTCTCGCTCGATGAGCCCATGGCGAACTCGTCGAGGTTGGTCTTGCCGATCAGCACCGCACCGGCCGCCTTCAAGCGCGCGGTGACGGTGGCGTCAAAAGGCGGCTGATAGCCGTGCAACATGCGCGATCCCGCCGTCATCGGCATGCCGATCGCCGCGAGGTTGTCCTTGAGCGAGATCGGTACACCGGACAGAGGCCCCAGCGCGCGTCCAGCGGCGCGGTCACGGTCCAGCTGCGCTGCCGTGGCCAACGCTCCCTGGGCATCGACATGCAAGTGGCTGTTCAGGCTTCCATCCAGCGCGGCAATGCGCGCCAGTGCCGCCTGCGTCGCGGCCACCGCCGAGACCTCGCCTGCCGCAAAGGCCGCAGCACAGCCGGTGACCGTCGCGGTGTGCGCCGTCATGCGCCCTGCCCGAGGACGCGCGGCACGGCAAAGCTGCCCGCCTCCAGCGCTGGTGCATTGCTGCGGATGGCGTGCGCCGCCAGGCCCGGCTGCGCGACGTCCGCCCGCAGCGGCGTGCCCTGCTCGGCGGCGTGGATCATCGGTGCGACACCGGTCGTGTCAACGGCCTGCAACTCCTCGACATACCCCAGAATCGCGCTGAGATCGCGCACCAAGCCGTCGCGTTCCTCTGCGCTGACACGCAGGCGCGCCAGCCGCGCCATCTGGGCGACCACCGCCGCGTCGGCGTGTGGGCTCACGCCGCGCCTCCCGAGGCAAGCGCTTGCTCTGCTTGTGCAATCGCATGCTCGATCGCCGCTTGGATGCGATCCCTCCCCGCCTCGCTCTGCGCCTCGCAGCGCAGCACCAGGATCGGGCCGGTGTTCGACGCGCGCACGAGGCCCCAACCGTCGGCGAAAAGGACGCGCGCCCCGTCGATATCAATCACCTTGTTCGTCCGCTGAAAGGCGGCCGTCACCCGCGCCACGACCGCGAACTTGATGTCGTCCGGGCAATGGATGCGCAGCTCGGGCGTCGCAAAACTCTGCGGCAGGTCCGCCAGCAGCGCCGACAGCGGCGCTTGGGTCCGACTCAGGATCTCCAGCAGCCGGCAGGTGGTGTAGGTTGCGTCGTCGTAGCCGAAATAACGATGTTTGTAGAAGATGTGGCCACTCATCTCGCCGCCCAGTTCGGCCTTTTCCTGCTTCATGCGGTCTTTGATGAGGCTGTGGCCGACCTTGGACATGACCGCGCGGCCGCCGTGTGCCTCGATGTCGTCAAAGAGTGTCTGGCTGCACTTCACCTCGCCAACGATGGCCGCTCCCGGCACCGCCTGCAGCACCGCGCGCGACAGCAGCACCATCAGGCGATCGCCCCAGATGATGCCACCTTGCTCGTCGATGACACCGATGCGGTCGCCGTCGCCGTCATAGGCGATGCCGACATCGGCCTTGTGCTGCGCGACACCTTTCTGCAAATCCACGAGGTTGGCGGCGACGGTTGGATCCGGGTGGTGGTTCGGGAATCGCCCGTCCATGTCGCAGAACAACTCCTCGACCTGACAGCCCAAACGACGCAGCAAACCCGGCGAAACCGGACCCGTGGGTCCATTGCCGGCGTCGACCACGACGTGCAGCCGGCGCGGCCCGAGTTCGATGTGCTGCGCAATCCAGTCGGTGTAGGGTCCGTGGATGTCGTGGGGCGTCACCGCACCAGAACCCCGCACGAAGTCCTCAGCTTGAATGAGGCGCATCAACTGCTGGATGTCTTCGCCGTGCAGGCTGGCCTTGTCCAGCGTGACCTTGAAGCCGTTGTCGCCCGCGGGGTTGTGGCTGCCGGTGACCATGACCCCGCCACCGACCTCCAGGTTGAACGCGGCGAAGTACAGCATCGGTGTCGCCACCACGCCGACATCGATGACAGAGATTCCGCTGCCGCACAGGCCTTGGACAAGCGCGTCGCGCAGCCGCGGGCTCGACAGCCGCGCGTCGCGGCCAACAGCCAGCACGGGCCTGAGTCCGCGACGCTGCGTCATCGTGCCGATGGCCTGGCCGAGCTGCACGATGAGGTCCGTCGGCAGGTCGCGCTCGGCGTCGCCGCGGATGTCATAGGCACGAAAGATGTTTGGATTCACTGGTCATTCCTTTTGAATGTCATGGTGCTATAGCAGGTCGCTGCGCCCTTCGGCTTGCAGCCGGGTCACGACCTCGCGCACGTCCTGCGAGCGATCGAGCGGCAGCACCAGCGTCGCCTTCTCCGTCGCGACCACCGCCAGCCCGCGCAGTCCCACAGCCGCAAGCTGCGGACCCTGGGTGATGAGCACGCAGTCCTCGCAGTCGACCGCCAGCACGTCGCCGACCGCAAAATTCGCCGCGTGGTCAGCTTTGAGCCCCAGAACGCTCTGCCAGGTGCCGACATCCGACCAGCCGGCGTCCAGGCGCACCACACGCAGGTCACGCTCGTGCTCCATCACGCCGTAGTCGATGCTGACCGAGGGGCACAGCGGAAACGATGTCCGCAGCGCCGAGGCGAAGTCCTTGCAGTCATAGCGCAAAGCGCCGTCAATCAGCGGGGCCAGCGCGCTGGCGATGGCGGGCACGTGCGCGCGGATCGACCGCAGCGCTACGTCTGCGCGCAGCACGAAGACGCCGGCATTCCACAGGTGTTGGCCACCTTGCAGGTAGGTCAGCGCGGTCGCCAGATCCGGCTTTTCGACGAAGCGCTTGACCACATGCACGCCACCGGTCAGCGTCTCGTCCAACTCGATGTAGCCGTAGCCGGTCTCGGGCAGGGTCGGTGTCACGCCCAGGGTCACGATGTGCCCCGCGTCCGCCTCCACTGCCGCGCATTGCAACGCCTGACGAAAGCCCTCGGCGTCGGCGACGTAGTGGTCGGCCGGCAGCAGCACCAGGACGGCGTCCGGATGCATCTGCTGGGCAACGATTGCGGCAATCGCCATGCAGGGTGCTGTGTTGCGTGGCGCCGGCTCGCCGATGATCTGGCCTGCCGTCAGCTCCGGCAGGTCCGCCTGCACCGCACCGCACAGGTGGGCAGCCGTAATGACGAGGCGCCGCGCAGGCGGACACAGCGGCGCCACCCGGTCGATCGTCGTACGCAGCAGGTTTTTTTCGCCAAAGAACTTAAGCAGTTGCTTAGGTGTATCGCGGCGCGACAAGGGCCAGAAGCGCGTGCCGCTGCCGCCCGCCATCACGGCGCACACCAGCCGCTCCCGCGGCGCGATCTGGGGCAGAGGCTTGGAAGGCATCGCAACGCTCATGCAGTGGCCGTCAAAATACGGACGTCGTCAGCGACCTTCAGCGGGCAGTCCGTCAGGCGCTTGACGTCGTCGACGGTCGTGTCACTGGCGATCTCGCGCAGCACGAGGCCGTCCGGCGTCACGTCGATGACCGCCAGATCCGTCACGATCCGGTGCACCACGGCCTGTCCGGTCAGGGGCAAAGTGCACGTCTTGAGGATCTTCGGCTCGCCGCCCTTCTCGCAGTGCGTCATCGTCACCACGACGCGCCGTGCACCGGCGACCAGATCCATCGCGCCACCCATGCCCTTGACCATCTTGCCCGGCACCATCCAGTTGGCCAGGTCGCCGTGCTCGGAGACCTGCATCGCGCCCAAGATGGTGAGGTCGACATGGCCGCCGCGGATCATCGCAAAGGACTCCGCAGAGCTGAAGTAGCTCGAACCGGCAATTTCCGTGATGGTCTGCTTGCCGGCGTTGATGAGGTCGGGATCCTCATCCCCTTCGTAGGGGAAGGGGCCGATGCCGAGCATCCCATTTTCACTCTGTAAAATTACATCCATTCCGGGCGGGATGAAGTTCGCCACCAGCGTCGGCATGCCGATGCCCAGGTTGACGTAGTAGCCGTCCCGCAGTTCTTCCGCGACGCGCGCGGCCATCTCATTGCGCGACAAAGGCATGGCGCTCTCCTGAGGCTGCCGCAGAGCGGCTTGAAATTACTTGCTAATCGCCGGAACAGGTGGCGTCTGCGTACCCCCCGCCTCGTAGGCTTGCCAGGCTTGCACGTCGCCGCCCAAGTTGCGACCGGTGAGGCTCTCTAGCGCGAACACGGCCTGGTTGACAAGCGCGCGGTCGTCGCCGCGCAACTGGGCGACCAGGACCGGTACGACGGTGCGGTCGCCGAACTCTGGCAATGCGCGGAGGATTCGCAACTTCTCCTCGCCGTCGTGCGTCGCCTTCAAGCGATGGGCCAGCGCCGGTGCTGCACCGTGCGGCTTCATCTTGGCGAGGGCGGTCAGCAGCCACTGGCGCTCTTCGAGGTCGAGGTCGTCGCGCACCACGGTGGCGATCAGCTTCTGGCCGAGGTGGACGAGGCCCATCGCCTGCGCGGTGCGGCCGGCCTCGCCGCGCAAACCCGGCGTCTCCAGGGCAAAAACCACGGCCGGCTCGACCCAAGGCGTCGGAGCCGCCGCCAGCAGGCGCAGGGCGGCGCGACCGATGTCGCGAGATGCCGAATCGATCAGCATGGTTGCCAGCACCACGGCGCGCTTTGACTGCAGGGCGGCCAGGGCATCCAGCGCCTGCACCCGCGTCGGCACATAGATGCGCGGTTTGGCAGCGAGTTCGAGCAGATCCGCCTCGGCCCCGACATCGCCAATCAGGCCAAGGGCATAGGCAGCGGCAGCCTGCAAGCGCGGCTGGTCGTCCGCCTGGAGCGCCTGCACCAGCGCCGGCACCGCGTCGCGCGACTTGAGCAGGGCCAGGGCCCCCGCCGCCAGGATGCGGGCGCGCGGATCCCGCTGTTGCAGGGTCTCCAGGAGGGGCCGCACGGCACGCGCATCGCCCAGCCGCGCCGCGGACAAAAGGACGTCGATCTGCAGGGCGTCGCCGCGCAGCGATTCCGCGGCGGCCGCCACGGCATCCTTCTCATCGCGGGCATCGATCAGGCTGAGGGCCTGCGCTGCCCGCACCTTGCGCACGGGCACCGCTGTCGGGTCGCGCAGCACGTCAGCCAACAGCCTGGCGTGCTCCGCCTTCTTCGCCTGGATCGCCAAC
>Ga0172369_10005366_pt1 | contig 15840 bp, 7 predicted proteins | sample LakKiv25m_FD_114539 | JGI IMG/M metagenome (GOLD analysis project Ga0172369, IMG submission 114539) | Freshwater microbial communities from Kabuno Bay, South-Kivu, Congo - kab_022012_11.25m | ecosystem: Environmental > Aquatic > Freshwater > Lake | place: Democratic Republic of the Congo...
TCGGGACAAAGTTATATCCAGACAAAGAAAATGATGTATTTAAAATAAAAAGTAATGTAAATAACTAATATCAATTTCCTCACAGGAGAATGTTATGAAAAGATCTATACTGGTTCTAATCGCATTTTTCTTTTTAACTTCTTTTTTATTTTCACAAACAATTCAATGGGAACAACTAAGTGGTCCTCACGGTGGAGCAATTTACTCGATAGTTACGGATAATGCCGGGAATATGTATGCAAGTGCTATGTGGAATATTGGCCCATTTAAATCAACAGACAATGGCGAAACATGGTTTTCAATCAAAAACGGATTAGATCCAGCTAGTCAATATTGTCCAATGAATATAGGCCCAAACGGCGATTTATTTATTGCTGGCGTTTACAATTCTGATTTTTGTATATATCGTTCTACTGATGCTGGCGAAAGCTGGACTGTTTCGTTAAACACTGCCGGATGGAGTATATTTTGCATTTCTTTTGATCAAGACAGCAATATTTATGTAGCAACTTACTCAGGAATTTATAAATCAACCAATAACGGTGAGAACTGGACACCTTACGGCACCTTTACCGGCAGAGCGGTTGCAATTGCAGTTAATGATTCAGGCCATGTATTTGTTGGTGATTATGGGATTTTTTATCGTTCAACCGATGATGGTGTAAGCTGGACGCAACTCGCTGTGGGAGGTGGTACAACCATTGCCATAAATAATTATGGGCATCTGTTTGTGGGATGTTCCGGAAATGGGGGAATCCTGCGCTCTACTAATAATGGCGAAAGCTGGACTTATGTATATCCGGCATATACTATTCAAATTCAGGAAGCATCAACAGTATTAATTGATGTAAACGACGACATTTACTTTCCAACCTATGATGGCAAAGGTGTGATAAAATCAACGGATAACGGTGATACCTGGACCGAGATGAATAATAATCTTGGATATAAATATTTGCGCGTTGTATCAAAAAATTTATCGGACGATTTTTTTGCAGCAGGAGATTATGCTATCTACAAATCAACTGATAACTGTACAAGCTGGCACTCGGTTGGGCTAAATCTTTGTAATGTTAAAAAAATAGCCATCAATTCTGATGATGATATTTTTACTGCTGAATTGGGAGTTAATCGCTCCACTGACTTAGGTCAAACCTGGGAAACAATAAATAATGGTCTGACAAATTTAGATACCCGAACAATCGTAATTAAAAACGATGGAACCGTTTTTTGTGGAGCTGGTTTTAGTAACAGTGATCAAGGTGTGATATTTCGTTCAACAGATAATGGGAATAATTGGGTACGTGCTGATACTGGGATTGCCTGGAGTACACACCTAAACGCAATGGCAGTTGATATTACGGGCAATATTTACGCTGGGGCATATGATGGAGTTTATAAATCAACCAACAACGGAAGCAGTTGGATTAATATTGGCGGAGCTGGAGGTGCCAAAGAATTAGCATTCAATTCTACAGGTGATTTATTTTTAGCAAGTTATGGCGGTGGCTTCTGGAAATTACCCGATGGTGATACAACCTGGGTAGATTTAACTTCAAACATTGGATCAAATTATATATTTACTTTATTTATAGGCAGCAATGATTACATCTATACACACCAAAAACGTTCAACAGATAACGGACAAACATGGACTAACTATAGTGTGGGTGAATTTGTTTATGCTGTTGCTGAAAACTCAGCGGGTCATTTATTTTTCGGAACAAATGATTACGGACAGGGTGTTTATCGCTCATTTGATTTTGGTAGTACCTGGGAATTAATTAGTAATGGATTGCCCACACCAGGATTAGATATAAATTCACTTGCAGTTGATTCTGAAGATTACCTTTACGCTGGTACAAATGGTATGTCTATGTTTAAAACAACCTCCTCGACAGTTTTTCACTTTGATGATCCTTCACTAATTGCACACTATACCTTTGATGGAAATGCTAATGATTTAAGTGGATATGACAATCACGGGAATGTAATTGGAGCCGCTCTTACAACGGATCGCTTTGGTGCTGAAAATTCAGCTTATGAATTTAATGGGTCTTCTAATTATATAAGTATTCCTAATTCACTTAGTTTACAATCTCCAACTACTGAATTAACACAACTTGTCTGGGTAAATATTTATTCCTGGACAGGTCAAGGGTTTTGGGTTCCTGTTCTGATGAAATCTAATTCAGGGGATAACGCATTTCAATATCGTCTTTCAATAGAATCAAATGGAGTAAACACATCAATAAATAATTGGAACAACGCGGTGATTATTCCTGATACAGTTAGCTTCAATAGTTGGTATATGGTCGTCAGTACTTTAAAGAATGATACGGTGAAGGTTTATGTCAATGGTATCTTTAAAGGATCAGGAACTTTAACGGGACCAATAATGCAGGATACCAAACCGTTAGAAATCGGAAGAGATGTCCCCGGATCAACTGAGTATTTTCATGGAAAGATAGATGAGATAAGAATTTATAACAGAGCAATTACAGAAAGAGAAATAGACTCGCTTTATGATGGAGTAGTCAGTATTCCTTATGAAGATAAGTTAAGTATTCCAATGTCATTTAGTTTAGAACAAAACTATCCTAATCCATTTAATCCAAGCACTAAAATCAGTTGGCAGTCGCCAGTAGGCAGTTGGCAAACAATAAAATTATTTGATGTACTTGGTAGAGAAATTGAAACTATTGTTGATGGTTATTATGAAGCTGGACCTCATTCTACATTGTACATTGTTAATTCTTCATTATCAAGCGATGTATATTTCTATCAACTAATAACAGGAGATTTCGTTCAAACAAGAAAAATGATTTTGTTGAGGTAAAAAGAATTTCAATTTTAGTCTTTCGTTGACAACCGGCATTAGTTGTTGGGTGTTAATTTATATTTTTCTTGACTTAATAAATTTATTGTTGCTAATTATAGTATAGCATTTTCATTACTCCGAGAGGGTTTGAGTTCAGAGTAAGTTTTAGATAATTTTAGAGCATACATTTAGACAGCTCTCTCGAAGTAGGTAATAGAAAATAATTTTTATTTACTAATTATCACTCGGAGATCATTATGAAAACTTTTATTAACATTCTTCTTTCTTTTTTCTTTTTCACTTCATTTACCTCTTCACAAACATTTCAATGGCAGCAACTTAATGGTCCATTTGGAGGAACACCCACCTGCATTACTTCCAATAGCAGCGGAAATATTTTTTCTGGCCTTAACGACTATAAAGGTTTCTTTAGATCTCTCGACGAAGGATTAACCTGGCAAAGTATTAACAATGGAGTCGCTTTGGACTATCGAAACGTTGGCTGGATAGTGGTTGATAGTGCCGATAATTTAGTAGCCGGTGCAGGAAGCCATGTTGGAAGTAATGTCTATAGATCTACCGATAATGGCGAAAGCTGGACTAGTATTACATCTGGTTTTGGTGGAAGCTGTGCTGCACAAAATGATAGCGGACATATTTATCTGGGAAACACTGGATATGGCCAATACAGTGTTTCTAAAGATGGAGGATATACCTGGACACATTATTCTCATCCTAGTCCGTTCATATACTGCATTGAGATAAATGACAGCGGTCATATTTTTATTGGAGGAAATTATACTGGTTACCGATCCACTGATAATGGTGCTACGTGGACTGTTTTATCGGGAGGTATTACATCTTCGATAAATTCAATTGCTATTAATTCTAGCGGTCATCTCTTTGCAGGTAATTCACTGGAATATGCCTCTCAGTCTGGAATTTTAAAATCTACAGATAACGGTGATAGCTGGACACCTGTAAAAGAAGGTTTCAGAGTTTATCCAACTCATAATATAGTTATCAACAACGCCGGTGATATTTTCGTGGGAAGCTGGGGTTGGGGAATCTGGCGATCAACAGATGAAGGTGTAACCTGGACTCAGCAAAATTCAGGGCTTCATCATTTCTACATCAAATCATTATACATTTTAAATGATGGAAATATTTATGCAGGTGCAGATGGTGGTGGAATTTATAGGTCAACTGATAACGGTGAAAGCTGGCAGCAAACTGGTGTAGCTTCAGCACAAGTTAAAGCAATTAAAGTAAGTCCGGCTAATGGATCCTTATTTACCTCAACATTTGGAATGTCAAGATCGACTGATTTAGGTTTAACCTGGGAACCAATAAATGTCGGAATATCTCAGCGTGATGTTTTAAATTCTGAAATTAAAAACATCGCTATTAAATCTGATGGTACAATATTTATAGGATATGCAACTAACTGGCCTTCTACATTTGTCTATCGCTCAACAAATAATGGCGATTCCTGGTCACTGGCGCAATCAGGTATCCCGGCAGGGGAAATTCTTGGCTTAACTGTGGACGATTCCGGTTACGTTTATGCCAGCACCGGGCAAGGTGTCTTTAAGTCAACAAACAATGGTGTTTCCTGGTTTAATATAGGCAATACTGGCCAGGGAGGTAAACTGGCATTCAATTCAGCCGGAGATCTATTCCTTGCAACTTATGGATTGTGGAAACTACCGGCAGGAGATACAGCTTGGGTTAGTCTCGGTGTATTTTCGATTTACACATTTTTTATTGCGAGTAATGATTATTTATATACAGATCAGGCGCGTTCTACGGATAACGGAGTAACGTGGACTAATATGCCGCTTGGTAATATGGCTTATTCGTATGCTGAAAACTCACAAGGGCATCTGTTTGCAGGTACATTTAATTTTGGCAGCGGAGTAAAACGCTCAACGGACTATGGAGAATCGTGGGAATCAATAAACTCAAATATTCCTGCACAAGATGTACGCTGCGTTGCTATTGATGGGGCTGACTTTTTGTATGCCGGACCGTGGGGATATTCCTTGTTTAAAACTACAACATCCACTGTAACATCTGTTGAAACCGAAAGACAATTACCAGAAGCATTTTACCTTGAACAGAATTATCCTAATCCATTTAATCCGAGTACAAAAATAAAATTCAGCATACCAGATGTAGGGTCAGGGCTTGCCCTGACGGTATTAAAAATATACGACATTCTTGGTAATGAGATCACTACTCTTGTTAATGAATACAAAACTGCAGGAAGATATGAAGTTGAGTTCGATTCCAATCGTCATTCCCGCGGAGGCGGGAATCTAACGAGTGGAGTTTACTTTTACCAACTGAGGTATGGAGAATACCTAAGTACACGCAAGATGATCTTACTAAAATAATAATTTCGATAAAGCCTCTTAATAAAAGAGGCTTTTATATTTTTTAAGGACGATACAGAAGAAGGAGAAGTTAGATGAAAAGGGTATTTGGTTTTTTATTGCTGGTTTTTTTTAATATTAGTTTGTTACAAGCACAATGGCAGCAGACCAACGGTCCATACAGTGCTGAAATTCGTGCTTTGACAACTTTGGATAGCTATACATTTGCTGGCACCTTGGGCGGAGGCGTTTACAGGTCATCAGATAACGGGGCGAATTGGGTAGCTGTAAATGATGGTTTAACAAATAAAAATATCCGCACACTTGCTGTTGTTGGTATAAATTTGTTAGCCGGTTCAGATGGCAGCGGAGTTTTTCGCTCAACTGATTATGGAAATAATTGGAGCAGAGTTAATACCGGATTGACGAATAATTTTATTCATGATTTTTTGGTTCTTGGCACTGATATTTTCGCAGCTACCTGGGGCGGAGGAATCTTTAAATCAACAGATAACGGATCAAGCTGGAGCGAACTTAATAATGGTTTAACAGTCAATCAGATTTATTGTATCGCTGGAAGCGGATCCGACTTATATGCAGGTACTTTTGGAGGAGGAGTTTTTTATTCATCAGATTATGGTAATAACTGGAATGCTGTCAATTCCGGATTAACAAATCTTTATGTCTATGCTTTAGGTGTTAATGGTTCAAATATTTTTGCTAGTGCTCATCTTTCGGGAGCCTTTTTATCTACAAATCATGGTTCCACATGGACTCCGATTAATACTGGATTAACAAATAATACCATATATGATTTTATCTTTGATAATCAAAATATTTATTTAGCTTCACTTGGTGGAGTTTTCTACTCTACAAATAATGGTACAAATTGGTCGCCTCTAAATGAGGGATTAACTATTCCTTCTGTAAGGACATTAATATTTAATGGGTCAAACCTTTTTGCAGGTACTACGGGCGGAGTCTTCCTTTCAAATAACTACGGGAACAACTGGTCAGATGTAAATAACGGTATCATTAATTCACAAGTAAATTCTCTCACGGGCAATTCTGAATACTTATTTGCGGGAGTTTATGGAGGTGGAGTTTTTAAAACCACTGACGCCGGAGTAAATTGGAATAGAATAAATGAAGGAATAACTGAACCAAGAATAAAAGTTTTGGAAATGTACGGAACAGATTTATTTGCCGGTACTATTGGCGGCGGTGTATTTTATTCAACTAATTATGGGGTTAATTGGTCGACACTTAACAACGGCATTCCATCTAATACCCATATATATTCAATGATAATAGACGGATTAGAAATTTTTGCAGCATCACAAGGCAGCGGTGTTTTTTATTCAACTAATTACGGAACAAATTGGACCTCAGTGAACAATGGTTTAACAAATTTATATGTCTATGCCTTAGACAAACGTGAATCCTATTTATTTGCTGGAACAGGCGGTGGAATGTTTATCTCTACAGATAAAGGTTCCAACTGGACTGAAATTAACAATGGACTAGCAGATTTGAATATTAGAAGTATTGCAATTAAAGGTGATACAATATTTACAGGCACAAATATGGGAATTTACTATTCTATTGATAATGGGTTAAACTGGAATTCTTCTTATACCATAGGTAATACTGCATATTCAATTATTGTTTATGATCATAATCTTTTTGCAGGCTTTTCTATTCGGGGTGTAATGGTTTCTACTGATGGCGGATCAAGTTGGACAGCAGTTAATACCGGTTTGACAGATGAAAATGTTAGATCTCTTTTTGTCAAAGACTCTTATTTATATGCAGGTACTGATTGGAATGGTGTATGGCGTCGTCCCCTCTCAGAAATAATAACCAATGTAGATGAAAAACCGATTTCATCACTGGAAGATTTTGCCTTACATCAGAATTATCCGAATCCGTTTAATCCAAGCACTAAGATCAGTTGGCAGTCGCCAGTTGGCAGTCATCAAACATTAAAAGTGTTTGATGTTTTGGGAAATGAGATTGCAACCCTTGTTGATGAATACAAACCAGCTGGAATGTACAATGTACAATTTACAATGAGCAATTGCGCAAGCGGGGTTTATTTCTATCAATTGACAACAGGAGAATTTACGAACACAAAGAAAATGATTCTGATCAAATAAGTAAAAATTTTTCACCAATCAGCGGAAATAGAAATGAAAAATTTAATTATTGTAATTCTGTCTTTTGCTTTAGCAACTGACTATAAATGTCAGTGGTCAACTGACCCCAATGTCAACAACGCAATTTGCATTTCACCAAACGATCAGTTTGTCCCAAATATTATCAGCGATGGTGAGGGAGGAGCAATAATTACCTGGGAAGATTTTCGCAACGGAGTAAACTATGATATTTATGCTCAGCGAATTAATTCATCAGGCGTTGTTCTTTGGTCATTAAACGGAGTTTCAATCGCCACCGTTACAAAGGATCAAACAATGCCAGTTATTACACCTGATGGTTCTGGTGGGGCGATTATCGTCTGGAGTGATTTTATAAACAGTAATTTTGCGGATATTTATGCTCAAAAGATTAATGCAAATGGGACGGTACAATGGGCGGCTAATGGAATTTGTGTTTGCAATGCTGTTAATGTTCAAAACAATCCAACAATAATTAGTGATGGTTCTGGTGGTGCAATCATTACCTGGCAAGATACCCGCGATGGTGCCTTGGATATTTATGCACAAAGGTTAGATGCAAACGGTATTGCTTTATGGAACATAAATGGCATTCCAATATGTAATACTGACAATAAGCAAGAAAATCCAATAATCGCAAGCGATGGTCTTGGTGGTGCTATTATTGCCTGGCAAGATAACAGAAACGGAACTTCCCAAATTAATGATTATGATATTTATGTTCAGAGAATAAACGCTAATGGTGATGTTCAGTGGGCAGTAAATGGTTTGGCTATCTGTAGTTTAACAGGAAATCAGGTATATCCACAAATCATAAACAACAAAGCAGACGAAGTAATTATAACCTGGTTTGATTTTCGAAATAGTATAGATTCTGATATTTATGCTCAGCGATTAAGTAATAATGGTAGTGTACTCTGGACAAATGATGGTGTTGCAATTTGTACAGCAACTAATTTGCAACAGTACCCTGTTTTGGTTGAAGATGGTGCAAACGGTGCAATTGTAACCTGGTATGACTATCGTACAGGGGTATTTGATGTATATGCTCAGAGAATAAATATCAATGGTGATGTGACCTGGACAACTGACGGTGTTCCAATTTCTATTGAGGTAAATGCTCAAATGAGTCCTGATATAATATCCGACGGACAAGGCGGAGCTATTATTGCCTGGCGGGATTACAGAAATGATATAGATGTAAATATTTATGCACAGCGTGTTAGCGCAAATGGTATAGTCCAATGGTTGGAAAATGGGATCGCAATTTCAACCGCAGCAGAAAGTCAATACCCGCCTATCATTGCAAGTGATAACCAAGGTGGAGCAATTATCACTTGGTGGGATTATCGTAATAATGGTTTAACTTCAGATATTTACGCCCAACAGGTCAGTCACAATGGCCTGCTAGGAGTAGTTACAAATATTGAAGACAATTCCAGCGCGCCAGAATTATTCCAGCTCTTACAGAACTATCCTAACCCATTCAATCCAAGCACGACAATCAGTTGGCAGTCGCCAATAAGCAGTTGGCAAACAATAAAATTATTTGATGTACTTGGTAGAGAAATTGAAACTATTGTTGATGGTTATTATGAAGCTGGATCTCATTCTACATTGTACATTGTTAATTCTTCATTGCCAAGTGGAGTTTATTTTTATCAACTAAATGTAGTCGATCCTTCAACAGGCTCAGGACAAAGTTTTATAGAAACAAAAAAAATGATATTAATTAAATGAGGTCCCAAATGAAAAAGTTTTTTACTATCGTATTTATTGCAATGATTAATTTTTTTCTTGCATCTTACTTATACTGTCAAGCCACACAAGAATGGGTAGCGATATACATAGGCAATTATGGTGCCCACACCCCTTTTTTAGCTTTAGATGACTCCGGAAATGTTTTAATAACCGGAACAAGTGGCGTGGACTATGAAGCTGAAAACTTTTGTACGGTTAAATATAATAATAGCGGCATACAGCAATGGATAAGTTATTACAATGGTCCTGCTTATTGTGCTATTGATGAGGCAAGTTGTATTACAACTGATCATTCAGGTAATGTTTATGTTGCCGGAAATAGTGCAAATATTACCAGAGACTTTGCTGTGGTTAAGTACAATGTAAGTGGTGATGTTTTGTGGATAGCAAGATACGATGGACCTGGTTATGGTTATGACAAACCAGTTGCTATAGCTGTTGATGATTTTGAAAATGTTTATGTTACAGGTCATAGTATGGGCAGTGGATCGAATTTTGATTTTGCAACAATTAAATATAATGCTGCAGGAACGGTGCAATGGATTCAAAGATACAATGGCCCTGCAAATAGTGCGGACTACCCCTATGATTTGGCTCTTGATAACTCAAATAATGTTTTTATCACTGGTTATAGTTTAGGAGCAAACGAGGTAAATGCAGATTGCCTAACAATAAAATATAATTCATCCGGCGTTGAACAATGGATTGCAAGATATGATGATCCAGCGCATGCTGATGACGTTGCAAAGAAAATAGTAGTAGATTCTCTCGGAAATTCCTATATCACAGGAAGTAGTAGATCCTCCACATTTGGAACTTATTCCCGTTGTTTGACGATAAAATATAATTCGGATGGAGCTGAACAATGGATAGCAAAATTTGGAGGGCTGTTGGGCGCTGATGGTGCTAATGATATCGTGCTGGATAATTTTGGAAATCTATTTGTTGCTGGTACTACTTATAATAATCAATCGGGTTATGACTATGCAACTATTAAGTATGATTCAAATGGAGTGCAGGAATGGGTTAATATTTACAATGGATCTGGCAATGGGTTGGATTGTGTTCATTCAATTGCAATTGATAAATGGGGAGATGTTTATGTTACTGGTGAGAGCCTTGGAAGCGGGACTAACTCCGATTATGCAACGATAAAATACACTAATGAGGGTATAGAGAAATGGATTGCTCGGTATAATAGAGCAGAAACGAGTCTTGAACAAGCATTTGATATGGCAGTTGATGATAGTGGTAATGTATTTGTAACAGGGAATGGAGTATATACGGGGGCAACTTACGCCTTCGTTACTATAAAGTACTCGCAATTAACTACTGGAATATTGGACGATGTTAACTCGATTCCAGATCAATTTATATTACATCAAAACTATCCCAATCCATTTAATTCAAGTACTCGTATCTGTTGGCAGTCGCCGGTGGGCGGTCTTCAAACAATAAAAGTGTTTGATGTTTTGGGAAGAGAAATAGAAACGATTGTTGATGGCTACTATGAAGCAGGCAATCATTCTACATTGTACATTGTAAATTCTTCATTGCCAAGTGGAGTTTATTTCTACCGATATCAAGCAGGTGATTACGTGCAGACAAAGAAGATGTTGTATATCAAGTAAGACTTTGATTAAATTAGGAATGGATTCATAATAGAATAAAGGAATTAATTTTATGAATTACAGAAAAAATATTTTTTACAGCAAGGCTGCTATCTGCCTTTTTGTATGTCTTGCATATTTTTCATCTCTAAAAGCACAAAACCTTAATCTTGTTTGGTCAGACGAGTTTAATGGATCATCGCTTGATCAATCCATTTGGTCATTTCAATTAGGGCAATTCAATGATTGTGTGCATTACAGTACAGATCTACCGACAAACACTACTGTAGAAAATGGAAAGCTGCAGCTGATTGCTCTTGAAGAATCTTATCAAGGTTATAGCTATACGGCTTCTGTTATAAAAACAAAACATACTGTAAACTGGCGCTATGGCAGAGTGGAGGCAAGTATAAAGCTGCCAAGTACCAATGGATTTGTACCTGCTTTCTGGTTATTACCTGAAGATGAACGATATGGCTGGTGGCCTTCAAGTGGTGAAATAGATATTATGGAACACCCTACAAATGAGATCACTACAATTTACGGTACTATTCATAGCGAGGCGTATAATTCTTTTACCGGATCGGGACCACGCAGTGGAACTATTGATATTGCTGATGCTGAATCAGCTTTTCATCTATATGCTATTGAATGGACACCTGAAAAGATTGACTTCTTTGTTGATGACCAAGTGTATTATACATTTAACAATGAACATAGCGGATATCAGACCTGGCCATTCGATCAGCCATTCTATATTATCCTTAATATGGCAGTTGGCGGGGGATGGGTCGGTAATCCAACCGCAAGTACGGTCTTCCCAGCTATAATGGAGGTCGATTATGTTCGCGTATATCAAAACTTTGATGATTTTGCATTTTGGGGCCCTGATTATGTAATGCCCAATAGTGATTCTCTTTTGTATTCAGCACCAAATATTCAAGGAATGCAGTATGAATGGAGCTTTCCAAACAAGGCTCAAATTACTGCCGGACAAAACACCCCACAAATAAACGTGAACTGGGGGTCGTTTACAGGTACTGCTGAATTACTTTTAACAAGTACGAAGGAATCAAGATTAATAAAATATCCAGTTACTATGAGTAATAACGTATTAAAAAATTCTGATTTTGAAAAAGGATCAAAGTACTGGAATAAATCAGCGAATTATCCGGCAGATGCTGATTTTATTATTTCAACACAGGATGTCCAATCAGGGGAACGAAGTCTTTTTATTGATGCCACTAGTCCTGGTGTTAATCCTTGGGATATTCAACTTTCACAAACAAATCTTGAGCTTAATCTCGGACAAGCATATTCAGCATCGTTCTGGGCGAAATCTGAAACAAACAGTACGATTACAACCGCAGTAATAAATGCATCTAACTTTAACCTATACGCAACCGAAACATTTCAGTTAACAAACTCATGGACGAAATATAATCTTAATTTTGTTGCTCCGGCATCAGTAACAGCATCACTTAACATTGATTTAGGAGGGCATACCGGCAAATATCACTTGGATAATTTTGAATTTAATCTTCCCGCTGTAGAATCAGGAAATCAAATCAGTAATGCAGATTTTTCTGCAGGTGTTTCCGAATGGAATCTTAATACACTCTATCCGGCAGTTGCACAAGGCATTGTAATAGATGGAGAATATGCCATTGCGATAACTAACGGCGGCAATTATCCGTGGGATATTCATATCGGACAAAACGGATTTACTATTGAGAGTGGAAAAGAATATAACGTATCATTTGATGCATATGCATCTGCTCCCCGTGATATATCACCGATCGTAGGCAAAAACTCTGACCCTTGGACTATTTATAATAGTAATGAGTTAATCCTGTTGTCACCTTATAGAAAGACATACGAGTTTTCTTTTATAATGGAAGAGCCAACAGATACCCAGGCAAGACTTGGTTTTGATATCGGTGTATCTTCAGAGGATGTATTTATCGATAATGTTTTTCTAAGCAGTGGTAGTTTACCAATATCTGTTGATGAAAAGAATATTTCTCCAAGCAACTCTTTTCATTTATTTCAAAACTATCCTAATCCGTTTAATCCAACGACCACTATCCAGTATGCAGTAAGCAATAGGCAATTTGTTTCATTAAAAGTTTACGGTGTTTTAGGAAATGAAGTTGCAACACTTGTTGATGAGTACAAACCAGCGGGAAGTTATGAAGTTGAATTTCAGTCGGCAGTAGGCAATAGGCAGTTGACAAGTGGGATTTACCTTTACAGATTGCAGGCTGGTGATAATGTGCAGACGCGAAAGATGATTTTACTGAAATAATTTTTTGTATTTTTGATACGCGCTTAGGAAAGGGTTTCCCCCAGCCCTGAAACTAAGGCAACACCCTGCAGCTTCGGTTGCAGGGTTATTTATTTATGGGCGCTTAATGATTACAAACAGTTGCTTAATTTTAATAATATTTTTCTTTGATATGACTGAAATTAATTTATATTAATCTCATCCGATTATAATCTACTCCGAGAGAGCTAAGTTAGAGCCATCTAATTATTAAAGCCTGAGGATGACAAATCGATAACTCTCCCGAAGCAGAAATGTTGATAAACATTTTTAATTCCATGGAGGCTTGCCATGAAAACTTTTATACAGATTTTGTTTTTCTTTTTGTTGGTAACACAAATATGTATTGCAACTTGGTATCCTCAAAAAAGTAGGGCATCTATTAAATCTCAACTCACATCATTTCTAAAATATGGAAAGCCACATATGATTTTTAATATTTATGTTAAAACCTTTTTTTCTTTTCTTATAATATCCACCAATATATTTTCACAAAGCCATTTAAATTCAAATGCGAACACCTCTAAAAAAGATTTAATCCAGAACTCAGAATTTATTACCGGAGCAGACGTATCATACTATAATCAAATGAGGGATAATGGTGCAGTCTATGATAATTATGGAATTCAAACAGATTTGCATCAGATACTAAAGAACTATTGGTTTAATTATGTGCGGTTACGATTATTTCACACTCCCGCGGATGAATACAATAATCTGGAACAAACCCTTGCTATGGCTAGTATTGTAAAGGAAAAAGGATTAAAACTGCTTTTAGATTTTCATTACTCGGATTCGTGGGCTGATCCCGGGCAACAAACGAAACCCGCCGCATGGGCTAATCTACCCTTTATAGTTTTGAAAGACAGCATATACAATTATACGAAGTATGTAATTTCCAGATTTAAGGAACAGAACATTTTACCAGATATGATTCAACTGGGTAATGAAATTGTTTATGGTTTTCTTTGGAACGATGGGCGCGTTGGGGATGAGTTTGATACAGATATACAATGGCAGCAATTTACACAACTATTAAATTCCGCTAAACAAGGTGTAAACGATGCACTCGGGATGAATGAATCGATTGAAATAATGATTCATGTTCACTGTGGTGCAAACAATGGCTGGAGTAATTGGTTTTATAATAAATTGTTATCCTATGGTTTTGATTTTGATGTTATAGGTCTTTCATTTTATACATGGTGGGGTAACACTCTTGATGAAGTAGAATTTAATATGAATAGTCTTGCTCAAACATTTAATAAAGATATTGTTCTTGTCGAAATTGCATATCCCTGGACATTAGAAAATCTTGATAATTTTCCAAATATGGTTAATTCACCAAATCAGCTTCAGCCAGGTTTTGATGCTACCGTCGAAGGACAGAAAGCTTACCTTGAAGAAATTATATCGCTGATTAAAAATGTTCCGAACGGAAAAGGAAGAGGTTTTTTCTATTATTCCCCGGATGTGATTTCTACACCACTGATGAGTTCCTGGGGTGAGAATACAACATTATTTGGTTTTACCGGAAATGTCCTCCCTTCTTTTGATGCTGTTTTACCTGAAGATATTGAAAGGGTTACATTAAAATTAAATTCTGTATCAATCCCAGATACTATTGGAATAAATTCTTTTTTTGAAGTCCGCGGTGCATTAGATGGAAATGCTCCCGTAGTTTTGCCTGATAGTAATGTTTTAGATTGGAACGAAAATTCAACGCTTGAACCTCAATACATTGGAGATGAATTATTTGTAACAACTTTTTTCGTTTCTACAAACTCTCAAATACAGTTTAAGTTTTGGTCGCAGGCAGCAAATAACATTGGTCTTGGCGGTGGTTGGGAAACTGGTGTGACCGGAACTAATGAATATGGGGATGCAATTATTAATGTGGATAGAGATACAACTCTTCTTGTACACTTTTTTAACTGCTCGAATGAATTGAAACCTTACGACTGGCTTCCATGGGAAAGGCAGATTAATTCCGTTGCGGTTTGGTTTCGCGTATATATGGCAACCGTTGATGGTGTAAATAAAGGTTATAATCCAGCTTCACCGAATTTGGAAATTGGTATCAGGGGTAACGATTTTAATGGAAATGGTCCATTAAATTGGGAAAATTGTGAAGTGTTGTTAAATAGAGAAACCGATGATACAAATTTGCCGGGATTTCATATCTATTCGGGAGTGGTTTATTATCCGGATTCACTTGCAGGTCAAACTCAATATTATAAATTTTTTATTGAACCTAATGGCTGGGAAAGTTGTGGAGATCATGCATTCTCTATCCCACTTGAAGATAATACATTGCATTGGATTTATTTTGGTAATTCTAATCCGGTTATTGTGAATATTGATGAAGAACCAGTTAATGTGTTAGGTAAATTTATTCTTTCTAATAATTATCCCAATCCTTTTAATCCAAGCACCAAGATCAGTTGGCAAATACCGTCCTTCCAAAATCCTTCCAAAGGAGGGAGTTTAGTAACGTTAAAAGTATTTGATATACTTGGGAAACAAGTGGCAACTTTGGTTAGCGAAGAACAAGGGACAGGAGTTTATAGTATTGAATTTGATGCAAGCAAATTATCAAGCGGAGTTTATTTCTACAGATTGCAAGCTGGGGGTTTTGTGCAGACTAAGAAGATGATTCTCTTAAAATAGCGACATTTGTCGCCTCGTATAAGGTTAAATTAGTAAAAACAAACGAGGTGACAGATGATAAAAAGAAGAAAGTTCTTAGATAGAAGACAGATAAAAA
>Ga0172369_10005369_pt1 | contig 15828 bp, 17 predicted proteins | sample LakKiv25m_FD_114539 | JGI IMG/M metagenome (GOLD analysis project Ga0172369, IMG submission 114539) | Freshwater microbial communities from Kabuno Bay, South-Kivu, Congo - kab_022012_11.25m | ecosystem: Environmental > Aquatic > Freshwater > Lake | place: Democratic Republic of the Congo...
GGATTCTCATCCGGCTTATTCACCGGATAAAAATGTTATTTTCTTTACTTCTGACCGACAACCTTATCTTGGCACAGAGATTTACTATACTATTAAAATGCCCGATGGTAACTGGTCTCTGCCGATTAATTGCGGCGACTCTGTTAACTCTAATTGTGACGAACTTACACCCTTTGTTTCAAATGATGGGAAAACACTGTTGTTCGCATCTTGTGGACATGAATCTATTGGTGGATATGACATATTTTCTTCAGTCATTTCCGATGACTTTTGGCAGTTAGCAAAAAAAGGCGATTATCAGGCACTGCTTTTACGGAGAAATCTTTTTGGAAGAGCTGTCAATTTGAGACCCCCGCTCAATACGAAATTTGATGAGCTTTTTCCTTCCACTCCCGGCGATTTTAATGACGTTTTGTATTATTCTTCAAATCAAACCGAAGGTTACACAAGCATTGTTTTGAAAAAAGGTGGATTTGACATCTACGTTCGGAAAAAAGAATTATCTGACAGAAAAATTGACTATCAAAGGAAGGAAATCGCTACCGATATTAAGGTTGAGCTGAATATTGATGAAAACAAGCTCCGTGAAGCAAAAGTCAATATACCTCAAAAGTACAGCCTCGAAGGAAGAATTTATAATGCAAAAACACATAAGCTTGTTCCAATGGCTGATTTGATTGTCAGAAAAATTAAATCCGACCAGCCCGGTACAAAAGAAACAATTCCTGAAACAAATGAAATTGAACTCTCTTCACTTGGGAGTGATTTATTCTACGATTCCTATAAAATGAAATCCGATTCATCCGGCGATTATAAAGTAGAACTTGACAAAGGAAAAGATTACGAGGTCACTGCCCAAGCTGATAATCTTTTTTATGAATCAATTAAAATAAGGATTGAGAAAAATGATACTACGACTATCGTTCACAGAGATTTTTATGTGCCTGTAAACCTTACACTCAGGGTTAACTTCCCGACTAATGTTTATAATAATCCATATAAATATACAATTGACAGCAACGGTGTTGAGACGAATAATCTTTGGGAAGATGAGATTAATAATGTTGCAAAGAATTTAATTATTTCAAAGGATAGAATAGCAAAAGTCGTTCTTGTTGGTAATACTGATGATGTAGGAACAGTTGCTTTTAACGAAAAATTAGGTTTAAACAGAGTAAATTTCGTTATTCAGGAGTTGGTTAAAAGAGGCATTCCTGCTGAAATGCTCGAAGGGCAGTCCGCCGGGAAAATGGACCCTTTACCGCAAAATCCTGGAGAACCTATCCAGCTTTATAGGAAAAGATTAAGAAGAGTCGAACTTCATAAGGTTCTGAAACATTAATGTCAAACTTCAATAGGAATATGACACCTTTTAAATTTTTGATGATACTTGTAGCATCATCATTTATAGTATTTATCCTAATTTCATTTTTTGTATATGAGTCAATATCGTTTGGATTGCCTTCTTTGGAGCAGCTTGAAAATCCGAAGCAGAATTACGCCACTCAGATTATAAGCTCCGACGGAGAGCTTTTAGACCATTTTTATATTCAAAAAAGAGTATCTCTGCCTTTGGACAGTATTCCCAAAGATTTCATCAATGCTTTGATTGCTACCGAAGACCGTAAATTCTACGACCATTGGGGAGTACATACTATTCGTATTGCCAAAGCTATGGTTAAAAATATTTTAGCAATGAGAGCCAAGGAAGGCGGCTCAACCCTAACAATGCAGCTTGCAAGGAATCTTTATTTCAACCAGGAAAATACTTTCAGAAGAAAAATTAAAGAAGCGATTACTGCTGTTGAAATTGAAAAGAATTTTACCAAATCCGAAATTCTTGAAATGTATTCAAACACGGTAGCATTCGGAAGAGGTGCCTTTGGTATTCAAGTTGCTGCACAAGTATATTTTAACAAAGCTCCTATGGAACTATCAACTGCAGAATGTGCATTTCTCGTTGGTGTATTGAAGGCGCCCGAGCATTATAACAGTATTATTGACTATGATAAGAGTCTTGAAAGAAGAAATCTTGTTCTTAAACTTATGAACGACCAGAATTTGCTGAATAGTGGAGCCTATATTGCTGCTTGTGAAGAACCAATTAATCTTTCAAAAAACAAGTTTGGCAAAAGAGGTTCTTCCCTTATTGCGCCTCACTTTGTTGAAATGATTCGTCAGCAGTTAAGTAAAGATGCCGGTTTGAGAGATTTCGACCTATACCGCGACGGATTGATTATTTATAGCACTCTAAATGCAAAAATTCAGCAATATGCAAAAGAAGCAGTTGAGGAACACCTGAGAGAATTTCAAAAAACATTTACACGGTCTTTCTCATGGGCATCCAACACAAATTTACTTAATGAACTTTTACTTAAAGCAATAAAAAATAATCCGGAATACAAGGCTGCTTCTTCCGAAAAAAAATCCGAAATAGAGAAACATCTTAAAGGAAACAGGAAATTCGTTGATTCTGTTAAAAACGCAGCTACTACAGTTCAGGTTGGCTTGGTTGTTCTTGACCCTTCAACGGGGGAGACGCTTGCAATGGTTGGTGCTTCACCCAAATTTATGGAAGATAATCCCGATGCAAAATATTCCCTGAATCATGTCACTCAGATAAAACGACAGCCCGGTTCAGCTTTCAAGCCATTTGTTTATGCAACTTGTCTTGAAGAAGGCATGCAACCATCCTCCACTGTGGAATGCGGTCCATACTCATTTACACTACCATCAGGTGAAGTCTGGTCTCCAAAAGGTTCAGGACAATGCGACGAAGGCGGGTTGGTTACTCTGACCGAAGGTCTAAGCCGTTCAATCAATACCGTTGCAGCGAGATTAATCACTCAGCATACAACTCCTGGCAAAGTGATTGAACTTGCCCATAAAATGGGTATTACTTCCGGACTAAGTGCCGTTCCTGCTCTTTCACTTGGTGCAGGTGGAGAAGTAACTCCTTTCGAGATGACTTCTGCTTTTGCAACTTTTGACAATGAAGGTATTAGAGTAGTTCCATTTGCGATTAAACGCATCGAAGACCAGTTTGGGAACATCCTCCAGGAAAAGAGAAAATCCACCGAAGTTTATGATGCCATAAAATCGAAAATCACTCATCAAATTATTCCCATGATGCAGGGTGTAGTTGACCACGGTACAGCATATGAAATCAGAAATTATTTTAAAAATTGTGATGCAGCAGGCAAAACAGGTACAACAAATGATTTTGCCGATGCATGGTTTGTTGGTTTTACTCCCCAGCTTGTTGCCGGTGTCTGGGTCGGCTGTGATGACCGCAGAGTTACTTTCACCGGTGGTTACGCTTATGCAGGTAAAGCCGCCGCTCCAATTTGGGGGAGACTTATGGCTAAAATTTATGCCGATGAATCTCTGCCATATAAGCAAAGAAAATTTACATTCAATATGCAGGACTCTACTTCCGATACAACAAAAAATACAGTGAGTTCAGGTGTTGAATTTAACAATGGGTTAGCAGTTATTTCCATTAATCGGGCGTCCGGTTTCAGAAGATTTTTCGATGAGCATTCATCAGAAGAGGATGAAGATAAACCAAAGAATGTTTCAACAAGTATATATTTTTTAAACGCAGAAGCCAAAAACGATTTGAATAACCTGATTGAGAATACCATATGAAGAAAATGCTAAAATTTACCGACGGCTCTGAGATTCCTGTCGGGATGATGTTTTGTGTAGGAAGTAATTACTCAAAACACGCTAAAGAAATGGGTGGAACAGTCCCTTCCGAGCCTGTTATCTTCCTTAAACCCCCGAAAGCCTATATCCAAAACGGTGAAACTATCAAATTGCCCGATTTTTCAGAACTTGTTCATCATGAAGTTGAGCTTGTTGTAGTAATAGCACATGATTGCGAGAATGTTACGAAAGATAATGCAAGCGATTTTATTGCTGGTTACGGTGTAGGTATAGATGTCACTCTTAGGGACATACAAAATCAGGCAAAAAAGGATGGTAAACCATGGGCTGTATCGAAAGGATTTGTCACGTCGGCGCCTATTTCGGTTATTTTACCTTCTTCAATGTTTAAAGGGATTAACCCTGAATTTACTTTAAATTTGAAAGTAAACGGAGCTTTGCGTCAGCAAACAAACACTTCTGAAATGGAACGAAGCATTAGCGATTTGGTCGAATACTTATCAAAGGTTTTCACTTTACAAACCGGTGATGTCATCTTTACCGGTACTCCCGAAGGTGTCGGTCAGATACATAGCGGAGATATAATAGAAGCCGAACTTGTCGGACTGACAGGTATTAAAGTTTATGTTGAATAATAATCATTAAGTTTATAGATGTTATGAAAAAACAATTTGTGATTATAGCAGTATTAATATCAGCCGTAATATCCGGCTGCACTTCTTTTTCGACTCGTGTTGAAAAGGATACATACACAATTGCGAAGCGGGATACTCTGTTGATAAAAGAACAGAAAAACATGCCCGGAATGAGGGATAACGGAATAATTTATCCTTCATCAAGAGCAATTACAACAAGCCGTACACTCGTGCAGAAAGACAGTGTGGTTGAGCGGGAATATCCCGATTTTATCAGGCTGGGAATTTTCGAAGCAGTCGGTACTATCGGATCGGGCAAGGATAATTCTGCCGGTATGGGTTTATTCGGAATATTTCCTGATTTCGAAAATATGAAAACAACTTATCGGGGGAGTACCGATAAAAAGTTTCAGGGAGGTATTTACCGTGTCGGAATAGGAGAGTGGAGGCTCAGATGGTTCAGAGACGCTGCCAACTGGACTATCGGAACAAATCTAATAGAGCTTTTTATGCCGGACGCAAGAGTCGAAAGAAATTTATCAAGTTATTTCCCACTTCAGATAAGAAAGAGATTTTATCTTTCCGAAAGCGTACCTTACGTTTGCTTCACAACTGCATTCGGCGTTGGTTACTATCCATCCCAGTATGTTAATTTATCCGGTTCTTTGGACTTTGGCTCCATAGGAGGACTTAACCTTCGTGCATATTTAGGATGTGCAGTGGGAGTTAATGCTAAATCTTCCTACTGGGTCAGGATTAGTGAGAATAATCAGGATGGTCAGACTGTTGTTTATCCTTATTTAGGATTGGGAATATCTTTCCTTGATTTTCATAATCTGGTTCCCGAGACAATGAAAGAATGGTCCGAACATAAACATTCATCTTGGAATATCGGTCTTGTTCAGGCAGGTATAATAGCAGCCGGTATAGATTCGTCAGCACTGAACGAAAAATCGAAATCGAACTTTCTAAGCGGAGTATTAATCAGACTTGCAAATGCTTCTGTTGCCCTGCCGATCTTAAATAATCAGTTCTATCTGGGTACTTCACTTGCTAATCTGGTAATATTAGGAAGGAATGCTTGGGGGATAGGTATTCTTCCTTTCAGGTTAGGTTATTGGCAGACAATACTTTCTGATGAACTCTCCACAGAGCCGTTTATTGAATTTAATTATTATCCGTCTCAGTTTTTCCACATTGGTAACCGTTTTAATCTGAGAATCAGTAATTTTCTCAATCTCGGTTTGATTGTGGGTTATGCTGCGGGCAGTTCTGTAAATGCCTTTGGAAACGATATTACAAGTCAGTTTGGTTTAACCTCAAAGTTTGCAAGACCATATATCGGCTTTAGTCTTGGTTTCGGTGACAGGATTTTCTTCCCGGAAGAATTATATTATAATAAACAGAAATAACTGAATTTTCTGAGAAAAGAGTTGGGCATCATTTATGAAAATAATCATTGAATCAATAATAGCCATTTGTGTGATTATCGCCACATCCTGCACTCCCGACCAGTACAGATTGAATGAAAGTGCCGAATATCCCATCGCTGGCTTGATAATGTCCGATTTGGACAGTGTAATGAAATTAAAAGGTAATGAAATAATGCTTTACCCGGGCGGACTAACTGCTCTCCGTTCTGAAGGTATGACCCAGCTTCATGCTGACATTTCAACGCAAATCATATCCGGTGAAGGAATCACTATGTACTTCAGAACCGTTTCCGATAAAATGGAACAAAAAAACTATATAAGATTCAATTATTCGACTAATGGTTGTAAGGTCTTTGAAAATAAAGATTTACTGGTTAGTGTTGATTCAATCAAAGCAAAAATCGGTCAACTTGCAAGAGTTCAAATCCGGAATGACGGTGTGATTTATACCATAACAGTAGATTGTGACACTGTAATCAGGTACAGGACAAATCTACCGGCGACGGAATATCTGATTCTCTCTTCAATGAAAAATTCCAAGATAAAAATATCAGGCATAAATTTTGATGAAGAGTATTTGTTCGGGAAAATGAAGGATTAGAATATTTTTGATTATTTTTTAAATCTATTAAAGTTTTTAAAAAATAAGTCGAAAATTATGATATTGGATTGAAATAATTTGGCAGGATGCCCAGAAATCAATAATTTACATGGAGGTTTTTTATGGCAACAGCAATTTCTGGCGGTTCACGTATCAGGACAAACACACCTGCCGAAAACGCCTACAATGCCTTGCAGGCAAGTAGCAACAACATAGCTCTAAGACAGCTAAGATTATCAACCGGTAAAAGAATTAACTCTGCAGCAGATGATGTGGCAGGTTATATTACGTCTCGTGCTTTGACTGCACGTAACGGTTCTTTGAAAGCAGCCTTGAATTCCACTGGAGATGGAATGAACGTTACATCAATGGCTCAGGATGCTTATGACACTATCAACGGATTACTGACGCAAATTAAAGATGCGGCTGCCACAGCCTCATCCGGTGCTTTAGGAACAGACGAAAAAGTAGCTTTGGCTAGAGCTTCTTATCGTTTGGCTGAGCAGATTCAGTTTGTTGTCAACTCTACCATTTTCGGTGGTAAAGAATTACTTAAAGGGTCATTTTCTGGTGATTGGGTTATTGGTTATGACTTTGGCAACAATATTTTAACTGTAGGAGTTGACCTTACTACGGGTAATGTTTCTAATTTTAACATCACTGACGCAAGTCAGTTTAACGTGAACGCAACAACTGCCAGTGTTGTTGATTTTGCCGGTGTTACGGGTCTAAGTCTTAATAGTTTGAACACTGTTTCAACTTCTGACCTTGGCATGTTCTCCGCAACAAACATATCGACTACTTTGACGAGTCTGGCAACGGCTTTAAATAATGTTAATAAGGTTGCATCTTATCTTGGAGGTATTCAGGTGAGATTGACATCACAAGAAGAATTGCTGAAATCGCAGATTACAAATTATAATGCTGCTATTTCTCGTATCGAAGATACCGATGTCGCCCAGGAACAGCTTGCTTTAATCAAAGCACAATTCTTGCAGCAGGCATCACTTATTTCTTTGATACAAGCAAACCAGACACCACAGACGTTCCTTCAGCTTTTTAAATAAGCATTGACACTCTGGTGTTTTTTAATTAGTTTTGCAATTGGATTTGGGAAAAAGATTGGCTTTTTCGGATTCCAGTCTTTTCCCGAATGTATATCACATAGTAAAGGGTAATGAATATGGCATCAGTAGCCCAGCAGATGGCTGCGAGCAAGGCTTATGGCAATAAAAAGGAGGGTCAGCTGCCTTCCTATATGGAACAGGAAGTTCTTTCATGGAGCAGAGAAAAGATAATTCTGAAAATGTATGACCTCTTCATTGTTTCTAATAAAAGAGGCGACATTACAAAAATGAGCAGAGTGCTTATTGAACTTATGGGTTCTCTCAACTTCGACTATGAAGAAACAGCCACAAGGCTATACAGACTCTATGAATATTGTCAGAGACTTATCTTCCAGAAAAAATTGGAAGAAGCCCTTAAAATAATTCAGGAACTTAGGAGCGCTTGGGCTACGGCTTTTAACCTGGAATAATATTTGGAATTTTATAATGGCAGATTTAACTTCATCGGTGGGGTCCTCATCCCAAACAAGTGCACAAGCGGCTAATCAGAGCGATTTGCTTGTTCAGGCTTTCAAGGCTTCGCAACAATCAAAAATTGATACTCTGAATAGCAAGAACTCTGCCTTACAGCAAAAACAAGTCTTTTTTAATTCTTTAAAAACCAAACTTGATAACCTGATTACAAATATTGATAAATTTACTTCCGATGATGCTTCTTCCAAATTTATTACCCGGAGTACGACTTCGTCCAATACATCTGTTGTTACCGCAACCGCCACAAGCGATGCCGTTCTGGGAATTAACTCAATAAAAGTTAACAGACTTGCAACTAATGATATTCTTATCGGTAAGCAATTGCCAGTCGGTGGTTCCGACCTTTTTGGAGTTACCGGTGATAACATGACCTTTAAGGTAAACGGTGTTGATGTTACTGTTAGTTTAGCATCCGGTATAACTAATGAAAATGCGATGAAGACTATTGTTGCCGCAATCAATGCCAAAAGCGATACAAATGTTTCTGCTTCTTATGTAAAGGATACTTCATCAACAGGTAGAATCACTCTGACAGCCAAGAATACCGGGTCCGATAATAAAATCAGCTTTGATGATAATTCCAGCGGTGTTCTTAACCAACTTGGCTTTGACAATGTCAATCCATCTGCTTCAGACAGGGTTGCAACTCTTACCGGGAATCAATATGCTCACTACAAGATTAGTGCTGTTAGCAATCTTAATGCACAATTTGAAATGAACGGCATTGATATGACGAGAGGCAGCAATACTATTTCCGATGTTTTACAGGGAGTTACTTTAAACTTGCTTAAGACTCAGGATTCTTCCGAATCTGCTGTTACATTGACTACCGATACGAGCCCTGGAAATGTTGAAGGTTTGATTAATCCTTTATTAACAAGTTATAACGATTTGTTAACTTATCTGAAGTCAAACCAACCTACATTGAGAGCGGATTCGGCAATTAGTTCTCTCAATTTTAAGCTTAGAGCTACGGTTTCTCAAGCTGTTACGACCAATAATGGTCAGACTTCTCAGTATCTGGCTGATATCGGAATCAAAATAGGGACTAACGGAACCTTAAGCATAGACAATCATACAAAACTTGCAGATGCTCTAAAAGCAGACCCGACAAAGGTCTCTAATCTTTTCGTTGGAACCGATAGTTTTACTGCAAAACTGAACACTGCAGTAAGCAATCTGCTCGGTGATAACGGTCTTATCGAAACAAGAAAAGGCTCACTCAGAAAGCAGATAGAAGATACAACTGCCAAGACGAAGGATGTCACGACCAGAATAGACAAACAAGCTGAATCTCTGCGAAAGGAATACCAGAATATGCTTCAGGTCTTCATGCAGGCACAGCAGCAATACAACACTTTAAATAGCAGTTTCACAACGGGATAATTTTTTTAAATGTTATTTTTATTGAAATATTAAGGGAGGTGAATATGGTAAATGCCATTCAGGACCTACCCCCAATTGCATTGGCATCAGGCACAAATTTCCAACCTCTTTTCAAGGAAGCTTCTTCCGAACCCAAGGAGAAGAAACCTAAAGGTGTTCAGAAAAGTGCCGATAATATAGTTATGAATAAAGCAGTTGATGATTTAAAAAATAATAAAGAATCGGATAAAAATGTACAAGCTGATTATTCCAAGCTGACTGAGAAACTTCAGAACTTGATTACTAATGAAAACCTTAACTTGGAATTTTCGGTTGACAAAGAAACAAAAAAAATGGTTATCAAAGTCGTAGATTCAAAAACCAAGGAGGTTGTTAGACAATATCCGCCTGATGTGACTTTAAAAATCGCCAGGTTTGTTGCAAGTACTCTTGAGAATGGTAATGTAACAAATGCCAGAATATAGCACCAGAGATATTGATGAATTGCTCGAAAATGTTGAGTATATTACTATTGAAATTGATGCAATTCTCTCAGGCTATGAAGATGTGACGGATATTGATTCCGACAGACTTTTGGAACTTTACAAAGTTAGGAAGAAACATTTGGATGTACTTCAGGTGCTTTACAACAATTACGACGGAAGAGATTTTATTAACAAAAATACTAAAATTAACTGGAATACCAGAATCGGTAATATTATTTTAAAAGATAAAAAACAACTTGACAAAATCCAGAATGTGATAGTTGATGTTAGCAGTAAATTGAAAAACATAGTTAAACAAAAATCATTACTTATATATACCAGATAGGTGGTTCATGACAATTCCAAACATAAACAGAGACAACAATCTTCAGCAGGTTCAGCAAAAGGGAAATCTTGAAATTCAAAAAGACCAACAGCCCCTTAGCGTGACAGATGAAAAATCTTCACAAGCTAAATCCGATAAGCTTGAAATCTCTAACGAAGCAAAAAAACTTCAAAATACTGATGCACAGACTATGCTTTCAATAAAAGCAAACATTAATTCCGGTTATTATAACCGACCGGATGTAATCAAAAATGTTGCTTCTGAGATAGATAAAGCTTTTCCGGCTGAGGGCAGTCTCTCAAAATAGCTTTTTTTTACTTAACTTTTTTTGTAAAAATGAATTTTCTTTTAATTTTTTAATGGGAAATTCATTTTTTTCTTTTTTATTCATAAACTTCTCTTTATATTTACTATTATCTCGGTTAATACTTTTGTTGGGAATAGATGAAGTTTACAGATTTGTTGAGAGGTGAAATATGTCAAGGTCATTAAACAAAGTAATGATTATCGGTAATGTTGGTAAAGAACCTGAATTGAAGTACACTCCAAGTGGGATTCCTGTAACTTCGTTCAGAATTGCTACTTCTGATGTTTGGAAAGACAGAGATGGAACATTCCAGGAATCAACTGACTGGCATTCGGTTGTTGCATGGCGTGGATTGGCTGAGATTATTCATAAGATTGTCCGAAAAGGTTCCAGAATTTATATCGAGGGTAGTATTCGTTCGCGTTCTTTTGAAGATAAAAATGGTAATAAAAAGTACGTTTGCGAGATTATTGCCGACAACATGCTCCTGCTCGATTCCCGTAAAGTAGTCAGAGATGAAAATTTCGACGATTTTGAAAAACATATCCCTGTTGATGAACCTCTGGATTATCATTTGGATTTAGAAGACAAATTTGCCACAGGTTTTGAAAATGAGCTTTTAAATGGTCAAAAATCAGATTTTAACTTCTGATGTTCTTATTCCATTCTATTATTCTTTTGACTTTTTCTCAATAATTCTTAATTTGCAAAAGCCCTCGATGGGCTTTTCGTTTTTAAATTAATTTTAAAGAACGTTATGAATAACCAGAAAAAAAATGAAATTAAAGTCGGCTTGGTTTCTCTTGTGGCTATCGTTCTGCTTATTATCGGCATTACTCTCGGCAGGGGATACAGCGTTTCTGTTTCCACTCAGACAATTAAGTTCCGATTTCCTAACTCAGGTGGTATTACTTTATCGAGCCCGGTCGTTGTTAATGGCGTAAAAAGAGGTTTGGTATCTTATGTGAAAAATGACAAAGGGTCCGTTTTAATCGAAGCCACTATTGACGATATTACCGACCTTACCAAAGATGCTTCTGCAAAAATTACGATTCTGGAAATTACCGGCGGAAAAAAGATTGAGCTTTCTCCGGGATTTAATAACGAAAAGCTAAATCCAAAAGATGAAATCCCCGGTTTTACTGCTGCCGATTTGTCAGACCTTGTTACCATGGGTGGTGATATGGTAGGCGATTTGAAAATCCTTCTTAAAAAACTTGATACAATTTCAGGTTCCATAACCAAAATGCTTGATAATGGTAAATTTATTGCTCAGGTTAAGCAGATAGTTTCAAATGCAGATATTATTCTTTCGGATGCAAGGACTGTTCTGGAAGAAAATAAAACCGGACTGAACGCTACATTGAAGAATTTCAGGATTATTTCTGATGACGTGAAAAATCTTCTGAAAAAGGATGAGCCGAGACTTGATTCACTTTTAACCAAACTTGACAAAACTCTGAATTCAGGACAATCTTTGGTTTCGAGGGCTGATGTTAGTCTTGCTCAGATTGATGAAATTCTTAAAGATGTAAAGAATATTACAAATGAAATAAAAAATGGTAACGGTTTTGTAACAAAATTGCTTTATGACAAAGGTACTGCACAAAAACTGGATTCTACAGTGCTGAGTTTGCAGGAACTCGTTTCGTTCATAAAGGCAAATGGAGTAAACGTTAATGTACGCTTGGGTACAAGACCATAATTTTTACGTAAAAAGATAATTTATTAAGGAATCTTATGTCCAGAACACCATCTGAAATAAATGACAATATACTGAAATATATCCGAAACGTATTTGCACAGGAAGATGAATTTCTCCTTCACCTTGTCGAAGAATCAAAATCTTTCGGATTTCCTCAAATTTCCATTGCACCGGAGCAGGCAGTTTTTCTTCAATTCCTTATTAAATCCACAGGAGTTTGCAATATACTCGAAATCGGTTCGCTTTTCGGGTACTCTTCTATTTGTATGGCACGTGCGTTACCCGAAGGTGGAACGATTACTGCCGTAGAGATGAATTCTGCTTATGCCGGATTTATCAGGAAAAAAGTCGAATTAGCCGGTCTATCTGAAAAAGTAAAAGTTGTTCACTCGAATGCCGTGAAATTCCTTGAAAGCTACAAACCCGAAAAGCCGTTAGATATGGTCTTTCTTGATGCAGACAAAACAAATTATAAATACTATCTTGATAAAATTACTCCTTTGCTGAAGAAGGGTGGAATCGTTGCCGCAGATAATGCTCTGGCTTTTGGTTACATTGCAGAGGAAGAAATTGAAGAATCTCAAAAAATTGATGTTTTAGCTATTCGAAAATTTAATACTTATCTTGCAAATCATCCGTCTTACTTATCGTCTATTGTTACTCTTGGGGATGGTATTGCTTTAGGAGTCAAATTATAAGGAGGAAACCGGTTATTTTTTTACTTATTTGTCAAAATATTTGAAGTTAGTTTATGCTAAGTAGAAATCATTATTTCACCGGTTTGTTGTTTTTAGCTGTTTTAGCCGTACTGCTTATCTCTTGTTCTTCCACCGAGCACAAAACAGGCTATGCCCTCCAGGCTGAATCTTGGGAAGATACTGATTCCACAGGAAAGCCGATTTACCTAACCGGCTCCAAATCAATAGATTCAGTTGACCAGACAAAATTAATTTTCGATTTCTGGCGATTGGAAAGTGACAAATATCCCGATTCAATCCGCATTTTTACAAGAGTTTACGATTCAACCGGTAACTTCGTCACCAATCTTGCCGACCCATACGAAAAAAGCGATTATAAATATTTTACTTCCGTTACTGAGTATCTTGGGAAAATCAGAAACATCCGCAAGGTTGCAATTGATTCCTTCAAAGTCCGCGAATACGGTGCCAATGATTCAATTCCCTATAATATTGCACTTACAGTAGATTATTCCGGTTCGATGACGGGTGTTCTGGATGCTATTTTCGAAGGTACCGAACTGTTCGTCGGCATGAAACAAAAGTATGACCAGATTTCACTTTCATCATTCAATCAAAACTTCGATTTAAAAGTAAAAATGTCGAAAGACAAAGACTTCATTCTAAATTCTTATCGTGTGAAAAAGGGTCAGAACCTGGGACTTTTTTCCGCTGTCTATGATGCAGTATGGAACTGCTTTGCTCAGTTCGACGGTACTTCGAAGGATGTTCCGAGAGTACTTGTCATTTTCACCGACGGTGACGATAATCATTCGAAAATACAATTGGCTCAGCTTGTGGACAGTACCAAAAAACTTGACCTTCATGTTTTTGCTGTTGCCTTCGGCTATTCCGTGGACGACAATCTGCGTTACCTTGCAAAATACACCGGCGGGAAATTCTACAAGGCATACACAAAGCAAGAACTCATCGCAATTTTCCGTGACATATACATGAGCTTGCGTAATTTTTATCTTATTACCTACAAACCACCTAAATTCTGGGGTTACCACAGAGTAATCGCCACGGTAAACACACCCAAACGAGCCGATTCTCTTTGGGCAGAAGGGGATTATGACTCATCAGATTTGTTTATAACTGATTCTCTGAACAAAACATTTACAAGACCAATCTTATTTGATTTCGATTCTGCTATTGTTAAACAAGAATCCTTTCCGGTTATTGATGAGATCGTAGATGCGATGTTAGCACGACCACAACTAAAGCTGGAAATACAGGGGCACACTGATAACGTTGGAAAAATCGAATACAACCAGAATCTCTCCGAAGCAAGAGCAAAAGCCGTTATGGATGCCATAATCGCTCGCGGAGTTGACCCGAAAAAGCTTCGTTCCCGCGGATTCGGAATGTCGCAACCAGTTTCGCCCAACGACACACCGGAAGGCAGAGCCAAGAACCGCCGAACGCAATTTGTCGTAATAGCTAAATAAATCTTTTGTAAATGACTTACGAATCACACTTTCTCGTAATATTCCACATCTGGAAGCCCATTGAAATGTGTGTCCATAGTGTATAACGTGGCATGATGCATTTGTGCGGTAGCGTAAATTATCGAATCGGCAAGAGGGAGCTTATACAATTTCCCGAATTTTGCAGATTCCAAAGAAATCCATTTTGTCAAATCGGTAATTATGCACTGTTCCATTTGACCAATAATATTCATTGCTTCTCTTTCACCTCTCTCAATCAATAATTTTTTGAAAACTTCCAGAAACGAGATAGTTGGAACAATGATTTCGTTTGGTTTTGCTAATAAATTCACAAATTTCAGGTAATTGCCTCTTTTAGTAAATATATCTATCCAGCATGAAGAATCAAGAATAATCATAATCTGTCCTCATCTTCTCTTTCAAAATTATTATCCATTCCTTCACAAATCCCCACAAGTTCTCTTAAATCCTTCAATATAATCATTTCGAGATGATTGTCAAAAGCGACAAATTTCACTCGCTGACCAGGAGAAATACTGAGATTATTTCTAATCTCTTTCGGAATGACCACCTGAAATTTTGGTGATATAACTGCTGTATCCATTTTTAACCTATTAATCCTTTTTTATTACAGTTTACAAAAACGTAAGACGTTTTTTAATATTGTAAAACAAAAACCAATTCGTAGTATAATTTTTAAATATTTCACACAGCTGCAAGTATTTTAATATTTTCTCCGGTAACCGACTAATCTTCAAACAAATACGGGGAGTCAACGCTGACGCCGATGTTGATATAATACATGCTGAATAAATTGGAATGTAACATGTCGAATTGAGTACCTATACTTGTTGTAATCTTCGGTACCCACACATCTTTTCCAGGTTCTAATAAGCTTGCTATAAGGTTCAGAGCCAAATTGTTGCGAAAAAGAATATCAGATTGATATCCGTTGCTTGACAAATAGTGATTGGGATGTCTGATACTCAGATATTCCATTTTTTCTGTTAATTGAGCCTGAAAATAATTATTGATTCTAAGTCCCATCCTCAAAGGAATTGATACAATATCCGTTCCGTTATCCTTGGTTGAGTATCCATACTGAAAAGCTAAAGAGAGGAATGGTCGCCTGAATTTGATAGGTGATTTCGATAACTGAAATTTCAAATCAAGAAATAAAGCCGAGTATCTTTCTGCTTTAAATAAGGTATCCTTTCCATAATCCGTCAGATAATATTTCTCGTTTGTAGCTGCAACGGAGTAACCGAGCCCAAAATCAATTCGTTTGATAAGTCCTGTTCTCATATTCAGATTCAGTGATGTGACGGACGGACTTGATTGGTCATAGTAAGACAAGGTATTTGCCGCCCCGCTGTTAGCATAAGAAAAACTACCTCCAAGAGAGACATGTCCGGGCAAAAGAGTCTGAGCTTCCTGTTCCGGTACGGGTAAATTTCCTGAAGTGGCACAACCTGAAAGAAATAAAACAA
>Ga0172369_10005374_pt1 | contig 15821 bp, 11 predicted proteins | sample LakKiv25m_FD_114539 | JGI IMG/M metagenome (GOLD analysis project Ga0172369, IMG submission 114539) | Freshwater microbial communities from Kabuno Bay, South-Kivu, Congo - kab_022012_11.25m | ecosystem: Environmental > Aquatic > Freshwater > Lake | place: Democratic Republic of the Congo...
ATTCTCCCCACCGGCCGATTGCAGGGGAAGGATCTCGTTCCACCAGTCCATCACCCGGTCAGATTTGGAAAAGAACCTGTGCCCCCCGATGTCCATTCTGTTCCCTTTGTATTCGACTGTCCGGGAGATACCACCGACATCATCTGTCAGTTCCAGCACCACCGGCACAATGCCGGTCCTTGTAAGCAGCTCGTAAGCTGCAGTCAGACCGGCCGGTCCGGCCCCAATGATCAGTGCACTCCTTTTCTTTTCCATAAGCCTATCTGACAAATATCGAAAAAGATCATCGGTCGCCCAAATGCCATTTTTCGTACCTTTGCCACCCGTAATATCCAACAAAATCTGACCGGTTCGTGAAGGGAGAAATTACACAAGAATCCATTGAGACCAAGGTGCTCCGTCATGAACGGATCACCCCTGAGGAGGGGCTGTTCCTTTACCGTGAAGCTGAGCTGGGTTATCTGTCGAAGTTGTCGACCCACTGCCGCGAGCATGCAAGTGGCAAAACAGTTTGGTTCAACCGCAATTTCCACATTGAGCCCACCAATATCTGCATTCATAGCTGCAAATTCTGCTCCTATTCGAGAAAGTTCAATCAGGAGGGTGCCTGGGAGATGACTCCCGCCGACATCCTGGCCGAAATCGAAAGGTTCCGTGAAAAGGGGGTTACCGAGGTTCACATCGTGGGCGGGGTTCATCCCCATCGCGATCTGGCCTATTATGAATCCATGCTGCGATCCATCCGGGAGGCAAATCCCGGTCTGTTTATCAAGGCATTTACAGCAGTAGAGCTGGATTTCATGTTCCGGAAAAGCAGGATCACTGCGGATGAGGGACTCAGGCGGCTGAAAGAGGCCGGACTGGACGCGATACCCGGAGGGGGTGCAGAGATCTTCGATGAAAAGATAAGGAAAACCATTTGTCCGGATAAGTCGGATTCCGCTACCTGGTTGGGAATTCATGAGGCAGCACACAGGAACGGCATCCCAACCAATGCAACCATGCTCTATGGCCACATCGAAAATTTTGAGCACAGGATCGACCATCTGGAACGGCTCAGACAGCTGCAGGACCGCACTTCCGGCTTCCAGGTTTTCATTCCGCTCAAATACAGGATGGCCAACAATCCGCTTGGTATTATCGGTGAGGTCAGCTCCCTGGAGGACCTGAGGAACTATGCCATCAGCCGCATCTATCTTGATAATTTCCCGCATCTGAAGGCCTATTGGCCTATGATCGGCAAGGAGATGGCTTCTCTTTCCCTCTCTTTTGGGGTTGACGATCTTGACGGCACCATTGAAGACACCACCCGGATCTATTCCATGGCCGGTGCAGAGGAACAAAATCCTTCCATGTCAACGGAGGATCTTGCGGGCCTGGTAAGAAGTGCCGGATACATCCCCGCCGAGCGGGATACGCTCTATAACACCCTGAAAGTCTATTAATTCAATACGGCAGATAATTTTATCTTTGACCCGACGTTTTACAACCAGTTTACTCCAAAATGAAGTCACCTTTAGGGCAATTCCTGACCAGCCGGATCTTCTGGAAGAATGTTCTGTATGCTGTTCTGATCACCATCGGTCTGGTGGTGATGGTACAGATCAGCCTCTATTTCTATACGGATCACGGGAAAAAGATCCAGGTCCCCGACTTCACCGGAATGACCCTCAAGCAGCTCGATAAATTCTGTGCTGATAACAAGCTGTACTGGCTGATCCAGGACTCCACCTATGTTGACTCCAAGCCAAGGGGAACCATTTTGTCACAGCACCCGGAACCTGGCGCCCTGATCAAAAAGAACCGCAAAATGTTTGTGGTCACCAACAGCTGGGCACCCGAGGTGATCAAAATGCCTAAGGCTTACGACATGCCTTACCGGCAGGCTGAGAGGGTACTCGCCAGTGCCGGGCTGAGGATTGAACGGACCGAATACGTTCCCTACTTTGCCCCCACCTATGTGATTGAGCAGAAATACAACGGAAGCCCGATACCGGAAGGATCACCGGTTGCCAAAGGTTCAGGGATCACGCTGGTGATCGGCCAGGGACTCAGCAACGAACGGTCGGCAGTACCAAATCTCCTGAATATCGGCAAGGAAACTGCAAGAAAGATCGCCATGAATTATTATTTCTATGTGGGTGCCGTCATGTATGATTCAACCGTTGTCAACTCTGATGACAGCGCCAGGGCTAAGGTTTACAAACAATATCCGGGAATTGAAAGCTCAGCCCGGCTTGGGACCTCCATTGATATCTGGCTGACAGTCGATTCGCTCACTCTGATGCAGTTGGATTCGCTGGCCACCGGGATTGACTCATTAAACCGTGATACAACGTTTTACAGGAACTGATTATGAGGACTGGGAAATACATTTCTATACTTATCACCATTTGTTTATCAATCAACAGTTTATCCGCTCAGGAAAGACTGGTTTCAGTTTCATCCTACCCTGGCCTCAAGGCTGATCTCACAACTTTGACCTATAAAACCGGCGGACCCGGAACTCTGTCACTTCCCTTTCTGGACGATTTCAGTTCAGGCAGCTCCCTCCCTGATCCAGCAAAATGGATTGATCAGAAAGTCTTGATCAACAACACACTGGCCAGCAGTCAGCCAACCTACGGAGTTGCCACCCTTGACATGATCGATTCCACAGGCAAGGTGTACCTCAATGCCACCACTGTAACTTTTTCGGCCGATGTTCTCACCTCACTTCCTGTCAATCTTTTTTTTCCGCAGGATACAACCATCTATCTAAGTTTCTATTACCAGCCGCAAGGACTCGGTGATGCCCCGGAACCTGAGGATTCCCTGATCGTCGAATTTTTTGCTCCCGACTCAGGCGAATGGGAGTGGGCATGGAGTGCTCCCGGGGGACCGGTTCAGGATTTCAGGCTGGCCATGATCAATATACGGGACTCCAGATTCCTGCAGGATGGATTCAGGTTCAGGTTCAGGAATAAAGCCTCACTGGCACCCGCCTACGAACCGAGCCTCAAGGTTAATGCTGACCATTGGAATATTGACTATGTGTATCTCGACAGAAACCGCAGGTATTCAGATGTAGTGATGCCTGACTGCGCGCTCGTTGAACCGATGGGAAGTCTTTTACAGAATTATACGGCCATGCCATGGGAACATTTCTCGCTCGTCGGAATTTCGGCAGTAAAAACCCTGTTCCAGCTGAGCATGAATAATCTTTCCCTCGATCGCCGCGGATTTACACCCGGTTTCAAAATCCAATCGGTGTATCAGCCAGCGGCAAAATATGAGCTCACGCTTTCCACCGACGAGATCAGGGCCCTGGAACCCTTGAAATACGATGCATCCTTCAATTACGGATTCTCAAGTGCGGAAAGGGATTCCGCAATATTCAACGTCACCCTTGCCCTGAATCAGGTGAAAGCCGACTGGCTGCCGGGGAATGACCAGATCTCGACCAAACAGGTTTTCAGGGACTATTATGCCTATGACGACGGTTCGGCCGAGGCCGGTTACGGTCTGGTAGGCGAAGGATCCAAGAATGCCCGGCTGGCATACAGATGTCACAACATGAACCCCGGTGATTCCCTGGTGGCGGTGGATTTCTACTTTAACCAGAGTTTCGATGATGCAAGCCGGAAATATTTCCATCTGGCGGTATGGGAGGACGACAATAACAAACCCGGAAACCTGCTGCACCGGCAGGAGGGTGGAATACCACAATATGGTGGGATCGGCAATTTCCAGCGTATCACGCTGGATACAGCCCAGGTGGTTGGGGGAACCTATTATATCGGATGGATCCAGACCACTGCCGATTTTCTGAATGTCGGATTCGACAAACAAAACGACCATAGTGCGGATATCTTCTATAACCTGTCAGGATCATGGGTTCCGACCTCCTTTAAGGGATCCCTCATAATCAGGCCTGTGTTTGCGAATAAATCAAGAAAATCAGGAATTAATGATGATCAGGGTCCGGGATCCGGTTACGGTCAGGTTAAGATCTATCCTGTACCGGCCGACCGGAAGATCAACCTGGAATATCCTGTGGAAATCAATGTTACACGGGTGATCCTTACCGACATGCAGGGACGGCGGGTCAAAAACATAACCGGCAATTCACCTGTCAGAGAGATATTGACAGCCGATCTGCCCGCAGGTATCTATGTAATCTCGGTTGAATCGGGCAACAGGATGCTGCTGCGCCAAAAACTGACCATCCTGCATGAGTAAAATGTGGCTCCATCTCGATGAAATCGAGGAGCAGAACGAGCTGTTCGAACATTTCCGGTTTGTGGCCGATCCCGGCCAGTCGCTGCTCCGGATTGACAAATTTCTTTTGCACCGCCTGAGTGACACCTCACGTTCCAAAATCAAGGCTGCCGCGGATGCAGGCTGCATCCTGGTGAATGACAAGCAGGTTAAGGCGAACTATAAGGTTAAGCCCGCGGATGTGGTGGTGATCATGCTCTCCTACCCCAGAAAGGAATACGAGCTGATTCCCGAGGATATACCGCTCGATGTCGTGTATGAGGATGAGAGCCTCCTGGTGGTCAATAAAAAACCGGGGATGGTGGTTCATCCTGCCTATGGTAATTTCAGCGGCACCCTGGTTCATGCTCTCGCATGGCGTTACCGTGAACTCGACATGTTCACCCAGCAGGACAACCGGGCCGGACTGGTGCACCGGATTGACAAGGACACATCGGGACTGCTGGTGGTGGCCAAAACTGAGAAGGCCAAGAGTCATCTGGGAAAGCAGTTTTACGACAAAACCTCCTACCGGGTATATCAGGCTTTGGTTTGGGGCATTCCCAAAGAAGCGGAAGGGACCATTGAGGGAAATATCGGCAGAAGCCCAAAGAACAGGCAGGTCATGCATGTGTTTGCAGACGGCTCGCAGGGCAAAAACGCCGTAACACACTACAAGGTACTTGAGGACCTTGGGTACATTTCACTGATTGAGTGCCGTCTGGAAACAGGCAGGACCCATCAGATCCGCGTTCACATGAAATTCATCGGGCATCCGCTGTTCAATGATGCGGATTACGGAGGTAATGAAATCCTGAAAGGCACCACCTTCACCAAATACAAGCAGTTCGTTGAAAATAGCTTTAAAGTACTGCCGAGACAGGCTCTGCACGCCAAGGAACTTGGTTTCACCCATCCCGAAACCGGTGAATGGATGCAGTTTGATTCGGAACTTCCCGCGGATATGTCGGAGGTGATCCGCAAATGGAGAACCTATCTTGGGGGCAGAACCCAGGAGATTTAAGGGTTCCGGTGCAACAAACAGCGGTAAAATTCCGTAAATTTGATTGAATAACAGCCAAAACTCTTTTCTTTCCAATTAAATGTCAGCCAAACCTTTACACATTGCCATTGTTGCCGGCGGGGACTCATCTGAATACGAAATCTCAATTAAAAGCGCAGAAAATCTGCTTTCAAAACTTGATCCCGGCCAATATGATGCCAGTATTGTTGAGTTAAGCAAGAAAGGCTGGTTTGTCAGGGACAGGAAAGGAAACCGGTTTCCGGTAAACCGGCATGATTTCACCTGGCAGCCGAATGGTCAGGTAAAATCGTTTGATGCTGTTATCAACATGATCCATGGCACCCCCGGAGAAAACGGGATCCTGCCGGCCTATTTTGAATTGATTGAAATACCCTTCACGGGTTGCCGCTCATTCAGCAGCAGCCTGACATTTAGCAAATATTACTGCAACCAGTACCTGCGCCAGTGCGGAATTCAGGTTTCGCCCTCCCTTCTGGTCAGGAGCAGGGATGCAGTGGATACCACATTAATACTTAACCAAATCGGATTGCCGTGTTTCATCAAGCCCAATAACGGGGGATCCAGCTGCGGAACCTCAAGGGTGAATGAACCGGATGAAATCCTGCCCGCCCTCCAAAAGGCTTTCAGAGAAGACAAAGAAGTAATTGTTGAAAAGCTCCTGGTCGGTACCGAAGTGACCTGCGGTTTGTTCAAAACCCCCACCAGGGCTGAAGTCTTTCCCGTCACTGAGATTATCAGTAAAAAAGAGTTCTTTGACTATGAAGCCAAGTACACTCCGGGGTTGGCCGATGAGGTTACTCCGGCGCGTATTCCTGACCCGGTCGCACGGTCTGTTCAGGACCTTTCCTCAAAAATTTATGATCTGTTGGATTGTCGGGGTGTAGTGCGTATGGACTATATCCTGGTCGGCGATGTCCCCTGGTTTCTCGAAGTAAACACCGTACCGGGCATGTCGGAGCACAGTATCATCCCAAAGCAGGCCTCATTCAACGGCCTGAGCCTCAACGAGCTTTTCAGCATCCTCCTGGAGGATGCCATGACGATGTAAGATCATCACTTTAAGAATTTCAGTCATGGTTAGAAAGTATTTCTTTCTGGCCCTGCTCCTCATCCCCGGAGCTGCAATGATGACCTCCTGCAAAAAGGAGGTACTGTCTGACAAGAAGGAGATCCTCTCCCTCATTTTTGAGGCCAGCAAAAACTCACAGTTAGACAGAAACTACCTTGGCGAGATCGTTGGAACCGAAGTTACGGCTGTACTGCCATTCGGCACAGATCTCTCCATCCTGGTACCTACGATAGAAATATCGCCCCGGGCTGCTCTAAGCCCAGAGTGCGGATGCCCCACCGATTTTACCGGTCCGGTATACTACACTGTTACAGCAGAAGATGGAACCACAAAAAATTTTACAATTTCCGTAGCACCAGCGCCGGCTCCGTACATCGGAGAATGGACAGGCGGCCCGATTGATTTCGGGCTCGGCCTCCTGAGAGTTAATGTGAAGATCGATGAAACCGGCACCATTGAGATGACTCTGGTAGATATCATGACAGGTGAAAAGAATACCAACTCGCTGAAGGGATATTTTAACCCTGTCAGCCGTCAGGATATTGACATAGTTTTGAATCAGACCCAGCATTGGTCAGGCATGGGCTGGACGGATGAAACACAGAACAGGACATTCATGTATCACGTGAATCATCCGCAGAACTTAAGGTTTTACTATTGTATTTGCAATCCGAGACAGGATTGGTGGTTCCAGCTTAATCTAAGCCGACAGTAAAAAAAAGAAGCGCCGCGGTCAGCGGCGCTTCTTTTTAATATTCATCCAACCCCTTACAGGTGCAAATCAGGTTTCTGTCGCCGAAGGCATTGTCGATCTTCCCGACATAAGGCCAGAACTTATTCTCACCCACCCATGGTAAAGGAAAGGCAGCTTTCTGGCGGCCGTAAGGATGGCTCCAGGTATCATCGCCTATATGATAGGCCGTATGCGGAGCATTTTTCAGCACGTTATTATCCGCATCCGTGATCCCCATCTCCACATCAGTGATCTCAAAAAGAATTGAGATAAGAGACTCAGCAAACCGGTCAAGCTCCTGTTTGGATTCACTCTCGGTTGGCTCCACCATCAGAGTCTCATGAACCGGGAATGACAACGTAGGTGCATGGAATCCATAATCCATCAGCCTGCGGGCAATGTCTGAGGTTTCAATTCCCGTGCGGGACCTGAAATCCCGGCAGTCGAGGATGCACTCATGCGCAACCCTGCCATTGGCGCCCGTGTAGAGCACATTATAGTGACCTTTCAGTATGGCCACCAGATAGTTGGCATTCAGGATAGCCATTTTGGTTGCCATGGTCAGCCCCTCACCGCCGAGCATCTGAATGTAGGCATGGGAGATCGTCAGCACCAGGGCGCTTCCGTATGGAGCCGAAGAAATAACGCCGCCTTTTTCACCTCCGACCTTAACCACCGGATGGGAGGGCAGGAATTCAACCAGATGCTTGGCAACACCAATCGGTCCTACACCCGGACCGCCGCCGCCGTGAGGAATTCCAAAGGTTTTATGAAGATTCAGATGGCACACGTCTGCTCCGATCAGAGCCGGCTTCGTAAGTCCAACCTGTGCATTCATGTTGGCACCGTCCATGTAAACCAGGCCTCCGTTGGCATGAATGATATCAGCCATGGCCTTTACCTCGGTCTCGAAAACTCCGTGGGTGGAGGGATAGGTGATCATAAAGGCCGACAGGTTGGCAGAATGTTCAGCAGCCTTGGCCTTCAGATCCTCGATGTCAACATTGCCATTCTCATCGCACTTCACAACAACCACCTCGCCGCCAGCCATCACAGCGCTGGCAGGATTGGTACCGTGGGCTGAGGCCGGGATCATCACCACTTTCCGGTGTCCCTCGCCACGATTGATATGATAACGGCTGATCACCATCAGGCCGGCATACTCGCCCGATGCGCCTGAATTGGGCTGGAAGGAGATGGCCGGGAATCCGGTTACCTCGCAGAGAGCTTGCTCAAGCTCGCCGATCAGCTGGAGGTACCCTTCAGCCTGATCTGTCGGTACAAACGGGTGAATTCCAGCGAACTCATCCCAGCTGAGTGCAAACATGGCATTGGCCGGATTGAGCTTCATCGTACAGGATCCCAGCGGTATCATCGAATGCGTCAGTGAAATATCCCGGCGCTCAAGTTTCTTGATATACCGCATCATCTCTGTTTCCGACTGATATCTGTTGAAGCAGGACTCGACCAGGAAATTGGTGGTACGGGCAAACGCAGGATCAAAACCGGCTGATTCCACCAGCTCCTTCACCGGTATCAGGGTTTTGCCGGCAGCTTCGGTAAATACGGCAAGAATTCTGTTAATCTCTTTAACATCAGTCAGTTCATCTGTAGACAGACCAATGGTCTCATCATCGAAATAGCGGAAATTAAACTCGTGTTTAAGGGCCACCTTTTTGAAGTGATTCAGCGTCACTTTCTCAGGCAACACAATCCGGAGGGTGTCAAAATAATCTTTATTCTCCTGCACATATCCGTACTGCTCAAGTTCCAGTTCCAGTGTATGGGCGGCACGGTGAATCTTTCCGGCAATTTCAAGCAACCCGTCGGGACCGTGATAAACGGCATACATGCCTGCCATGGTGGCCAGCAGCGCCTGTGCCGTGCAGATATTCGAAGTTGCCTTTTCCCGCTTGATATGCTGTTCACGGGTTTGAAGGGCCATTCTGAGGGCTTTGTTGCCGTGCTGGTCCTGCGAAACACCGATAATCCTGCCGGGAATGTACCGTTTCAGATCCTCCCGGGTGGCAAAATAGGCTGCATGCGGACCTCCGAATCCCATCGGGATCCCGAAACGCTGCGTGCTTCCTACCACGATATCAGCTCCCCACTCACCCGGAGGTGATAACAGTACAAGTGAATAAAGGTCGCTGACAGCGGCAAACAAACCGCCCAGTTCGTGAATTCGGTTGACCGTATCCTTATAATTCAGGGCTTTCCCGTCGCCTGCCGGATACTGGGCAATGATGCCGAATACCTTGTCGTGCAGCCTGGTTCTGAGAATATTGCAAACTTCCACTTCGATGCCCAGCGGCAGGGCGCGGGTCCGGATGACCTCGAGCGTCTGCGGGAAAATGTTTCCGTCAACCCAAAGAGTGTTGGCTTCGCGTTTTACCAGGTCCCTCGACCGCACATTATGCATCATGATCATCGCTTCGGCAGCGGCAGTCCCCTCGTCGAGGAGCGATGCGTTGGCCAGCGACATGCCGGTCAGTTCTATTACCATCGTCTGGAAATTGAGCAGTGCCTCGAGCCGACCCTGGGAGATCTCAGCCTGATAAGGAGTGTAGGAGGTGTACCAGGAGGCGTTCTCCAGAATGTTTCTTTTGATCACCGGAGGCATCACCGTTCCGTAATAACCCATCCCGATCAGGGTGCGGAACTTCTTGTTTTTCTGCCCTATCTGCCGGATCTTTTCGGCATATTCCTGCTCAGTCAATCCTGCCGGCAGGTTCAGGGGCTCCTTCATCCGGATGGATTCCGGAATGACAGATGAAATGAATTCTTCCATGGTCCTGGCGCCCACCTTTCCGAGCATTTCGTCGATCTCATGCGGCCGGGGACCTATGTGCCTGTAAATGAACTGATCAGTTGTCATATATCAATTGAAGTTTTTACAAATTAAAGTTCTAAAATTAACAAGAAGTATGACATTCAGCAGGGTTATTCCCTCACGAATGGATTGGATCTTTTCTCCCGTCCGATGGTTGAAACCGGGCCATGGCCCGGCAGTACCTCCGTTTCTTCGGGCAGAACAAAAAGCTTCTCCCGGATGCTCCTGATGATCTGGTCGTAATCACCGCCTGGCAGATCGGTTCTCCCGATTGACCCTGCAAAGAGCGTGTCGCCCGTGAACAGCCAGCCATTCTCCGGCTGGTGAAAAGCCACACACCCGGGCGAATGGCCCGGCACATGGATCACCCTGAGACTGATATTACCCGAGACCACTTCGCTGCCATCTTCGAGAAAAAAATCGGGTGCAGGCACTGCGGCAGGAAGCCTGAATCCGAAAGCAGCAGCCTGAAACTCTGCGGATGCAATCAGACCGCTGTCGGCCTGGTGAATCATGAACTCAGCTCCATAAGCCTTTCTGAGCCTGCCGGCCCCGAATACATGGTCGAAATGTCCGTGGGTATTGATAATCCTGCTGATGGTAAGACTGTGCAGACTCACAAATTCCTCAAGCTCGCTGAATTCTGACTCATCAAAGGCTGATGGATCGATCAGGATGGCAGATCCGCCATCCTCGTACAACAAATAAAGATTTACCTGTAAGGGATTGAATGAAAACTTCTTAAGCTGAATCATGGGTCAATGATGAATTCCTGAGTTCCAAGGTTCAATGATGCGCTAAATATCCGGATAAAATAGACACCTGCTGCAAGGGTGCCGGTGCCGATTTCCAAAAGTTGCCAACCGGAAATTGAACCGCTCTGGCATAGCTGTCCGTCGCTCCGGAAAATCTGGTAAGTCCAGTTCTCCTGAGGATTATTGGCACCTTTGGGATATATTCTGATGTGGTCCCTGGCGGGTATGGGACGAACCGAGAATCCCGGAGTTTCCGAAACGTTGTCTCCGGGCGGTACTATACGGCAGAAAATTCCGGATGGCCAGACTGGAAGTGCAGACCCGGAAGCCGGAGGCAGCAGGTACACCTCACCGGAACTCCCGGGCTTCAGTGAACGAAGATAAGAGAGAGCAGCCGAAGGTTTTCCTGCCATTCCTGCCAGGGCAAGGCGCGACCAGCGGGTGGACTCAACCGGATATTCTCCCGGAAAATCCCTGGCATATCCGGAGGCTAATGCCAGGGGGTATCTTTCTAACATTCTGATATCCTGATAAATGTCGCCGGTGAGTACCGACCCGGGATCCTTCCGCAACCGGTCGGTAAACTGAAGAACCTGTCGCAGCGAATCAGCCGCCGCTTCCGGCAAATCATTGGCCTCCGGAAAATCCATATTCCTCAAAACAAACAGACCATAGGACTCTGGTGTCCCCGCCGCGATCCTTTCTGCCTGCACCATAACCGAAAGCGGACACGATTTATCGTACCACCAGTATCCGCCCACAGGCCATTCGGTTGCCCTGATCTCCCCTGTCAGGCGATAAGTTTCCGGAATTCCAATGGCTGTTCCATGCGTGGAGTCTTCCATGAACAGAGCCTGTACAGGAGTCTTTTCGTAATGATTCTCTGAAAGATGCGGACCCAGTTTTAATTCCTTACTCTCCGGCTCACTTGCCGAAGACCATGTGAACAGACACTCCTCAATCATGGGAATTTTATGGATCAGAGTTCCGACAGGAAGATTGACGAATGTGTTGCCGCCAATCCGGCTGTTCTCCTCTCCCGGATCCGTCAGGCAAATGCCTGCTATCTTTCCGGATCCGTACTCTGAGCCAAACAGGTTTTCCTTAATATCGAAGGCCGCTCTTCCGGCAACCACTATTCCGTAGGTGGGACCTTCATTATACCGTTGCATGGAAAACTGACTCCCTCTGATCAATTGATATCCTGATGCATTACTATATACTCCACACCGGTTCAGAGTGAAACTGCACTGGTCAATATTCAGCACCCCGGCCTGAACAGCCCGGATTCCGCATGTAAGCTGAGAAAAGAAGGATCCTGCCACCGACAGGCTGTCACCAGAGAAAATGATCCCGTCTCCCGATGAATCAGGCGGGAACAGGAAAGTTCCGGGTTCATTTAGAAAGTTGCACCGGGTCAGGGTCAGGTTGCCACCCATTTCATCCGTTATCGATGCAATTGGAATAACCCCCTCTTCATGATGATTTAGTTGTTTAGAAATCAAAAAATTACAATTATCGACGAGAACATTACCGGCCAAGCCGGCTACGACCATTCCCCGGGCGCAGTTCCTGAAATAAGCTCCATCGGCATTAAGTACGCCTGAAGAGTTGATTTTCAGTCCGATCCCGGCGTTTTCAATGGTGCAGCCATCGGAAAAAACAATTTCTTTCACGATTCCGGGAGAATTGTCAACCACGATCCCGCTCCAAAGATCACCGCAGAGGTTACCGATGGTCCCGCCCGGGATCCTGAGCAAACCTCCCTCCCGGATATGAATCCCGCATCCGGCCGGAACCGACAGATATCCGCTCACAATCAGCACCCCGCCTGTCTGCACTTCCAAACTACCATGCAGGTAAACAGTATCCTGTATCATTAATGTATCCCCGGCTGCCACAACCATATCAGATCCCGGACGGGTATAGCAGCTGTCATTGACCAGAACATCCGAAATATTTCCAAGTCTCCCCTCAAGACAGGTTTTGATGATACCCACCTGGCATTCCGACAGGGCATGGCCATATTTGGGCCAGAGGTCCATGATATTGTTGGAAGTCCCCATCTCCGGACAGCCGTTGTCATCGCAGGGATCGCACTGGTCGCCACCGTCACCGCCCCTGAAATTGTGCATCAGACCCACACAGTGGCCCAGTTCGTGCAGCAGGTTTCTTGCGCACTCCATCACAGCCGCATCCCTCGGTAAGGTAAGGTACTGGTTATAAAAACCCCTCATGCCGATATACCCCTTATCGCCTATTCCGCGGGAATGTCCTCCCACCACAGGGTTATTGGCGCCCAGAAACACCGGCAGGGTCTGGTACTTCATCCGGTAGGTGAATTCCGGATTCAGGTCGACATACCGTTCCCGCATGTAGGGCGCGTCTATCTCGCCGGAGCAGTCCCAGGCATGCGTATCCCGGTGGAAATAAACAGTATCCAGTCTGATCCTGAAACCTGCATCGCGCACAAAAGGCGAAGGAACGGCCGGTGCAAGTGTATCCAGGTTGGCGGTTTTGTGGTTGATCCATTCAACCACCTCATGAAGGAAAGCTATCTCTCCGGCGGTATCGGGGTGGAAATTACCCTCTCCCTGATCATCGAGGAACACGTGGAGGGAGAGGCGGAGGGTGGGTGTGATGGGTGTAGGGGGTGTGGTTGGTGTGATGGGTGTGGTTGGTGTGGTTGTTGTGTTGGTTATGATTGTTATGATGGTTATGATGGTTGGGAGGAGGGGGTGCATGGCGGACTATTTTTCTTCGAGGCCGGGTTTGAGGGGGACGAAAATGAAGCTTCCGTGGGTGGTGGTTTGAAATTCATCTTCGCCGGTTCGGATAACACGGGTCATGATTTGGGTTTCACGGTCCCCGATGGGCACTACCAAAATACCGCCGATCACGAGTTGATTAAGTAGCTTTTCCGGGACTTCCGGAGCTCCGGCTGTGACCAGTATCCTGTCAAAAGGGGCAAAAGCCGGCAACCCTGCATATCCGTCGCCATAAAAAAATTTGATGGGATAGCCCATCTGTTTCAGCCTTGTCTGAGATTCCAGAAATAGTTTTCTGATCCGCTCGATGGTGAATACCCTGACCCCCATCTCCGACAGGATCGCTGCCTGGTATCCCGAACCTGTCCCTACCTCCAGAACCTTTTGAAAACCCTTGAGATCAAGCAATTGGGTCTGAAAGGCAACTGTATAGGGCTGAGAGATTGTCTGACCTGAAGCGATCGGGAAGGCCTGATCGGCATAGGCAAACCTGAGAAAGGTGGAATCCATGAACGCATGACGGGGCACCTTCATCAGGGCATCGAGCACCCGGGGATCTGTGATGCCTTTCGACTCAACCGCATCCACCAGTTTCCTGCGCAAACCCTTGTGTTGAAAGCTATCCTCGATCATGACAATTCTATTAACTTTGTGCCTGAAATATCAGAAATATTTATCTATGCATAAAATCAGGCTGAGCCTTCCGGTAATTACCCTTGCCGTATCCCTGATCTCCTGTAATTTAATCAATCCTTCCGAAACGATTCCCGCCCTGATCAAAATTGATACGGTCAAGGTGAGCGTTACCAATTTCGACCAGGGATCAGCAAGCCATATGCTGACCAACATATGGCTCAGTGTAAACGGAAAGAACCTGGGCGTTTACGAAATGCCCGCCCTGATCCCCTCCCTTGAATCCGGCAAGCAATGGGTCTATATCCGGCCGGGAGTCAAACTAAACGGCATATCAGCCTCCAGGGTGGCCTATCCGTTCTTTGAACCTTATGAGTTGAAGGATTTTAATCTTGAACCGGGGGTATCAACCCTGATCACCCCGACAACCACCTACAAAAAAGAGTGTAAGTTTCCGTGGATGGAGGATTTTGAGGATGCCGGCGTTTCATTTAACTACGCATCCTATTCTGACACCACCTTCAGAAACCAGGCGGATACTGTCAGGGAGGGCCGTTTTTCAGGGGCCATCTATCTGGATAAAACCAATCGGTTTTTCGAAGCCACGAGCAGCACGGATTTCGAGCTTCCCAATTCAGGTACCATGATCCTGCTTGAGTTCGATTACCTCAGCAACACCTCCCTCGAGGCGGGCGTATATGTGATCGAGGACGGTGCCGCCGTATGGAGCAGTCTGGTGATGATCAAACCCACCACCACCTGGAAACGCATTTATATTGATGTTCATTCCACGGTTTCCTATGAAAACACGGCCGATCTTTTCAGGATGGGTTTCAGGGCTGCCTGGGATTCCACGGGCAGGGAGAAGCAGGGGATCATCATGGATAATCTTAAGCTGATACATTTTTAATGAACCGCAGCAAACAACTGGCAAAATATCTGATCTCCGACTTCCTGTCCGCAGGAGCCAGCTGGACGCTCTTTTTCATTTTCAGAAAGGTTTACATTGAAACCAAAAAGTTCGGGTACGAAATTCCGGTAGAATTCGACAAATCCTATTTTATCGGCCTCGCCTGCCTGCCACTACTTTGGGTACTATTCTATTATCTGACAGGATATTACAAGGAACTTTATCGCAAATCCAGGTTAAGTGAACTGGGACAGACCCTGACCACCACCCTGATTGGGGTATTGCTGATTTTTTTCGCCCTGATCCTTGACGACACGGTAAAAACCTATTCCAACTACTACCTCTCGTTTCTGGTACTGTTCGGACTCCATTTCATCCTGACCTACACTCCGAGGGTTATCTTCACAACCCGGTCGGCACACAGGATCCATAAAAGGATCATCGGATTCCCCACCCTGCTTATCGGATCGGGCAAAAAGGCTCTGGAGTTATTCAGGGAAATGGAGAGCCAGCCAAAATCAAGCGGCACCCGGTTCATCGGGTTTGTGAGTGCCACGAACAATGACACTCACCTTATGACCAACCATCTGGCCCACCTGGGCGGGTTGAAGGATTTGCCGCATATCCTGGCCGCCAACAAGGTGGACGAGGTGATTATCGCCATAGAGAGTTCGGAGCACGAGCTTCTGAAAAAAATCATCAACCGGCTGGAATACAGAAAATTAACCATCAAGGTAATTCCTGATATGTATGATATCCTCACGGGGATGGTGAAGATGTCATCGATTATCGGCACTCCGCTGATCCAGATCAGCCATGATCTGATGCCAGCCTGG
>Ga0172369_10005378_pt1 | contig 15809 bp, 15 predicted proteins | sample LakKiv25m_FD_114539 | JGI IMG/M metagenome (GOLD analysis project Ga0172369, IMG submission 114539) | Freshwater microbial communities from Kabuno Bay, South-Kivu, Congo - kab_022012_11.25m | ecosystem: Environmental > Aquatic > Freshwater > Lake | place: Democratic Republic of the Congo...
AAAAATATGGCAAAGCAATCTTCAATCCAGCAGGATGGAACAGTCATAGAATCCCTTGGCAACGCCATGTTCAGGGTAGAACTCGAGAACGGACATGTGATCACGGCACACATCTCCGGAAAAATGAGGATGCACTATATAAAAATATTGCCAGGCGACAAAGTGAAGATCGAAATGTCACCATATGATTTGACAAAAGGAAGAATAACGTTTAGATACCAATAGTACAAAACAAAATATACCATGAAAGTCAGAACATCGATCAAAAAACGTTCAGCTGATTGCAAGATCGTGCGCAGGAAGGGTAAGCTGTTTGTGATCAACAAGAAAAATCCGAGATTTAAACAAAGACAAGGTTAACAAGTATTATAAAAGAGTTTAATTATGGCCAGAATTGCAGGTATTGATTTACCCAAACAGAAAAGGGGAGTGGTCGGACTGACCTACATCTATGGGATTGGCAGAAGTAATGCAGCGAAGATATTGACCATGGCTGGAGTAGATCTGAATAAAAAAGTTCAGGATTGGACAGATGATGAGCAAAACGCGATCCGAACCATCCTGAATGATCACTTCAAAGTGGAAGGCGCTATGCGTTCCGAAGTTCAGATGAACATCAAGCGGTTGATGGACATCGGTTCCTACAGAGGAATCCGTCATCGTCTCGGACTTCCTGTCCGGGGTCAGAGCACAAAAAATAACGCCCGTACAAGAAAGGGCAGAAAAAAGACCGTTGCCAATAAAAAGAAGGCAACGAAAAGTTAATCGAAGTTAGTAGATTTTATGGCAAAAACTGAGAAAAGTGCAAGAAAGCGGGTCGTGAAAGTCGATCCTATCGGAAGAGCTTATGTCAACGCCTCTTTCAACAACCTGATTGTAACCCTGACGAACAATACAGGCCAGGTGATCGCCTGGTCGTCTGCCGGTAAAATGGGGTTCAGAGGATCAAAGAAGAATACACCTTACGCTGCTCAGATGGCAGCACAGGATGCCGCAAAGAAGGCTTTTGATGCGGGTTTGAGGAAGGTTAAAGTGTATATCAAAGGTCCGGGAGCAGGAAGGGAGTCAGCAATCCGTTCTATCCACACTTCAGGGATTGAGGTCTCTGAGATCATGGATATCACGCCATTGCCACACAATGGATGCCGTCCTCCGAAGAGGCGTCGTGTTTAATAACAACTAGTAAAGATCTATTTAATAAAGAGTTATGGCTAGATATATTGGTCCGAAATCAAAGATTGCAAGAAAATTCAGAGATCCGATCTATGGACCTGATAAGTATTTTGAGAAAAAAAATTATCCCCCCGGTATGCACGGACAGTCAAGACGCCGTCCCAAAGCTTCTGAATATGGAACCCAGCTGATGGAGAAACAGAAAGCCAAGTATACCTATGGGATCCTGGAGCGGCAGTTTAAAAACACATTCCTTCGTGCTGCAAGGAAGGGTGGAAAAACGGGTGAAGTTTTGTTGCAACTGATCGAAGCCCGGCTGGATAATGTAGTGTATCGGCTCGGGATTGCCCCAAGCCGGAGCGGAGCACGCCAGCTTATTTCACACCGGCATATTACGGTGAATGGCAAAGTGGTCAATATACCGAGTTATGATGTTCATCCCGGAGATATTATCAGCGTGAGGGAGCGGTCAAGGTCGCTGGAAGCTATCCTTAATTCGGTGGCTTCGCGATCCAACCAGTATCCCTGGCTTGAGTGGGATATGAATACGTTGACCGGAAAATTCATGAGTTATCCTGAGCGCGAGCAGATTCCGGAAAACATCAAGGAGCAGTTAATCGTTGAGTTGTACTCAAAGTAACGATAGAAAATAACAATTAACCCCTAAAAAGGCAATTTATGGCAATATTACCGTTTCAGAAGCCCGACAAGGTCATCATGGTTGAATCTGATGACAACCGCGGAATGTTCGAGTTTCGTCCGCTCGAACCCGGTTTCGGGGTCACTATCGGAAATGCCCTCAGAAGAATCCTGCTTTCCTCACTGGAGGGCTATGCCATCACCTCCATCAAAATCGAAGGAGTTGACCAGGAATTTTCTACTATCAAAGGTGTCATAGAAGATGTTACCGAGATCATCCTGAACCTGAAACAGATTCGGTTTAAAAAACTGATCGAATCTGAGAATTCGGAAAAAATAACTGTGATCATCGCACAGCAAAAAGAGTTTAAAGCAGGCGATATCAATAAATTCCTATCTGTATTCCAGGTTCTTAACCCGGATCTGACCATTTGCAACATGGATCCGGGAGTGAAACTCACCATTGAGATCTCAATTGACAAGGGGCGTGGATATATCCCTGCTGAAGAAAACAAAACACTAAGTACCAGCCTGGGCAGGATTGCGATTGACTCGGTTCACACGCCTATAAAGAACGTTACCTTCTTTGTTGAGAATTACCGTGTTGAGCAGAAAACCGACTATGAAAAACTGGTTATGGAGATCACCACCGATGGATCTATCCATCCGAAGAATGCCCTGAAAGAGGCTGCACGGATTCTGATCCATCACTTCATGCTGTTCTCTGATGAAAAGATCACTCTTGATACGAATGAAAAGACAGTTACAGATGAGTTCGACGAAACATCACTGCATATCAGGCAGCTTCTCAAAACAAAACTGGTTGACATGGACCTGTCGGTAAGAGCACTGAACTGCCTGAAAGCAGCTGACGTTGAAACCCTTGGCGACCTGGTTGCATTCAATAAGAACGACCTGTTGAAGTTCAGGAATTTCGGCAAGAAATCGCTTACCGAACTCGAGGAACTCGTAAAGACGAAAGGACTTGAATTTGGAATGAATACCGCTAAATATAAATTAGATAAGGATTAACCGGAATGAGACATAAGAAGAAAATAAACCATCTTGGAAGAAAAAGTGAGCACAGGAAAGCGATGCTTTCCAACATGGCTTCTTCATTGATCCTTCACAAGAGAATCACCACTACACTTGCAAAAGCCAAAGCGTTGAGGTCCTACATAGAGCCCTTGATAACAAAAGCTAAAGAGGATTCAACTCATTCCAGGAGGCTGGTTTTCAGTCAGCTTCAAAACAAAGAAGCTGTTTCGGAATTGTTCCGGGAAATTGCTCAGAAGATAGCTGACAGGCCAGGAGGTTACACACGGATTCTTAAATTCGGTCCACGGTTGGGTGACAATGCAGAGATGTGTATGATGGAACTGGTCGATTACAATGAGTTGATGCTGGAACAGAAGGAGGAACAGAAGGGCAGGGCTACCAGGAGACGTCGTGGAACTTCCAGGAAAAAAGATGAGCCAGCGGCTAAAGTGAAGGAATCTAAAACAGTTGGTGCCCCTGCTGAACCGGTTTCTGAAGAAGAGGAACCTGAAACGGGAGGAGAAGGTATCTCCGAAGTTTCTGAAGAGGTTGAACCGGAAGTGATTGAAGAGGGTGAACCCGAAGTTATTGATGAAGTTGCTTCTGAGATCACGGAAGAGATGCCAGAAGAGGAACCGGAAAAAGAGAAGTAATATGAGCAGGATCCTTGCTATTCATGCCCGTCAGATCCTTGATTCACGGGGTAATCCAACGATTGAGGTTGATGTGATCACCGAAGGAGGAATATTGGGACGTGCTGCTGTGCCATCTGGAGCTTCCACCGGGATCCATGAGGCCATTGAATTGCGCGACGGAGACAAGAAGTTTTATATGGGCAAGAGCGTGCTGCAGGCTGTTCAGCATGTGAATAATGTACTTGCAACTGAACTGGAAGGAATGTATGTTACCGATCAGGTAGAGATCGATCGAAAGATGATCGAACTTGACGGAACGCCAAATAAGGGAAAACTTGGAGCCAATGCCATCCTTGGTGTCTCGCTGGCTGTTGCCAAAGCAGCGGCACAAACAACTTCCCAGGAACTATACCGCTATATTGGCGGTATCGGGGCTAACACACTCCCGATACCAATGATGAATATTCTTAATGGTGGCTCACATGCCGATAATTCTATCGACTTCCAGGAGTTTATGATCATGCCTGTTGGTGCGTCTACATTTTCAGAAGCCATCAGGATGGGTGCAGAGGTTTTTCATCATTTGAAAGCCGTACTTAAAAAAGGGAACTATTCAACAAACGTTGGTGATGAAGGTGGCTTCGCTCCAAACCTTAAATCCAACGAAGAGGCACTGGTGGTAATTATGAAAGCCATCGAAAAAGCAGGTTACCAGCCCGGGAAAGATATATACATAGCTCTCGATCCGGCTTCATCTGAATATTTTATTCCTGAAGAGAACTGTTACCACCTGAAAAAGTCTACCGGCAAAAAGCTCTCCTCATCGGAAATGGTAGCTTTCTGGAAGGACTGGGTTACCCGTTATCCTATCATATCTATTGAAGACGGAATGGCAGAGGATGACTGGGAAGGCTGGAAGCTGATGACTAAAGAGTTGGGTAAAAAGATCCAGCTTGTTGGCGATGACCTGTTTGTTACCAACGTTGAACGATTGGAGACAGGGATTAAAAACAAGGTTGGAAATTCAATCCTGATTAAGGTAAACCAGATTGGCACACTCACCGAAACCATTGATGCCGTAAACATGGCATACAGGAACGGGTATACTGCTGTCATCAGCCACCGTTCAGGAGAAACAGAAGACACAACCATCGCTGATCTTGCAGTAGCTCTGAACACTGGTTTGATAAAAACAGGCTCGGCATGCCGAACCGACAGGATTGCAAAGTACAACCAACTTCTGCGCATCGAGGAACAACTGGGAGAAACGGGTAACTATCTCGGTAAAAACTTTAGATTCGTGAAGTGACAGCTGTCCAACGATTTGTGAAAGCTCACCCCGAAAGGTGAGCTTTTTTGTTGAAAATATGTTCATATCTAATGACTGGATTGTTGGGTTCTTACTTATTCGGGTTCTATATTTGAAGTTGCTAAGAACTACCCTGTTTCCTTGAAACTAACAACCGGTATGAACAGACCTCCTTCAAAGATCTTGCTCATTTTAATTTTATTTGCTTTTTCCGTATACCTGTCGGCTCAATCAAATGTCAAGCTTGGGCCCAGGTTTGGAGATAACTGGTTCATGGGTATTTCAGCCGGTCCGACTTTTTTTTCCGGTGATCTGAACACGAACCGATTTTTGCCACAGTCGGGAGACCTTACAGGTGCAGGCTCATTTATCTTCGGTCGCAAGATCAGCCATGTCTTTGCTATGAGAGGTCAGGTACTGTTTGGCAAAGCAGCCGGCAGGAAGAGTACAAAACAGGACGGGACGCCTGTTGACCTAATGTTCAACTCGACAGTGGTTGATGGAAACATCAATACTATGATAAATTTCTCGAACCTGATCGGAGGATTCAATCCAAAACGTGTTTTCTTTGTTTATGGTACTGCTGGGATAGGATTCTCCTACTGGAAAACAACACTAAGCGAAATCACGAATCCGGAAACCCCGATTGTGAATCCTGCTTCGTCCGGGAAAGTGGCAGGTGTACTACCTGTTGGACTGGGGGCTTATTACTGCATCGCCAACAAAGTAAATCTTGGCCTGGAATACACTGTCAGGACCCTCACTTCGGATTTGCTTGACGGGGTGGAAGGTGGTTTCAAAATGGATATTTACAGTTTCCTCTCGTTCAGTGTTGTACTAAATCTCAATAAAGCGACAAGAAAAAGCCCTGATGTTATTGATTATAAAAAGGACGGACCAATCATTCTGAACCTGCCTAAATGTGATCCTTTGCCAGTGCCTCCCCTGAAGAGCGACCTGGCAATGGATAAACTTCCCCCACCACCTTCTGTTGGTGTGGACCTTAGCAAGTTCTACATGTTCAAGGTTCAGATCTTTGCATTTTCACAGCATATCTACTCCCCGGAAACCATACGTAAACGTTACCACATCCCTTTACCGGTTTCCCGCGAATACAGTGATGGACTTTACCGTTTCACAGTCGGATCAACGGACTCCTTTGATGAAGCAAAGAATATTCGCCAGCAGATGATCGATGCCGGTGTTACCGATGCTTTTATTGTCGGTTATACCAGGGATGGCCAAAGGACTACGTTAAAAGACCTGTTTTAATTTAACGGCAGATCTGTTCAATGAAATTCAGGGATTCCTGATCAAGGAGTCCGGTATTGATTGCTTTCCTGAAATCATTGCAGGCTTCGGTCTGATTCCCAAGGAAGAAATTGGCAAGACCACGGTTATAATAAACCGTTTTCAAGATGGAACTGTCGGCTTTCCCGCTACCCATATAAGCCAGGCAGTAATCAAAGTCGGAAATAGCCCCGATGTAGTCGGAAAGTTTCAGTTTTGAAGCTCCCCTGTATGAATAAATGGAAGGGATGATTGTCAGGTCGGGTTTCAGATCCAGTGCCCTGTCAAGGTTGGTGATCGCCTCGGTATAGCCCCCGTTCTGATACTTCCACATCCCTTCGAAGTATAGTCTCCGGTAGTCGTTGGTATTTGGAGTTGCTGTGGAGATCTCAACTGTGGAAGGCAGGATTGAAGGGCCTGTGAAGGTGTAATTCTGACAGTTCGCTTTAATGCTCTCCGACATGGAAACGTCCTGGAGACCCATCTGGGCTGCCGTATTCCAGTCCTGGCAGGCTCCGACCAGATCCTTGATGTTGTATTTTGCAACACCTCGGTTGTAGATCGTTGTTAACCATGCAGAATAATATTCTTTTTCAGCAGGTTTGAGGCTGATGGCCTTGTCATAATCTTTCATGGCGCCGGAGAAGTCACCCATCATTTCCCTTGCGTTCGCCCTGTAAGCATACGTCATAAAGAAACGGTCAAAGGGACAACGCTTGGCGGCTTCAGTGAAATCCAGGATTGCCTGGGCGTAGTCTCCTGCGCGGTAGTGATAGACCCCCTGCCTGAACCAGTCTTCACCTGTTTTGGGATCGGTAATCGCATACGTAGGGTTGACCTCATCATACCTGATGAAGGCCCTGAAGGCGGCATAATCGGTCTCATAATAACTGCTGGCAAATAACCGGTTTCTGTTTTTTTCTTCGAGATATGGTGTGTAGAACTTCTTTTTATTCATAACCTGGATCAGACGGAACCTGGCAAGTTGCTGACCTTTTGCTTCAACCGGCCAGACAGCTATCAGCAGGTTATGAGCGCTGAAAGTCCCGTTGTCAATAGTTTTCTGGATGTTGTACCCGATCGTTGAATTCAGTGTTTTTTCATCATAATCGATCAGGATACCGCTGCAAAGGGCATCCATATTCAGGATATAGGGCCTGTCCCAGTCAACTTTATTCGGCATCAGCTCTTTCAGTTTAGATGCTTTGAATACAAAATAGTTCAATGCATTCTGCCAGTGCCACATTTCCATCAGAATCGGGAATTCATACCAGCCGGTCTTATACTGGATAGTGAAAACGACATATAGTTCATTTCTCACCATGACATCGCTGATCTGAAGCATCTCGAAATTATCACTGCCGAGTTTGTAGTATATTTTATTGCTTTCGTTATAGGCAGCCACCTTATAAGGGATTCTGTTCTGAGCTGAAATCCACTGTCCATTATCCTGAAATGAGTATCCGACGGCAGATTCAAGGGAGGACCTGACCTCGCTGATGATCGGTATGTTCCCGACAGTGCGTTCAATGGGCTGCCCAAAAAGGGTATAAGAACACAAGAGTCCAATAAACAGTAGAAGTGACTTTCTCATCAAATTCAGCATCATCCTTTAATCTGATTTATCACGATAGACATCAACCTGGCCACATTCACAACATTTTCTTTAAAAACGCGAAGAACTTCATCCCAGGTAACGGAGACCTCATCAGTTCTCCAGGCGTCATAATCAGTTGACAAAGCAGCAACAGCATACGGAATTCCTGCTTCAAAAGCAAGCGTTGCTTCAGGAGCAATTGTCATGTTGATTATATCTGCTCCAAGCGTTCTGAACATTTTCGACTCAGCCCTGGTCGAAAAACGGGGCCCTTCAATTGTAACCACCGTTGCCCTGGGATGAACCGACAACCCAAGATCCGTAGCACCCTTTATCAGCAGGTTCCTGAGAAAATCTGAGAAGGGATCTGCCATTGCAACATGTACCGCATTCCCCGGCTCAAACTTTTCATAAAAAGTCTGTTCTCTTTGCCGGGTAAAATCAATGAATTGGTCAGGTATCACAAGGTCTCCCTGTCTGATCCCTTCACGCAGGCTTCCGCAAGCAGAAGTTGCCAGAATGTACTTACATCCCAGGTCCCTGAAGGCGGAGATGTTTGCCCGGTTGTTCACCTGTGAGGGAGGGATCGTATGCTCCCGCCCGTGACGGGAAAGAATCACGACTTCACAGGGGCCAAGTTTACCGGTATATATTGAGGAACTTGGAAGGCCATAGGGTGTGGAAACTTCTATTTCACGTGTGTTTTCCAGTATATTCAGTTTCTCTAACCCTGAGCCTCCGACCAGGCCCACTCTCACCATATATTGATTTTTGAAGCGAATATAAGAGAAAAGGAGCCAGTTTTTTCTGAATTCCTGATTTCTTAATAACAAAAACCGGGGAGTTTTTAACAATCAAAGACGGGCTGTTTCCCGTGTTCCAAATAAAAGCAGTAATTTTGAAACATATTTAAACAAGCTACTATGTCCATAAGCTATATCGGGGAACACCTCTTTGCCGGTCAATTGGGACAATTCCTGCTCTGGGTCAGTTTCCTGTCCGCAGTCCTTTCGACTATCTTCTATTTTCGGTTGTTGTCCTCAAAAAATGAAAAAGTTATTCTTCTGAAAAGGAGTGCCAGGAGTTTCTATTGGTTGCATGCGATCTCATTGATTGGGGTGTCAGTTGTTCTTTACTATCTGATTTTCAATCACTTTTTTGAGTATTCATATGTCTGGCAATATTCTTCCCGCGATTTACCGGTAAAATATATTATCTCCTGTTTCTGGGCAGGACAGGAGGGAAGTTTCCTTGTTTGGGCACTTTTTCAGGCCCTGATCGGATTGGTCCTGATCAGGACTGCGAAGGAATGGGAACCGGGAGTTATGGCTTTCTTTACGCTTTCTCAGCTCTTTGTTACAAGCATGATGCTCGGCGTTTCAATCGGTAGCTGGGAAGTGGGAGCCTCTCCGTTCAGACTATTGCGTGAAACTGTTGACACTGTTCAGGGAACCATATTCGAGAATGCCAATTACCTTACAGCATCTCTATCGGATGGCAACGGCCTGAATCCGCTTCTTGAAAACATCTGGATGACAATCCATCCGCCAATTCTTTTCCTTGGATATGCTCTCGCACTTGTTCCGTTCTGTTATGCGATGGCAGCACTGTTCAGAAAGGAATTCACCTCCTGGATTCGAATAGTTATCCCTTGGACGATTCTTTCACTGCTGCTTCTCGGTTCCGGGATCCTGCTTGGAGGAGCATGGGCTTATGTATCACTCACATTCGGCGGATTCTGGGCATGGGATCCTGTGGAAAATTCATCATTGGTACCATGGATGACCCTTGTAGCGGCCTTACATTTCATGTTGATCTCCAGGAAACAGAATTACGCACTTATTGCCGCATTCATTTTTTCCACACTGTCCTACATTCTGGTGCTCTATGCCAGTTACCTTACCAGAAGCGGAGTCTTATCCGAAACTTCCGCACACTCCTTCGGCGATGACGGGATGGCCGCTCAGCTGGTGCTCTTCCTGCTCACGTTCCTGGCGCTCATGGCCTGGTTCATTATAAGGAGGGCCGGCCAGTTCCAGCTAAAGCAAAAAGAACTCCTTCTTTCAAGGGAATTCTGGATGTTCCTAGGATCATTGGTCGTGGTGCTCTCTGCCTTTCAGATCATGTTTACCACCTCCATCCCGGTCTTTAATTCGATTTTCGGAACCAATTTCGCCCCGCCAACAAATTCCGTCGGTTTTTATAACCGGTGGCAAACACCTTATGCCTTGCTGATCACCGGGTTTATTGCCTTCACTCAATTCCTGAATTATGACCAGAATGACCTGACTTCATTTTTGCGAAAGATGATCATCCCTGTGGTTGTTGCGATCACCCTGACGATCCTGTTTGTTGTTTCGGGCATCGTGACAAGTGGAAATTATATACTCCTTCTTTTCTTCATCTGGTTTTCACTGGCAGCCTTGTTGATGAACCTCTTCTTTAATACGTCAAAGTCAAGAAATATTCCTGCAATTGTAACACATATCGGATTTGTACTCTTTCTGCTGGGTGTTCTGATCACCTTCTCAAACTCCAAAACAATCTCGTCCAACACTTCGGGATTTGATCTTGGCGATATGCAGGCAAATAAGGAAAACCTTTTGCTAATGAAGGGCGATACCTCCTATATGGGCGGATTTTATGTGACGTATGTAGATGCTGAACCGACTGGAAATACTACCGTGTACCAGGTCGATTTTCTGAAACGTAACAAAGGCCTTTATACCTATCAGTTCACACTTCACCCATCAGTGAACATTCATCCACGAATGGGAGCCGTTTACAATCCCGATACCCGTAATTTCCTGCTGAAGGATTATTATATGTTTATCGCTTCCGTTGGAAAAACCCACGAATACATTGTAATTAAAGCTATCCTGAATCCATATATAAATGTACTGTGGCTGGGTTCGCTGGTGATGCTCCTTGGATTTACCTGGGCACTCTGGAAGAGAGCGGGCCGTCGGCAGAAGGCAGAAGGCAGAAGGCAGTAAAGGGTTCAAAGTTCAGGAATGTCCTTTTTCCGTCTTCCCTCTTCCCTGATCTATTTATCAATAGTATTTAATATCCTTAACCCTCCCAGCCCGGTCATAAAAAGTCCATTTTCCGGAACGGTATCCCTTGGTAAAATAGCCATCGATATATTTTCCTTTCGCGCCCTCCTTGTACCATTTAACAACGGGTCCGGTATAGGGTTGGCCAAGGTAATATTTGACAGGTCCGCCGGTCAGCATATCCCAATTTACCGGTTCAGGTCCTTGTGGTTTGGCCACTTCGGGTTGTTGCGGTTGTACAGGCTGAACAGGTTCCTCCTTGTCCGCCGGGCGGGGGCCTTCGTGGCCTAACTGGTTGCCTAGTTTGAACACTTCCTGGTCTTCCTGCTCTCCGTTTTCGGCCCAATAGGACCATGTCCCTTCCTTTAAGCCATCTTTATACATCCCCTCCATCTCTTTCTGACCGTTGGCATAGTAATAGATCCAAAGTCCCTCTTTGAGACCGTTTTTCACCTCCCCCTCAAATTCTATCCTCCCCGAAACATAAGAGATGATCTCTCCAGTAAATGGTTCATTGTCATTTACCATATAAAAGAGGCCGTTACGATCCTGGAGCTGGTCAAAGTTGACTTTTTTGGTAGCACAGGAACTGAATGCCAGAATAATACCTGATAATAAAATGACTTTTTTCATTGGAAGATGATTTAAAATGGTTAACTATCTTTCTTTATCTTTTAACATCGGGACGAAACGGAACGCGCCGTGCTCGGTTTTAGTGAATCCTCCGTTAGAATCTTTTACCAGGGTGGTCATCGTTTGAACTTCATCGGGACCCAATGGTATGACCATGATGCCGCCCGGACTCAGCTGGGAGAGTAAATCCTCAGGAATATGCGGTGCGGCAGCAGTGATCAGGATCCGGTCAAAGGGTGCAAAGGAGGGCAGTCCCTTATTACCGTCGCCAAAGAAGGTCTTGATCGTATGATACCCCAACAGGGGCAAGAGCTGGCTTGTCTTGTTGTAAAGGCTCTTCTGGCGTTCAATGGTAAATACCCTGGCCCCCAGTTCAGCCAGAATACAAGCCTGGTATCCTGATCCTGTCCCGATCTCCAACACTCTTGCCCCTTTGTGAACATGGAGAAGCGAACTTTGAAAAGCAACGGTATACGGCTGAGAAATGGTTTGACCTGCACCAATGGGGAATGGTTTATCTTCATATGCATACTCAAGAAAAGAGGAATCAAAGAAGAAATGACGGGGAACTTTTTCAATTGCATGCAGTACCTGATGATCCGAAACACCCTTTTTCTTTATAGTTTCCACAAGTTGTTTACGTAATCCCTTGTGGCGAAATGTATCGGTCATCGTTGGAGGTTTGATCATAGGTGGCAGGGATTGTGGTGCATTTTTTACGAAAATACTAAATTCAATCAGCACAAACCCTTACTTTTGTAAAAATTTATTCGACCAGATATGTTGAAAATCGGTGTTTTAGGAGCAGGCCATCTCGGCAAGATTCATATACAGTGTATCAAAGCAATTCCCGGTTTTGAACTCACAGGTTTTTATGACCCCAATCCGGAAATAGCCAGCCAGGTTGAAACGGAATTCCATGTGAAAAACTTTGGTACCCTGGATGAACTTGTTGATGCGGTCGATGTAGTAGACATTGTGACCCCCACTGTCTCACATTTTGAATGTGCCTCAAAATCCCTGAAGAAATACAAACACGTTTTCATTGAGAAACCAATAGTAACTACGCTTCAGGAAGCCCGCGATCTGATCAAGATTGCTGGAGAAGCCAACGTGAAGGTACAGGTTGGACATGTGGAGAGGTTCAACCCGGCATTTCTTGCCGTTGAATCCTTCTTCAACAGGCCAATGTTCATCGAGAGCCACCGGCTTGCCCAGTTCAATCCACGAGGTACGGATGTTCCGGTTATCCTCGATCTGATGATCCATGATATCGATATCGTGTTAAGTGTGGTAAAAGCCAATATCCGGAAAATATCAGCCAGTGGTGTAGCGGTGGTGAGCGATACTCCTGATATTGCCAATGCGCGGATAGAATTTGATAACGGATGCGTAGCCAACCTGACCGCATCCAGGATATCCCTTAAGAATATGCGGAAGTCTCGCTTCTTTCAAAAAGACACTTACATATCGGTAGATTTTTTAAACAAGGAAATTGAGGTGGTAAGGATCCAGAATGCCGATCCGAAAAATACTTCACCGGCATTGTTTACGCTTGACCTTGGCCCTGATAAAGGAACCAAGCAGATCTTTTTCCATAAGCCGGAAGTAAAACCCCTGAATGCGATCAAGGCAGAACTCGAAAGTTTTCATTCTGCTATCGTTAACAATACCATCCCGCCAGTCACAATAAACGATGGATATAACGCTCTGGAGGTGGCTTACCAGATCATAGAGAAAATCAGCCAGTCAGCGGCAAACCTTTAATTTTTCCTCAACACCGGCTGTTAATTTCTTTTCATGATTTCCGGTACAATATATACCCAGACAACCCGTTACAACATAACAGAAAGAACCAATTCCTGTTTATGATTAACCGGAGATTTACTCATTTCCTTCTCCTGGCAAACCTGTTGTCCCTGATCCTGGTTATTTCCTCCTGTGATAAGTTTGAAGGGGACCAATCGATCCCGGCTTATATCTCCATCGATTCACTTTACCTTAAAACAACTTCAGCCAGCCAGGGATCTGCTTCAGCTAGTATCACCGATGCCTGGGTTTATCTTGATGACAACCTGATTGGTGCATTTGAATTACCGGCCAGGTTTCCGGTGCTCGCAAATGGAAAACACAACCTGAAAATACTTCCCGGGATAAAATTAAACGGCATCTCCGCCACAAGGATGGCTTACCCGTTTTATACTTCCATTGAACAGTCAGTCGAACTTACGGAAAATGAAACGGATTCCCTGGGGTTCAGAAATACCACATATTTCTCTTCAACCATATTTGACCTGGTCGAAGGGTTCGAAGGTGTGGCAATTGCGTTTGATACCACCAACCGGAGCGATGTCGCTCTCTTGCTTACACAACCCGGGGACTCACTTACCTTCGAAGGCAACCATTCAGGAATGGTTCTGATGAACGGCCCCGATCAGTTTTTTGAATGTGTTAATGACAAAGACTTCCTCATTCCCTTCGCCCCGGTTTTCATGGAAATGAATTTCCGAACCAACAGTGTTTTTGTCGTTGGGATCTACCTGTACGGCGTGTCCACCATACAGCAGGTCCCCATTATCTACCTTAATCCAACGGATAGCGAATGGAAGAAAATTTACATCAATCTTACGAACAGCCTGAACGCTTACACCGGCATGCAGAAATTCAGGGTATTTATCTCAGCTATCCAGACATCCTCTGAAACGGAGTCATTAATCCTTCTTGATAACATTAAAGTGATCACAAGAAACGCTGAATAATGAACAGGAAACTACAAGTATTCAAATATGTTCTGGCAGACTATCTCGCTGCCCTGATTGCCTGGTTCCTGTTTTTCTCCTACCGTAAAATGGTGGTCAATCCAAATGTACTTCAGCAGCCTGAGATCATATTCAGCGACACCAAACTTTATATCGGACTTGCAGTCATCCCTTTTCTTTGGCTGCTTTTTTATGTTCTGATAGGCACGTACAGGAAGATATTCAGGAAGGGAAGACTCAGGGAGTTCGGGGTAACAGTCCTCACAACAGTCATCGGGGTAACAGTAATTTTTTTCAGCCTGATCCTGGATGACGTGATCATCAATAACCGGACATACCTGCAGTTTTATTTTACCCTTTTCTTTCTGCACCTTGGTTTCACAGCTTCATTCAGGTTTTTCCTCACATCCCGGATAGCCTATAAGATTCATCATAAGCTTATCGGCTTCACCACCATCATTATCGGAAGCAATGGCAACGCGATTTCCATATACCAGGATATTGAGAACCAGGAAGAGTCATCCGGAAATAATTTCATCGGCTTTGTAAATGCACAACCGTATGAATCCTATAAACTGGCAGAATATCTCCCTCACCTCGGTGAGCTAAAGGATTTGAACCAGATCGTTAAAGAGCACCATGTTGAGGAGGTAATAATCGCCATAGAACATTCAGAAAATCATACTGTTGAAAAAATTATTACCCAGCTTGAAGATACAGATGTTGTGATCAAGATCATCCCGGTCATGCAGGATATTTTGATGGGATCTGTCAAGACCACCTCCATCTTTCATGCACCACTTATTCAGATATTCCCTGATTTGATGCCCGACTGGCAAATGTCACTAAAACGTATTTTTGACATTGCTGTTTCCGCAATATGCCTTGTCATCCTTTCACCGATCATGTTGGTAACGGCGATTGCGATAAAAACAACATCAGACGGACCTGTTTTGTTTTCCCAGGAAAGGGTAGGACTCAGGGGGCGGAAATTCATTATGCATAAGTTTCGTACAATGATCAAGGACGCCGAAGAGAATGGCCCGCAGCTCAGCTCCACGACAGACCCAAGGATCACACGGGTAGGCAAATTTCTGAGAAAGGTCAGGATTGATGAGATCCCGCAATTTTATACCGTTTTAAAAGGAGATATGAGCATTGTGGGCCCGCGACCTGAACGGCAGTATTACATTGACCTGATTGCCCAGAGGGCGCCGCATTACAGGCTTCTGCACAAAGTCAAACCGGGAATTACTTCCTGGGGCCAGGTAAAGTACGGCTATGCTGAAAATGTCGATGAGATGGTAGAACGATTGAAATTCGATATCCTGTATATTGAAAATATGTCCCTTGCCATGGACTTCAAGATCTTGATATACACGATGCTAATTATCATGCAGGGGCGTGGTAAATAGCATATCCGTCAATTTCTCCATCATATCCCCGGCTTTCCCTTTAAGAAAAATATCTGTTATCCTCCCGGTGTAGTTTGACTCCTGTGGATTTATCTCAATAATTTTTGCACCATTCTGTTTTGCCAGCGGCGGGATCTGGTTTGCAGGCATTACTTCCCCCGTGGACCCGATGATCAAAAATACATCCGACCTGGTAGCGGCGTCATAGGCAGCTTCAAGCGGCTCCTGCGGGATGGCTTCACCGAAGAAAACAAAAGCTGGTTTT
>Ga0172369_10005384_pt1 | contig 15799 bp, 16 predicted proteins | sample LakKiv25m_FD_114539 | JGI IMG/M metagenome (GOLD analysis project Ga0172369, IMG submission 114539) | Freshwater microbial communities from Kabuno Bay, South-Kivu, Congo - kab_022012_11.25m | ecosystem: Environmental > Aquatic > Freshwater > Lake | place: Democratic Republic of the Congo...
AAGAAATCTTGGTTTGCTTCTAATGGTCAAAGTTCTTGACGCGTCTACCAAGACGACACTTGCAAAGTAGAGAATTGCTTTTGCAATTATTCTGTGTTATATTCTGCTGCTGAAAAGTCCGATCAGTCACCTAGTTTTGCTCTGAGCTGGGATGAGGAGCATTATCTGTTCGCATTCCCAGTTGAAAGGTCTGATAACTTTGCGCAATAGGCTTGGGGGTCGTTTATCTAAAGCCCAGATTGTTTTTCGCGAAAAGCTCTATGACTCCGAAATCCAAGAAAAAAACTTCTTCGATTCTGATGACCGAAACCGATGCCATCCTCGAAAGCATTTCCGACGGCGTTTTTACGGTTGATCTGGATTGGCGAATCACCTCCTTCAACAAGGCTGCGGAGGGTATCACGGGGATCCGGCGCAAAGAGGCTATTGGCCGGCTGTGCTCGGATGTGTTTCGATCCAGCATGTGTGAGATAGAGTGCGCCCTCCGACGGACGCTGAAAACGAAAAAGCCTATTATCGGCAAAGCCGGCTATATCATTAATGCCGAAGGAACCCGGATACCTGTCAGCGTTTCTACGGCCGTGCTTCGCGACCGAAGCGGCGCCATCGTTGGCGGTGCGGAGACCTTTCGCGACTTGAGCGAGGTGGAAGAGCTACGTCAGGAGTTGCAAGCTCGCTACTCGGTGGGTGATTTGACCAGTCGCAGCGCCCTGATGCAAAGGATATTCGAAGTGCTGCCTGCAATCGCGACCAGCTCTTGCACCGTACTGATTCTTGGCGAGACCGGCACCGGTAAAGAATTGCTGGCCCGCACGATTCATTCCCTTAGCTCGCGCCGGAATGGACCGTTCATTGCGGTCAATTGCGGGGCTCTGCCGGACACCTTGTTGGAATCCGAGCTGTTTGGCTACAAGGCCGGAGCGTTCACCGGCGCCAACAAGGACAAGCCGGGGCGTCTTTCCTTGTCCAAGGGCGGAACCTTATTCCTCGACGAGATTGGCGAAATGAGCCCGGCCCTTCAGATACGGTTGTTGCGCGTGCTTCAGGATCGAACTTATGAGCCATTGGGCGCTACCCGATCCGAGACCGCCGATATCAGGGTGATCGTCGCCACCAACAAAGATTTGGCGGAAGCGATGCGTCAGGGCAGCTTCCGGGAGGACCTTTACTACCGAGTGAACGTCGCCCGCCTCGAGATGCCGCCGCTGCGCCAGCGAAAAGAGGACATTCCGCTTTTGGCCGAACAGTTCATCGCTCGCTTCAACCGCTTGCAGCGGAAATCCTTACAAGGATCCACTACCGATGCACTTGCTTTGCTCATGGCTTATAATTGGCCCGGCAACGTGCGCGAATTGGAAAACGTCATCGAGCGCGCCTTTATCCTCTGCCATAAAGGCCTGATTGGCATTGAGCACTTGCCGGTGGAACTCACTGCTCGTGGCTCTGGAGTGCACCCTAGTCCAGACATACGGACGACTCGCGATCTGTTGGAAGCGCAGGCCATCCAATCCGCCTTGGAACGGAACGCCCACAATCGCCTGGCGGCGGCAAGAGACCTGGGCATCCACAAAAGTACCCTATTCCGCAAAATCAAGAAACTGGGGATTCCCGTCGGCGAGCAAGACGGGCGCAGCCGGTCGACGGCCAGACAGTAGCACTTGTGCGCCCTTTTCCGCTCATTACAGTCGCATTTGCGCGACCGATCCCCACTTCTTCACCAATACTCCTTCCACAACAACTCTTGCTTAAATCGATGGTTGCAAGCGGTCTCTTAAGCTTGTCACCATTGGCACGCTAAATGCTTTCAACGACGGCAAAGGATTAACGATGGCATGTAAGCATGAAAGCGGCATTTTCAGTCTGGGACAATCGAATTGCACCGGTTTTTGACGTAGCTCGGCGCATCCAGATAGTAGAAGTCGAATCCGGGCGTATTATCAACAAAACCGTCGAAGAGTTGCGTGAGGATTTGCCGGCCCAAAAGGCGCTTCACTTAGTCGACTTGGGTATTGGCACCTTGGTCTGCGGCGCAATCTCTCGACCCTTGCAGACCATGATCGCTGACTATGGTCTGAAGGTAGTGCCGTTTGTCTCCGGCGACTTGAACGAGGTTATTCGTGCCTGGCAGGATGGCGTACTTGAGGGTAACCGTTTCGCTATGCCCGGTTGTTGCCGACGAGGGCGTCGCCGCTTTCGCGGAAATTATGCCATGAACCAGGAGGAACTCACGATGAGGAAAAGAAACCGTGGCGGAATGGGAACGGGTGGTGGGCAAGGTCAGGGCCAAGGCGGCCAAGGACTCGGCCGCATGGGCGGGCCTTTTGCCGCCGGTCCGGACGGCTCTTGTGTATGCCCGCAATGTGGATATCAGGAGCCGCATCAACGAGGAATACCCTGCATGCAAAAGCAGTGTCCCAAGTGCGGCATTCCCATGACGAGACAGTGAACTAACGAAAGGAGTTGAGACTATGCCAAGAGGTGATAGAACCGGGCCTCTGGGAATGGGGCCCATGACCGGACGCGCAGCCGGTTACTGCGCGGGATTTGCCATGCCAGACTATATGAATCCAATCCCCGGCCGCGGCTTTGGGATGGGTTTTGGTCGAGGTCGAGGGTTCGGCGGAGGCGGCCGGGGATGGCGCCATCGGTTTTATGCCACCGGCCTTCCGGGCTGGATGCGTTGGGGCTGGTGGGGAATACCGTATCAACAGCCAGATCCCGAGTCGGAGAAGCAAGCGCTCAAGTACCAGGCCGAGGCTTTACAGTCGGAGATGGAGGCTATAAAGAAGCGGCTGGATGAGCTTGAAGCCGGTGCTGAATCCAAATAACCACGCCATCGGCTAAACCTGTGAGGTTTTGGAAACCTCACAGGTTTTAACTCTCTGAAATAGGAGTAAAGTATGGGAACAAAAGGGCGCGAAATCGTCGGAATGGACGTAAATCACGTCATTGAGCTGCTGAACAGAGCCTTCGCGGATGAATGGCTGGCCTATTATCAATATTGGCTAGGAGCCAAGATCGTTGTCGGACCCATGAAAGATGCTGTCATCGCAGAGCTCATGCAGCATGCTGCCGATGAACTGAGACACGCGGACATGCTTTCCAACCGGATAATCCAGCTCGGCGGCACGCCGCTGTTTTCACCGCAAAAGTGGCTGGAAATGAGTAACTGCGGCTATGATGAGCCGGTGGATGCATTTGTGAAAAAGATTCTCGAACAGAACATCCACGGTGAGCAATGTGCGATCTCGGTTTATCATTCCTTAGTAGGAGAAGTAGGATTGAAGGATCCGGTTACCTATAACATGGTCGTACCAATCCTGCAAGATGAAGTCGAACACGAGGAAGACCTGCAAGCCCTCTTGAATGATTTTGACATGATGCTTAAGAAGCAGAGCTAAAGGCAGCGCAAGAAATACGCGCTCCACACGAAAAGCCTGACCCTGTAGTTTTCTAAAACCAAGAAAGAGATTCTTTACTTGTAGTTGCGGAGGGAAAAGATTGAAACTCGCCTTTACCACATGGGGAAACACTTTGGAAGCATCGGTCGACAGCCGTTTCGGCCGCGCCGAGAAATTCCTGATCTATGATTTGGAAGAGGATGTCTTCAAAGTAATCGACAATCAGCAGAACCTAAATGCTGCGCAAGGCGCGGGCATTCAGGCAGCAGAAACCATAGCCCGTTTAGGAGTGGACGCCTTGGTCACCGGGCATTGCGGCCCCAAGGCGTTCCGTGTGCTTTCGGCCGCCGGCATCAAGGTCTATTATGCGGATGGGCTTACGATCAATATGGCTTTAGCTGCCTTTAATAACGGGACTCTTAGCCTAGCAGAATCTGCTGATGTCGAGGATCATTGGCGATGAGCGTGGAGGCAATCACTTACAAGCCAATCGGTGTGATCCACAGCGAGCATACCAAAGCTGAGAAGACGCCCATTCAGCCTGTTTTTGCCAAGGGCTGCCTGGGGGAAGCGGAAGTGTTCCCAGAGTTCGCAGCAGGCTTGCGCGATTTGGATGAATTCTCTCACATCTACCTCATTTATCATTTTCACCAGGCTGGGCCGGCAACGCTTTTGGTAAAGCCCTTTCTCCAAGATGCTGAGCATGGTGTATTCGCAACCAGAGCGCCCTGTCGCCCCAATGCCATTGGGCTGAGCGTGGTCGAATTGATTCGCCGCGAAGGGAACGTGCTTCATTTGAACAACGTGGACATCCTGGATGGGACGCCGCTTCTGGACATCAAGCCATATACGGCGAAATTTGATCGCTTCGAGACAACCCGCAACAGCTGGCAGGACGAGGTGGACGAGCAGACTGCAAGTCGGCGAGGCAAGTGCGGGTACATCGGATCATGAGGACATCTCTCGATTGCATTCCCTGCATCATTCGCCAGGCGTTGGAGGCTGCTCGGCTCATGTCTCTAACTGCTACTGTTCAGGAGCAAATTGTCCGCGAGGTATTGGGCTGGACTGCTGAGATGGAGTTGACGCAGAGTCCTCCTGCCCTTGGCCAGAAAATTCATCGCCGATTGCGCCAGATTACCGGAATAGCCGACCCCTATCGCGTCGCGAAGGATCGTTTCAACCGCATGGCTGTGGACCTTCTTCCCAAGCTAAAAGCCGAGATCAAGGCCGCATCGAACCCCTTGGAAACGGCTGTGCGTCTGGCCATCGCTGGGAACGTGATCGACATGGGTGTCAACGGCGATGTGACGGGCGGGGAGGTTCGTAATGCTATCGACCAAGCGTTGACGGAGCCGTTCACGGGAGCGATGAACGGATTTCGTCAGGCCGTCTCCAGCGCACGAAACATCATGTTTTTAGCCGACAACGCCGGCGAAATTGCTTTTGACCGATTGCTTATCGAACAGCTTTCCTCGGTACCGGTTACAGTGGCCGTGCGGGGAGCGCCCATCATCAACGATGCGACCAGAGCCGATGCACAAACTGTGGGACTTCAGGAGATTGCGGAGATTGTCGACAACGGTTCCGATGCGCCGGGCACAATCCTTCAGGACTGCAATGAGGAGTTTATACGCTGTTTTACCGAAGCTGATTTGATTATCGCTAAAGGTCAAGGCAACTTTGAGACACTCAGCGATGAACGCCGCAATATCTTTTTCCTCTTCAAGGCCAAATGCCCTGTCATTGCAGCGCGCGTCGGGCAGCCGATCGGAACGCATGTCCTTATGCGGTCTTCTGCCAATTTTGTGGATTTGGCTGATTTCTCGGATGTCAATGTCTGACGGAAGCTCGGAGATGAAGATATGATTCTTGCCGTTGCTTCCGGCAAAGGCGGAACCGGCAAAACGACCGTGTCCCTGAACCTCGCCCGAATGCTCAACTGCGAGGTGCAGTTGTTGGACTGTGACGTAGAAGAGCCGAATGCACATATCTTTCTAAAGGGTGACATTTGTGAAACTGAGACCGTTAGCATACCGGTTCCGCAAGTGGATGAGTCGCTTTGCGATGGCTGTGGCGAATGCAGCCAATTTTGTGAATATCACGCCATTGTCTCGTTCGGAGGCGAGCCTCTTGTATTCCCTGAGATGTGCCACGGTTGCGGCGGCTGCGCAAAGGTGTGCCCCAGGAAGGCTATCCACGAAGTTGACAGACCTATAGGATGGGTAGAGACGATTCAAGCAGGTAACATCACCCTGATCCAAGGTCGACTCGACGTGGGTACGGTCATGGTTCCGCCGCTTATCCGCGCGGTAAAGGCACATATACAAAACGGCACACACACGATTCTGGATGCGCCTCCAGGAACTTCATGCCCGGTGATCGCCACCATCCGGGGAGCAGATTTTGTGCTGCTGGTTACGGAACCTACTCCATTTGGATTACATGACCTGCGGCTGGCTGTGGATATGGTTAGAAAAGTCGGAATTCCCTTCGGCGTGGTCGTCAACCGTGCCGGCATCGGCGACCAGCGGGTAAAGGTGTTTTGTGAGGCACAAGGCATTCCGGTCCTCCTCGAAATCCCCGATGACCGGCGCATCGCTGAGGCTTACTCAAAGGGTAAGTTGATTGTGGACGCCTTGCCGGAGTACGGCCATTTCTTTAGAACTCTATTTGAGAACATATCGGATTTATTGAAAGCACAGAGGAATTGAAGGATGCCGACTTACGAATACGAATGCACGGCCTGCGGATCGCGCTTTGAGCGTCTGCAAGCTATGACGGATGCGCCCATCTTCTCATGCCCGGACTGCCAAGGCCAAGTCCGAAGGCTCGTCAGCGGGGGAGCAGGTTTTATCCTGAAGGATTCTCGCCAAGGTCGAGCCTATAATCGCACAAAGGGCTGCTCCTTCGATCAAGCCGGAACAACCTGCTGCTGCGGGCAAAGCGAGCGCTGCTTTCGTCCACCTTGTGAGGAGGGCGAATGATGGACGCTGGCTTTCGACATCTTTACGGTCCTGTTCCTTCACGGCGGTTAGGCCGTTCCCTTGGCGTTGATTTGGTGCCTTTCAAGACGTGCACCTATGACTGCATCTACTGTCAACTTGGCCGCACCACTCAAAAGACCGTTGAACGCAAAGAATACGTCAAGGTGGATGAGATTCTTCAAGAGCTGGAAACAAAACTGGCCGTCATTCCCGCGCCTGATTATATCAGCCTTTCCGGATCCGGAGAACCGACTTTGCATGCGCGGATCGGCGAGGTGATCAGGGGAATCAAGAGCATGACCCAGATTCCCGTGGCCGTGCTCACCAACGGCTCGCTCTTGTGGCTGCGGGAAGTGCACGACGCCCTACTGGAAGCAGATCTCGTCCTTCCCTCCTTGGATGCAGGCAATGAGCGCATGTTCCGCTACGTCAACCGTCCACACAAGGAAATCACATTTAGTAGGTTGTTCGCCGGACTGGCAGAGTTTGTTGAGGATTTTGCCAAACCGGTTTGGCTGGAAGTTCTCCTGCTTGCAGGAGTCACCGGCACAGCCTCAGAAGTAAAAAAGATTGCTGCTTTTGCGAAGCGCATTGGTCCTGGGCGCATTCAACTGAATACGGTTTCTCGACCGCCCGCCGAGGAGTTCGCCTTTCCGGTTGCATTTGAGCAGATGCAGCAACTTAAAAGGCTTTTTGGAGATGCGACCGAGGTGATATGCGATAGCGGACGGGATGAAACGCGTGTCCCCTTTGCCAGCGAAAACGAGGATGCCGAGATTTTGGCCTTGCAGCCGGCGTCCTTGTACGGTAGAAGGCATTTCTGCCGGGCTGGGCATGCATGCCAGCGATGCAGTGAAACGATTGGAGGCGTTGAGCAAAGAGGGGGCGGTAAGACTGGTGCGGAAGCAAGGTGCCATATTTTTCGAGGCCGTCAGGAGGAGATGACGAAGGAGCTCGTAGTCATCAGCGGCAAGGGCGGCACTGGGAAGACCAGCCTGACCGCGTCATTTGCGGTGCTGGCAGATCGCCCGGTCATCGCTGATTGCGATGTTGATGCTGCAGACCTGCATTTGGTGCTGTCGCCTCGAGTATTGCAGCATCATGAATTTCGCAGTGGGCACGAAGCCATCATTCGAGAGAGCGATTGCACTGGCTGCGGGGTTTGTTTGGCGCACTGCCGCTTTGGTGCCATACGAATGAACGGAACAGCCGCAGGCGGGACGGCTTTTTTCATCGATCCTATCGCCTGCGAGGGCTGTGGAGTTTGCGTTCGCTTTTGCCCTGAAAAGGCCATCGATTTCCCGGAACGCCTTAGCGGCGAGTGGATGATCTCCGAGACCCGCTGCGGCCCCATGGTGCACGCGCGCCTGGCCGCAGCGGCGGAGAATTCCGGCAAGCTGGTCACGATCGCGCGCCGAGAAGCCCGCCGCATCGCGGAAGAGAATCATCATGAACTGGTAATTGTCGATGGGCCGCCCGGCATTGGCTGCCCGGTGATCGCTTCGATTACCGGGGCATCCTTAGTGCTGGTGGTGACCGAGCCGACTTTGTCGGCCATTCAAGACATGCAGCGCGTGCTGGCGCTGGCAAAACATTTCAATATTGCTGCAATGGTGTGCATCAACAAGCACGATCTGAATGCCGATCTCAGCCAATCAATTGAAGCTTTTTGCGGCGAGAAAAACTTTCCGATCGCGGGCAAAATTCCCTTTGATCCGAAGGTGACGCATGCCCAAGTCGCCGGCAAAAGCGTGGTGGAGTCTGACCATGGTTCGTTAAGCAAACAAATTGTGAGTGTGTGGCAAAGTATATGGAGCTATTTGTGACCAACGAATGCAAGGTTCGAAAAGATGAAACGTTGGATGAGGCGCTGGAAAGCATCGCATTGGAAAAACGGCTGGCTGAGATCAAGTACAAGATCGTTGTCTTATCCGGCAAAGGCGGCGTCGGCAAGAGTACGACCGCCGCAAATTTGGCGACCTCTTTGGCTTTAGTTGGCAGAAGTGTTGGTCTCTTAGACATTGATTTCCACGGCCCCAGCATTCCCAAGCTGATGGGTTTGGAAAATCGTAAAGTCGGAGTAAAGGAAAACCTTCTCATGCCCATCGGCTATGGCGAGAATCTTAAGGTGATGTCGCTGGGTTTCTTGTTGCAGAACGCGGACGATGCAGTGATCTGGCGCGGGCCTATAAAAATGGGCGCTATCAAGCAGTTGCTGAAGGATGTCGACTGGGGTAGGCTGGATTATTTGATTGTTGATTGTCCGCCCGGAACGGGAGACGAGCCGCTTTCGATCGTGCAATTGCTCAAGAATCCCACTGGCGCGGTCGTCGTCACCCAGCCGCAGGATTTGTCCGTGGCGGACGTGCAGCGATCCATTTCTTTTTGTGAGAAGCTAAGCCTGCGCGTGCTGGGAGTGATCGAGAATATGAGTGGCTTTGTTTGTCCTCATTGTGGTGCGACAGTAGATATTTTCAAATCGGGCGGCGGCGAGCGGCTTGCTAAAACAATGAAGGTGGCGTTTTTGGGAAAAATCCCCATTGATCCTGATATTGTGCTAGACGGGGACGCGGGCAGACCGTTTGCCTATTTTCACAATAAAAGCGAAACTGCACTCAGGTTTGAAGAAATCGTTCATCAGCTTATCCACTCCGTCGAAAATGGAACGCTACCTAAAAGAAAGGAAAAGGACCCTATGCCTGCGACCCTCCGCCGTTATGCCGTCCCGACCGCCAATGACATGCTTTGTCAACATTTTGGGCATTGTGAGCAGTTTGTGTTTGTAGATGTCGATTTGGCTACACGCCAGATCCTAAAATCGGAGGTTAAGACGCCTCCGCCGCATAAGCCCGGCGTCTTGCCAAAATGGCTGCATGAGGAAAGGGTGCATATCGTCTTAGCCGGCGGTATGGGGACGAGGGCACAAAGTCTTTTCGAGCAAAACGGTGTGCAGGTGGTGACCGGGGCGGCAGTCGGCAGGGCCGAGGATATTGTCCTTGCCCATGTAAAAGGGGAGTTGAGGACAGGCGAGAATGTGTGTGATCATTAGGGCTGCAAACGATCGTTCTCGCCGCCATTGCACAGTAAACCCCAGGGCGAGTCGTGATGGCCCTGGGGTGGGGTTGTCAGAGATTCCTACTTTTCGCCTACCTTGTTGGTGAGTTTGCCGAGTTGTTCCCTTGTCAGAGGCTCACCAAAGCCAGCATAGTGCAGAACCGGCTTGGCGGCATCGTTAATGGGAATCCACTTGCCGCCTTGATAATCCTGGTAAATCATTTCATAGTTAGTGCCATCCGCAACAGGCACAACGCCGGTCTGATGTTTTACTTCTCCCTTTTCAAGCCAAGTGAGGGGCAACTTCCCCTTTTGGACTTTTTTTGCAATTTCCGTGGCATGACAATCGTCGCACTTTCTGCCGTCCTTCATCACGGAGTGGCTGTGCTGGGGAGCGAACATGAGAAAGGTTTTGTTATCTTGGACAACGAAAGTTTGCATGTTGGCTGACGTCACTTTGCCATGATGATTCATCAGAAAGACCCAGCCGGAAATGGGAAGGGAAACGCGCTTACCTTCTTTGATAAGCGTGTTAAAATGACAGTTTGAGCAACTAACCACGTGGCGATCATGACAGGCTTTGCAGTCCAGCTTTCCGCCATGAACCGTATGGGAAATGCTTTGGGTAACCGACTCATGGCAATTCTCGCATTTTGCATCCATCGCATCCTTTTGTTTCATGGAGGTGTACTCAATACCGTCGCCATGCATTTCCATGGCCGTGTGACAATCCATACATTGCATTTCCTTGGCAAAGTGGACATCCTGTTGATTTGCTGCCCGGTCGATCTTTAGGACCGCGGCTTCTCGGGCATGGCACTTTAGGCACATCTCTTGGTTCCGAGCCGCGCTTGATGAGTAGGAAAGCTTCCCATCTTTCTCGGTCTTATGGCAGGCATCGCAACCGGATACATGACAATTTTGACAACTTAATTCGGAATACGGTATGCCGGTAATGTTCTCCAAGCCACCATTGGCTTTGTCATACCAATATGACATTCCTTTTGCGGTATAGTGTAAACTCGAAAGGAAAAAACAGTCTTCCTTCTTGATCGCTTGCGAATGTGCATTTGCTAGCAATCCCATACCGGTAACAGTCAAGAAGATAATTAACGTGCTTTTCATACACTCCTCCTTATGATGTTTATGGAATGGTAATTTTGCTAAGGGGCTTGCAGTGAAGTTGCGCCCCTGCACGGAAATGTCGAATTCTTAACCGGAGGCTCCTCTTTCTGTAGGCTTTAACGAGCTTCATGAGCATCTTAATGGTGGTGGCTTCCCACGCGCCACTTGGAATGAGGAATTCAAATATTTCGCTCCTTTCGATTTTGAAATGGTACGGTTACCTGTGAGTATTAGGTTTCGAACCTGCGGGAGACTTCTTTTGACTTTCTTAACCTATGCGTTGCTGATTTTGTCAAAAAAGTAACCTCCCGCGGTTTTAACATGAAGCCTGCGCGCATTTTAACTTGCACCGCCCAAAATTGCAGAATTAACCATGAAATTTCACTTTCACCCCACCATAGATGATTCGTCCCGTATAGGGTGCATACATAAAAGCAGCATCATCCGGGTGTCTTTCCTTTTGGACATAGTCGAATAGATTTTTCGTACCCACAAAGAGGGTCATTCCATTGCTAAAGCTTCTGGAGATTTTGGCATCCAACACCCAGAAAGCAGGCGTATGTACAATTTTGCTCCCTGGTTGTTCGATGTCCTCTTCCTGGTAGTAATCAATATACATTCTACCGCTATAATCGGCGTCTAACATAAAATCCCAACGGCCTGGGGTGAAGGTCAACTGGAGGCCGCCGGCAATCTTGGGGACACGAGGAATATATTTACTGTCCTTCGCATATTGTGGATGGTTCTCTAACCAATCTTCACGCGCGCTTTTATATTGCGCATCGGTGTAAGCCAGATTGAGATCAAGAACTAAGTTGCGTATCAGAGCTACTTTTCCACCCAGCTCGACCCCCTGCGTGTAAGCATCACCTATGTTGTCCCATTCATAAGTGTAGCCCAACCTCTTTGACGCTTCGCCGGCATCCGCAAAGCCAATCTTGTCGTGCAGATTAGTGCGGAAAAGATTGGCATTCAGCACAAATTTCTCGGAGGAGTAATCTGCCCCCAGGTTGAAGCTCATTGATCTTTCCGGCCTTAGCCCGGCGGGTTTATTAACCCTGGGTGAGCCGCTGCACAGGTGCAAATCCTCACTAAAGCCGTAAGGAACCCGGAAGCCAGTACCTAAGCTGCTGCGCAAAGTAAAACGGTGAGAGGCCTTAAGCATTACGGCCAACCTTGGGCTGAAGGCTTGTTCATGGTAATCTAGCCCAATTTTCTCTTTGGGAGCCACTTTGCCAGATCCACCAAAATCATCGTGAGAGCGGTGGATGTCATACCGGGCGCCCATCACCAGTTCCATGGCCTCACTCATGTGAACTTCATCCTGAAGATAAGCCCCCATGTCATCGGCATACTTTTCACTTTCGGAAGTGTATGTGCCGCCATAATTGGCATCTCTATCATCCACAATGACATACCTGCCTGTTTCTTCCAATTTATTATGCGAATACTGGGCTCCTCCCAATAGGCGGTGGCTTCCGAGGGGATGAGAATAGTTGAAATCCACCACATAGAGGTTCTCGTCGGCAAGGTAGGGCCGCATTTCGTCTATTGGAGGAACGGCATCATCATGGGTAGCCTGATAGTCACTTAGAAAGGCATCGTTGGTAGCATTACGGTTATGAAAAGCATAGCCAAGGTTCAGGGCAATCTCATTGCCATAGCCAAACCTTCTCTTGTATCCAATTCCTGCTTCATAGCGCGTGGTTTTAATGTTTTCAGCGGATGCTGCAAAAGGATTTTCCCAGGTAGCTAATTCACCACCCTGCCGGGATTCATTCAAGGTTCGGCCGGTGAATGTAAACTGATCAGCGCCAAATACATTATACGAGTTTAGCATGACCCCCAGCGACAGATTATCGCTCTTAACGCGGTCTGTAAAACCATCACCGTCTTCATCAATTTCATCTCCGGTGTTTTTTTGTGCAGTCGCCATCATATCCATGCTTCCTACTTTTCTGGAAGCAGCCAAAGTATAATTATTGGTATTGGCGGTGCCAAAACTGGAACCGACTTCGACAAGTGGATCTGCAGTCGGCTGTTTAGTAATAATATTAATCGCCCCGGCAATGGCGGAGCTACCGTAGAGTGCAGAACCGGCTCCCTTGACAATTTCTATTCTGTCGATATTGGCCGTCGGGAGCTGCTGCAGGCCATATACTCCTGCTAAACCCGAATAGGTGGGTTGGCCATCGATCAGCACTTGGCAGTGCCCACTTTCCAATCCTTGCATTCTAATGGTGGAAAAATTGCAGTGGGAACACTGCTGTTCCACTCTTATTCCTGGCAAGCCTTGCAGAGCCTCGTAAAGATTGGGAGCACCCTTCTCTTCGATCATACGATCGGTAATAACCTCCGTACGCACCGGGGCATCTTTTATGAATCTGGGAGTACGGGTGCCGGTGACTACTATGGCTCCGAGTTCAATCACACTTTCCTTTAAGGCAAAATCAACGCTTGCAGGGGCGCTTGCTTGAACCTCTACCTTCTTTACAATGGTGTTATATCCAATCGCAGAGGCAATAAGATTATGCTTGCCGGCTGGAACACTATAGATCGCATAGCTGCCATTCATATCACTGGCGGCCCCCAAGGTCGTTCCCTCAATAATGACATTGACACCAACAAGGGGCGCTCTGGTCTGATCATTAATAATTTTCCCCTGAATTTTGCCTTGTTTAGCAGGCAGAGCAGCCGCCCCTGCAAAAGTCTGGATAGGTATCAGAATGGCCATAAAAGCCGCTGTGATGATGAAAATTATATGCTTTATTTGCATTGCTAAATTCTCCTTTGTTCGAATAATAAAGTCTAATAAAGGCTCCGCCAAAATAAAAGATGGATATTAGCCTCTCCCTGACAATCTTACCCCCAGGCAATATCTTTGGTGACGACAAAAGCCGAGCCTTCTGAGAAGAAAGTAAATTACATCAAAGGAGGTGCGCGAAACAAAACGGGGAAAAGAACACTTGATTTGATTACTCTGCAAGTTTGAAGCCTGAAATAACTAAAAGGGTCTTTGAAAGCGAATCTTAAAACTAGAAGAACGAGAAGGAATTCCACCATCGAAAGGATAAAATGCACGAGGAATTCTATCTTTGAATGGGTATGTTGCGGGAAAGGATTGGTTTGTTTGGACGTTCCCTGCCAAGGATGGCAGTGGGCAATGATTCGGCCAAAGCTGTCTTTGTGAAAATGCAGCTTTACACAGGAATTGTAAGATTGTATCAGTAATGAAAGACAGACTACACCGACAAGTAAGATATTCACAAGTTTTTTGGACATCAGATCCTTTCCTGTCCTAATAAAGACCCATCTGACCGCGAACATGATAGGTAAGATCTTCCCGGAAGCTCGAAACTTGAGGAATCTAAATATATCGCCCCTCTCAATCTTAAAATTGTACCCTCAACAACGAGTATTTTTCCAAAAGATTTCATTAGCTCGGGCAGATGATGTACTATATTGGCGCTCATCTTCATATCTTCCCGATCCTTTCACTGTTCTTACTCCATGTTTTCCACGGCAAAGTCATCGAATATTTTTCCTTAGACCGTTCATGGCTTTAAGTTCCTCAGCCCCTTTAAAAAGTTCCACCTGGGTACGCTTGCCAAATACTTCTGGTACTCCTTGCCAAATTTATCGAGATTAAACTCTTCTTCCTTTGCAGAAGCCATCCAGAAACAAAAGAGGGCCATTGCGGCTAAAATCACAGAAACAAGACTTTGGATGACTAAGACAAGAGCGATGGACCAGATGGCCGTTCCCAGATACATTGGATGGCGGGTTATCCGATAAACGCCTGTATTGATAATGGCGGTGGTGGATTCCCAATGATCGGTCGGTTTCCCCTTTGCTCTTAGAGTAGCAAATGAAGAAGCAACAAAGAAGGCCGCAGGCACAAAGAGAATAAACCCGATAATTCGCACAGGTTGGATATTAAGCCTGAGCCAGGATTGGCTCCAGAATATCTGCGTAATATACAGAGCCAGACCACAAGCTTCATAAATCTCGCCAATCATTCGCTTGCGAATGACCGCGATCAGCCAGTAGGCAATGTAAATCATCAATGGTACATAGAGAATATATTTCCACATTTTCCCTCCATACTGCTTTTGTGTTTTTGTGGTTGTTAATAAAAGGGTGAATGTAAATACAAGATTCAGCAGTGAAAATCAAGTTTCTTCCCTACCTTTCAATCCGAGTACAGCTCTAACAGGCAACATGCTTACTAAAAGTGCTGCCAGAGAATGGAAAAAAACAATCGTGTATCCCGTCGGGAAATCGAAGCGATAGGAAACGATGATAGCAATGATATTAAGAATTGTTCCGATGATCCACGCAGTGATAAGTGGAATACCCTTACCCATAATGGTAGCAATGAGTGCTGGCGCCAACAACAGAGCGAACACGATGAGCACGCCGGCGAGTTTAACGGAACTGGTCACCGTGGCTGCAAAGGTGATGAAGAAAAGCACGTCCCGAACAAAACCGGTTGTTTTTCGGTGAAAGTAAAAGATGAATGATCCCAGTGCCGCATAAAGGACCGCGGTTTTGACTATTTCTCTAAATGGAGTGAAAAGGATGTCGGCCGCCATGAGCCTTTGGAAGGTCTCCATGCCATGAGAGGATTTGGACAGGAGGATATACACGCCAGAGATGCCAAAGGCGTACATGAGGCCGATAAATGGCTCGGGATTTTTCTCTCGCCGCGAAATCAAACTGATGCTGTAGCCGCCAAGCAAAGCAAAAAGGAGAGAGATAGGATAGAGGTATTCTCCGTGGAAAAACAATATGGACAAGGCGGCGCCGAACGCCGCCATTTGTCCAATGGCGAGGTCTGTGAAAATGATGCCCCGCCGAATGATCTCTAACCCGAAATAAGAATGAATTCCGAGTAGGACTATTGACAGAAAAAAGGCGGACAGAAGTATGTCATTCATTCGTTAACCTCTGGGTGATTTCGTCAAAGAGCGCGAAAATGTCCTTTGCCTCAGCCACCGCTTCTACATCATGAGGAATCTTGATAAGGCTGATGCCGTACTTTTTGGAGAGGAGCTTCGCGGCATCGTCAGGATGATAGACATCCTGTAAAATGAAGCGCACGGATTCGGAGGTAATCATTTTTTCCAGCGATTCGATGTGCTTCGAGGTGGGAGGTATACCGGGCAGCGTTTCCACGGTGCCAAGCAGGTTCAAATTGTAGCGGCGCAGAAAATAATCATAGAGTTTGTG
>Ga0172369_10005390_pt1 | contig 15770 bp, 17 predicted proteins | sample LakKiv25m_FD_114539 | JGI IMG/M metagenome (GOLD analysis project Ga0172369, IMG submission 114539) | Freshwater microbial communities from Kabuno Bay, South-Kivu, Congo - kab_022012_11.25m | ecosystem: Environmental > Aquatic > Freshwater > Lake | place: Democratic Republic of the Congo...
CAGCTATAAGACAATAGAAAAGATGGTTGGAGAGGAAGAATTCAAGAAAGTAAAATCTAATTTAACTTTATCAAAATCAATCAATGCAATAAAAGAAGCAAAAATTCTTTTAGATATTGATGAGGATGATTTTATAGAAAATAAAGAGGCACTATTAAAAGAGTGGGAAGAAAAACGAGAAACATCGTGTATAAGAGGAACTGCAATTCATAAGGCACATGAATTAGAGCATTTGGCCGGAACTACTAAGGAGTTAAAAAGTTTAAAGCTTGGTGGAAAATTTAATACTAATATTACTAATAAAATAGTAGCAGGAGAACAAAATGTATATCCGGAATTATTGCTATCTAGAATATCTGATGATGGAGAATTGAGAGTAGCAGGACAGGCAGACTTAATTATAATAGATGGTTTAGATGTCTATGTACTAGATTATAAAACGAATAAGAAGATTGATATGAAATCTTTTTATGACCCAAGATTAAAAAAATCTGCTAAGTTAAAATATCCCCTAAATAATCTAGATGATTGTAATTTTATGCATTATAGTTTACAATTATCTACATATGCTTGGATGATAGAAAAACTAGATTCAAGATTCAATATAAAGAAATTAATGCTAATTCATATAGATCATAGTGATATAATAACTGAATATGAATGCCAGTATTTAAAGAGTGATGTTGAAAGAATGTTGGCATACTACAAAAAACAATTGACTCATGATAAGTTTAAAGAATCTAGACAGAAAATTAGTTTCTAAAATTGCAATTGGAGTATTACTAGCAATAGTATTATATACATCTATAAGTTATACAGTTATATACTTTAAAGATAGAAAATTGCAAAAAGAAATAGAACAGATAGAAAATTATAAAACTAAAATTGATTCTTTAGAAAAGAGGAATGCAATCCTTTTTAAGGAGCAAGAAATTTTGAATGAGAAAATAGATTCATTAGAAAATGTAAAGAATAAAATATATTACAAGTATGGTAAAGAAATTATTACTATCTATAACTCTAGTTCTATTGACCACGCTGAGTGGATGGACTCAATCCTCAAAGAACTGAAGTCTGAAGAAAGATAATGCAGGAAATGATATTATACAATATAATTTTTATAAACAGGATCTAGTGAATTTAAGAGTATATATAACAGAGCTAAATCAATTTAAAGAATTATATTACATAGATGAAGAAGTTATAAAAACACAACAACTAAAGATAGATAATTTAAATAACATAATCTCAAATAAGGATAATGAGTTAAAAGAAACTCAATCTGCAATAGTATCTTCAATTAAACTTAATAAAGAATTATCTGAAAAGATAAATAAATATGAGAAAAGAAGGACTAAAGTACCTTATTATATAGGGGCTGGATTTTTAGGAGGAATTGTAACATGTCTATTACTCAAATAATTGAAGGAACATATAAAAATATTCTTAATAAAGACCAAGAACTTTATAATGAAAGGATAAAAATTTGTAGAAAATGTAAATTACTTAAAGATGATTCAACTTTTGGGGAAATGTGTAATTCTAAATTATATTTAAATCCATATACAAATGAAACCTCAGAAGTACCAAAACCAAATTATATAAAAGGATGTGGATGCATTTTAGCATCAAAATGTAGGGTAAGAGAAGCACACTGCCCATTAAAAAAATGATAATATATGACTATGAATAAAAACAGTATAAGTGCAGGTTTAGTACCAAGTAAAAGTATTTTCATGTCCAATCCGGACGTGATTCATCCAGATGATAGTATAGAAGTTCAATTTGAAAAAGCAAAACTTCAGAAAGAATTAGAAGAAGCTAATGCCATATTTATGGAGGCTCAAAAAGCAAAACAAGAAGAAATTAACAAAAAATTACAGACTTTAGAATTACTTCCAATGTATAATAAAGTTATAATTTTGAAATATCCTGAGAATCCATATAAGAAGGTAGTAGAAGGAAATATAATAGTGGACTATTCTGGACTATTTAAAAATCCAGATTCTGGAGAATTAGATAATCTAAAAGAATTAGTAGCCTGCGCAAAGGTAATAGAAGTTGGCCCAGATGTAACATATTTAAAAGCAGGGGATGATGTATATTATGATACAAGAACATGTTATCCGGTTCCATTTATGTCATTAGGATATTTACTAACAAGTGAACCTCAGATATTATGTGTTTTAAATGAAGGATTAAAAGAACGCTTTAAGATGAAATAAAATGGAAAATGAACAGAAACAATTCTTCTTACCAGGAGATACAGTTACAATAAAGCAAAATATTGCTAATAAGCCAGAGATGATAGTAGTTAAAAAGGTTAGTAAGATGATAAAAAATGGACATCTAGATGGAGTATATTTTCAAGGTATATTATGTAGATGATTCACTACTACCATGGAGATGCAGGAAGCAATTTTTAATACAAAAGACTTAAAAAAATTATAAAAAAATGACTATAGACTTTACAGCAGCACACTTTACAGCAGAATCTGGAGAAAATACTGGAATTTATTTTTCAAAACCCTTCAAACAAAATAATATAGATGAAATCATGGCTATTGGAGTACATTTAGAAGTAATAGGGATAGCTTCATTACAGACAAGTATAAATGAAGTAGATTGGGCAGATATTGCAGATACAGAATTTGCCTGTAATCTTTTTGGACTTCAAATATATTCATTTGGACATAAAGATTTATCTTATAGAATAAAAACAGATCAGGCTCCTACAGCAGCACAAATACTTAATTAGTATGCTGTTAAATAAGAGACTAAATAAAGCACTTAATAAAAAAATAAGTGCAGGAAATATAGTATCTACAAAAGTACCAGTAATAAATTCTTTTACTGTATCAACATCAAGTGATACATCATATGAAATAGACGCTTCTATAAATACAAATCAACTTGATGTATATGTATATGTAGTCTACAAAGATTCCTCTTCTCAAGAAGTAGAGGTAAAGATAACAGACTCTCCAATAAATGGAGAAAGTGAAACAATAAACTATACTTTAAATTTATAACATGTCAGTATTTTCAGGATTAGGAGCAGGAACAAGTGTTGATCCGTATCAGATAACTACGGTTGCACAACTTAAAGAAATGAGAGATTTCTATACTGGTGTAATAGAATTTTTTGGATTAGTATCCGCGCCAATGACGATTAGTACTCAGGCGTATTATGGTACTGGAATAGGAAATTTTAAATATGTCTCAAAGGGAAATTATGGACTTTCATCTGTTACAATTGTTAATGGAGGTACTGGATATAAAGTAAATGATGTAGTATTAATAACAGGTGGAAATAATCAGGCACAGTTTAGAGTAAGTTCTGTAGCAACTAATGGAGTTGTTACAGGATTAGTTACTAATAATGTTAATTATGGACTAGGTTATCCCATAAGTACTATATGTGATACAACTAATTATACTGTTGGAGCAGTAGGAACAGGGTTACAAGTATCCACTAAAATCTTAACTACAGGTGTAGAAGCTACTATAATTGATATCTATTTTAATGACATTTTTGTAAAAACAAGTCTAAAGGGAAATATTTCATATTTAGGATTAATTACAAGAGTTGTGTCAAATGAACCAGTTCCAGCTGGAGAATATTGATTATTTACAATAGACACTAAAAAAGAATGAAAATTAATGAATGATCTTGATTTTAGTGGGCTTGGCTCAGATTCAATTTTATACATTCCAGATTTTCAGGGAGTTTTAGATGGGAATGGATTTTCTTTTCTTAACTTAAGTGTAGGATTAAATAGCTACATGAATGGTATAGACTTATATTCTGGAGCCACTGTTAAAAATTTAACCATTAGAGTAACAACAGCTGGAGTAGGAAGTGATAGAGGTCTTTTTGGAAAAGATACAACTAGACAAATTAATAATGTTACATTATCTAATATAAAAATATATGTAGATCCATCTATATCTTTATACAATATACTTCCAATGATATATTTATCTGGATGTATAATAGAGGATATAATAATAGAAGCAGCATCATACTCAATGATAAATGAGGTTAGAGGACCTGTAACAAATGTAAAAGTACTTAGACATGACGGAGTGGATTCTGCAAAAGGATATCCAATGATAGAAAAAATATATCAAACCTCAGTAGTTAGCAATTGTCAATATGTAAATCTAAATTCTTTTAGTTTGACTCCAAATTATCCTATAGGAGTTTTTGCAAGGGAAAATTATGGGCTAATAAAGGAATGTTTAATAGTTATGTATGTAAACAATCATTATTTAGATCCAAATTCATCAAATCCTTGTAGTACATTAGTACACGAAAATAGTGGAAAAATACAAGACTGTTTAATAAAAGGAAAATTTGAGGTTGATGGTGGGGTAGGAATTAGTTTAGGTGTTCCAGCATATTCCGGATCTACATGTATTAGTAATAATATATTCCATGAACAATATAGATGTGTAGTTGACATGGACTTAACAATACCATTTGATCCAAATAGAAGGATGTTTTACTGGAGATCTGTTTCTAATGGACTTATGGCAAATAATTATTATAATAGTTCTAGAAATATTCCTGCTATGGCAGATCTTGCTGGAATTCAAGAAGGGCTTACTCAAGAGCAGTTTTTATTAGAAGAAAGCTTTGTTGGATTTGATTTTATTAATACTTGGGAAATGCTTCCTGAAGGAATAAGCTTAAAAAATAATAAATTATATGCATTTGAAAGTCCAATAATATCTGTTGTAGTAAATACTGTAACTAGACTAAACTCATCTGAAATAGAAGTTTCATTAACTAATAAGAATGCTGATAATTATGGTGTTGAAATTTTAAAAAATGGAATTTTAGTAGATAACGTAGAGAATCAAACAACATTTATAATAAATACATTATCTGATGCAAATTATGATCTCAAACCATATTACATAGACGGAAATATTAAAACTTACGGTAATACTAAACAATACAGACATTATTTTATAGACCAACTTCCGATTGAAATAGTAGACATATCTAATCAAAATTATATTCCAAATTTTGATAGACAAAATACAAACCCATTAACTACTTTATATCCAACACTAAAAGCGAATGGAATACATGGATCATTAATTTATAATGGATATGTATATGGGTCTACTAGAAATACATATGATGGAAATGGCTTATACGATAGTATGTCATGCTTTGTAAAAATAAATATAAATAATCCTCAGGATTGGCAAACTTTAGAAATAAATTGTGGGGATGTATATCCAAATTTAATCTTATGAAATTTAGATCAAATGGTGAGAATTGGAAAATATATATTTGCGATGGCAAGCAGACAGACGTTTAGTCTACCACCATTATTTCCTCCTGCTTCTACATTATTAATAATGTTAGACACTGATATTTTTGATTATAAAGTATTTAGAGTAGATACTCAATTTACTTCTGAGCCATTAATTTCAGACGGAACATACCTATATTTAGTGGGAAATAGTAAAACATTTAAAGTTGACCCAACAGTTTTTATAGAAGCAGTAGAAAAATATTATCTAGATACACAAATAACAATTCCAAATTGAGATCAAGTAGGATGAGTTTACAATAATAATTCTCAAGGAGGATATTTAGAATTTCCTCAGACTAATTATAATGCTCAATCAAAAGGAACAGTTCATGCATGTGTTGAAGATGGATTATATTTATATGAAGCTTTTGTAACAGGGGCTTATTCTGGATATAATCAGAGCTTAGGGATAAGTGTACATGAATTACATGTAATAAGAAAATCTGATATGACTCCAGTAGCTTGAAGATATATTCCTAAATGTACTGATGATATGTGTCAAAATTCCACTTATTTATTCTTTGGAGTAGAAGTTCAATCAGATGCTAATCCATTAACATATGGATATGGATGAGGAGCATATGCAATAAATAAACAAGACCTAATAGAGAATAGTTATAATTCAGAGATATTTGCATTATCACAATTACATTCCTCTGATTTAACACCAAGTATACAAAGTTATGCATCATTAATATTTGGAAATTACTTATTAGATTTCAAAACAAATAATAAATGTTATATAATAAATATAGAAAATGTTAATACCTGATCTCTATCTACAAATGTAGGCCAAAATACTGTTAAAGTAGTTGAGTTTAGAAATAATGGAAATTTATTAGGAACTGCAAATGAGACAATGATGGATGAAAGTGGAAATTTTCATTCATTCCTATGATATAAAAATGGATATATAAAGTATCAAATTTCTGGACTTTCATTTTTTACAACCCCAACTATAGATACATATACAGTGTTTAATAACAATGGAGTATTAAAATTCTCAGGATATTTATTATTAGATGGAGGAAAACCAGTAACAGAATGTGGAGTAAAGTATGGATTACAATCGGACAACTTAAATAATTCGTTACAATCTGAATTAATAAATAATACTTTTAATGTAGATTTATCTCAGTTAGAAGATGGAATATATTATTATAAGGCGTATGCAATAAATTCAGAAGGAGAGGGATCTGGAAATATAATGAGTTTTGAGAGAAGAAAATATTTAATAAAATTAAAATTAATATCAAAGAATAAATCAACATTCAGTAACGAGAATGAAGTGATATTTTTTAAAACACTATAAAAAATGAATATAAGTATAGACATTAGTACAGACTTTTCTAAATTTCTTGGATATAGTTTCATAAGGAGTAGAAGGAATGGAGGAAATACAGTATTCAGAACAACAGATTCTACTGGGGATAGAGATTTTATTTATATCCCCGGTAGTACCTTTTATATAGATCCAACTAATTCAAACAGTGGAAGAAATGGAAGTATTGAAAATCCATGGAACAGCTGAAGTGAAATATCTATAGCTAGTGGGCGACAGTACTTATTTAAAAGAGGTACTACTCTAACGACTACTGGAAATTTTGGAATATTAAACACATATAGTAGCCTAGTATTTGGTGCTTATGGAACAGGGGACAGGCCTAAATTAGTAAGTACAACAGTTCAAACTAACACTAAGATACTCGATTTTGGAGGAGATAATACAAATATATTAATATCAGGATTAGATATTTCAGCAGATAGTCTATTACCAACTACAAATTTAAACTTTGCAGGAAGCAATACAGGTATTATTGTAGAGGATTGTTATTTACATGGCTGCCAATTTGGTATGAGAGTACGAAGCAACGCAACAGATGGATATAACAATGATGTAACTATTAATAATGTTGTTATTGAAAATACATCAGATGATGGATTATATATGTATAAATGTAATAATGTTTATATGAATCATGTATATATTCATGGAGTAAATAAAGCTTGGGCACCTGGTGTACCACAAACAACTGCTGCTGGAGATGGAACTCAGTTTATTTACATATATGGATTTTTATTGAATGATTTAAAAATTGATAGGAGTGATAGTGGAAATAAATTCTGTTGGATTATGAATAGCACAGGTAATGGAGCAATTACTAATTCACATTTTATTTCTCCATTATATACAACTGAGGGTGGAGGAATTATTTATTTAGATCATGGCGCTAATGTTACTTTTTATAATAATACATTCGAAGGTAATTCAGCTGATCCAGCAACATCATTAGATTGTATTTATCATAATAATGCAGGAGGAACAACGTTTGCAAAAAATAATACTTTTAAAAATCTTCCAAGAGGAATTGTACATTTAAATGGAGCAATGAACATAAGTGATAATACTTTTGTTAATTGTCCTATACAAACTACAGGATCTGTTATTACTTTAAGTGGTGTGCAGAATCCAAGGCCAAATGTATCATTTACTCCCTTTTTCATTACCAATACTAAAACAACTACAACTGCACAAGCTAAAATATCTTATGACAATAGTAGTTCTACAACAGGTTCTGCTACATTATTTTATAGTGCCACTGATGGAATATATGATATTCAAGCAACAAGAATAGGAACTAGACAATCTATAAATATTGGAACAGAAACTTTTAATTTATCTGGATTAACAGTGGGAACTACCTATTATTTCCAATTAAATTTAACAAATAGTACAGGAACTAGATCTAGTAACTTTTCAATTATAATGTAATGAATATAAGTATAAATATAAATAGGAGTTTATAATGTAAATGGATGGAAAAGTCCAGATTGTAATCTAAGAATTATTGCCCCAATTACATTAGTAAACATTTATCCAGAATTGCTTTTTGATCTTACTGTAGTAAGAAAATTACAACTTGAAAAAGAAGGTAATTTAATTCACATCTATTGCAATTTTATTGCTCCGGAACATCAGCAGTTAATTGATGATTCTAATGGGGTACTCTATATTGAGCAAAGACAAGAAAATCAATTTTAATCATGGAAACAATATCTTTAATTTTATTGTCTCTTTTACTATTTGCAATGTGAAATGGTCTTGTAAATAAAGACCATTCACAGGCAAATTTAAAAGCTAAAAGAACATGACATCTTATAGGATGAATTATAAGATTACTTTTAGTAACAGTAGTATTCATAAATTCAACATTATTTTTTACTTGGATATCAATATTAGCTGCATGGCATTTATATGACATAATTATTACAAAGATAATGGGGCAAAAATGATATTACACAGGAACATTTTCAAAGATGGATAAAAATAAAAAGATAACTTTAATTTTAAAAATAATAACATTATTAATAGGAGTAATATTTTTAATATAATGGATGAAAAGAAAAAGAAAGAATTATTTCCATACTTTGCGTACCTATATTCTCAAAAATTAAACCCAGAGAGATATGGAAAAGCAAAGACAATAGAAGAATGGAGTGATATTCTACAGGAAAATACAGATGATGTAGAACAAATAACAGCTGCAGCAGGAGAATTGTCAGATGAAGATTGGGATTCTTTAGCAAAACAGTACGAACAGGTGCAATCTAATTCTGATATAGAACTAGCAAAAAAAGGAACAAAATTAAAAATGTTAAAATCTGGAAGTAATATGAAGCCAAAGAAAAAAAGAAAGTGTTCTTGTGGATGTGATTTAATTTTATCCAAAACATCTGGGGGAAAATTGACAGAAACCTGCTCTTGTAAATGTGGTGGAAAATTAAAAAAGAAAGCTAAAAAGCCTGTTAAAGCACAGGAAGGTGCAAAATTACCAGATATAGAGATTGATCCAAAGTTTAAGGATAATTCTGCTTATAAAGACCAAAGATATTTTGATAGTATATATCAAAGAGACTATGGAATAAAGAGTGATATTTCTACTATATTAAACAGTAATGGAACATTTCTAGAACCAAAAGATATTAGAGAGGCTGAGAATTTTGGATACATAGGTATAGATGAAGAATCTATTAAAAGATTTTTAGAAGCATGGGATGAATTGTATGAAAATCCATATAATTTAGGAGCTTACAGAGGAAAACAAGCAGGAACTGAAGCATATTTAAAAAGTAATAAGCCAGTAATTACAAATAATCAAGTAGTACAATTAGCAGAATTAATAAAGAATAGTGCCGGCCTAAACAAAGATCTAAAATTTGGGGAGGGATATGACCTAAAAAAAATGTTAAATTCAATAGATTTGCAAAGAGTTTTACTTGAGCTAAATAGAATAACTAAAAAATAAAAATATGAAGTTTTTTAAATATGATAATGATAATGGAAATATTATTTTAAATGATGAAGGAATTTTGTTAGTAAAAGAATATAGGGATTTGCTTGATTTAGAGAGAAATAAAACAGCATATGATAAATCCGGGAAAAATAAGGAGAGAGCATTTAGAGAATTTACTTATATTTATCTCTTCCTAGACTGAGAAAGTCCCTATTTTAGTTTACCAGAACAAGAACGACATTCAACTGCATTGATGGATTCAGAATTAACTGAATCTGAATATGCAGATGAAACTTTTAAAACTGCATGTAGAAAATATGATGAACTTCAAAATTCCTCTATATCAATACGTCTACTAAAATCTGCTATGAGCTCTGTAGAAACTGTAATCTATTATTTGCAAAATGTTGACGTAAATGAAAGAGATGTCCTTACTGGAAAACCCATATTCAAAACTAAGGATTTAATAGCTGAAATAAAAGGCTGTAAAGATTTAATAGTTGGCATAAAAGAATTGGAGAAACAAGTAAAGCAAGAACTAGAACAGGATTCTGGATTGAGAGGAAATGCAGAAGCAGGATTTTATGATTAAAAATAATATTGTATGAATATAAAATGAGATATAAAAATAGGTGATGAAATTGATTTTTTTGATCCAAATTTATCATACGAAATAACTGGATATAGACCAATAAATGATACAGAAGGTTTAGATTTTGACCCAGATTGATTTAGAGAGGATGCAATAAGTAAACTAAAGACTGGAAAATATAGTAAAACTACCTATGGTTCTAAATCATACAAAGATTTTTGGGATGAAAGATTTAAAAGATGTACCAATGGACATACTGTAAATGGATATAGAATTACAGGAGACAATTATTTTTGATTAAATTTCTTTAGGCTAAAATCTTCTATAGAAGGAAGTAAAGCATCTGCTGGTAGGGATTTGAATTTTCCCAAATTTCTTGTATTTCAATATGAGTATTTTCATTATGTTGAATTATGTGAAATACTTGGAAAAGATGTAGGATTATTAAAAGCTAGAGCACTTGGATTTTCTGAAATGGCAGCTTCTTTATGTGTAAGGCCATTCATTACTACTAAGAATTATAGAGTAATGGCTACTGCATTTTCAGAAAAACATCTTAAGCCATTATTATCTAAAATATGACCTCAATTAGATTGGTTAAATTCAGAGACAGAAGGAGCTTTTAGAAGAGTTAGGATGGTAAAAAATACAGATACTCATAAAAGAGCTTCTAAGAAAAAGAGAGATGGAACAGAAGAAGGACATATGGCTGAAATAGAGGGAATCGTTGCTGATGAACCTCAAAAAATAAGGGGAGACCGTGTTGAAAGACTCTTATTTGAAGAAGCCGGGTCTGATAAAGTATTAAAAAAGAAATATATTCAAGGAGAGGCCTTAATAACAGTACTCGGAGGAGATAGAGTAGGAACAAGAATAGTTTGGGGCACTGGAGGAGATTCAGGGCCTTCAATAGCTGGAATAAAGGATATGGTACTAAAACCAGATTCTTATAATATTTTAAAATTTAGGCATAATTATACTCCAGATAAAAGAACAATAGATACTGCAATGTTTATACCTGCCTATAGAATGGTTACAAAATTACTAGATAATAGAGGTTGGTGTAATCTGGAAGCAGCAAAAAATTGGTATCAAAAACAGAGAGATTTAAAAGCAGATGATCCTGAGGGATTACTTATGTATAATGCAGAATACTGCTTTACCATTGAAGAAGCTCTGATAAATCAAGGGGATAACCTATTCCCAAGAGAAGAATTAGCAGATCAACTAGCTGCTATGGATATATATAAAACTGTAGAATCTCCAAAAAGAGGGTTTTTAACCTGGGAAATTGATAAAGTAACAGGATTAAGAACAGGAAGAGTGAATTGAAGAGAAGATAGAATACATGGAAATATTTATATAACAGAAGCCCCAATAAAATCTGAGTCTGGAGCAACTTATAGGAATTTATATGTAGGAGGAATTGACTCTATTGATATAGGAAGTTCCGATTCTGCACAATCAAAAGAAAGTAACCAAAATGAAAAAAAGGTTTCTGATTTTTGTATAGTAATTAAAAAGAGAGTGTTGGGACAATCTAATCCAGAATATGTTGCATTATACAAAGACAGACCAAGAGACCCAAGAGAAGCATATGATAATGCTGCAAAATTATTAGTTTGATATGAGGCAAGAGCTGTGCTAGAATCTACTAGAACCGCAATATTAACTTATTTTAGAGATCATAAATTTCTACATCTACTAATGAAAAGACCAAGATCTACAATGCCTGATGTTTCTAAAGGAAATTCAAATATGTATGGAACACCAGCAACTGTAAAAGTTATAACACATTACAGAGAATTAATATACGATTTTGTATTAGATTATTGTGGAACTATTAAATTTAAGCCAATGATTGAACAATTGCTAGACTATTCTGATGAAAAGAAGAAAGAATTTGATATAGTTGCTGCAATGGGTATGGCTGAACTTGGTGATGAAGAATTATCTGTTAGAAAACCTGTAGAAAATGAAGTGAAGAAAAATGATTTTAGAGATATTGGATGGTGAGTAGATTCCAGAGGATACAAACATTACGGAGTTATACCAAAAACAAGAGAGGAAAAAAATGACAGAATTAGAATTAGCCCAAGCGATTCTTGACTATATAAAGACAACATATAATGCTATATATATAGGCTATTTAAAAGTGGAAAAACTTAATCCTGGATATAAAATGAGTATAGGGCTTCCAAGTTATATGTATCCAACCACAATAGCCTGCGACTTAGGAACTGATGAACAGTTTCTTAACTTTATATTTGAAGAATTAAGAACAAGAAATTACATAAGACAAGATTATTATAAAGTAGTAAGATTGAGAGATGGAGAAGATGTACCAACTCCTTGGTTACCATCAGAAAATACACAAGAAATAATAATCTTAGGATTTCCATATATATTTCCATTTACATTAAATTAACACAATGAATACAGAAGTAACAAATATTCCAACTAAAAATACAGGAGATTCTTTAACTGCTCAAGAATTTAATACATTAAATGAAAATTTTAATAAAGCAGTACAAGATATTATAGATTTGTTTGATGCCCAAAATCAATCAGGAACAGGGTTAAGTTTAGGTGAAACATCAACAACAGCATATTATGGAGATAGGGGGAAAGCTGCATTTGATCATACACAGAACATAAATAATCCACATTCAGTAACTAAAGCACAAGTTGGTTTAAGTAATGTAGATAATACTTCAGATGTTAATAAACCTATATCAAATGCAACTCAAAGCGCATTAAATAATAAATCAGATACTACACATGATCATAGTTCAGGAAATGGAGCACAGGTAAACCATGCAAATCTATCTAATATAGGTACAAATTCACATGCTCAGATAGACACACATATTGTATCAACTACAGCGCATGGAGCAACTGGAGCTGTTGTTGGAACTACTAATATACAATCACTAACAAATAAAACAATTAATGATACATCAAATCATGTAGATGCAGATGCATTACATTTTAAAATATATAATAATTCTGGATCAACTCTTACAGCAGGAACAGCAGTATATCCAATACAATGGAATATAGCGAATTCAGCAGTAGCAGTTGATAAAGCAATAGCAACAAGTTTAAATACAGTTGCATTTGGGATTATTGAAGGAACAGTTGCTAATGGAGGAGTTGGAGAATGTAGATCTATAGGAACTTTACAAGGACTAAATACATCCGCATGAATTAGTGGTGTGACTTTATATTTATCTCAGTCTACAGCGGGACTTTTAACTTCTACTAGACCAACTACAGGAATATTACAAGAAGTTGGAAAGGTAACTAATCAAAGTGGAACTACAGGAGTAGTAGATATTAAGATAGGATCTGCAGTAAATTTAAGTGCATTTGAACCTGCAAATGCTAATATACAAACACATATATCAAACTTATCTAATCCACATGGAGTTACTAAGACCCAAGTAGGGCTTGGAAATGTTGATAATACAAGTGATGTAAATAAACCAGTAAGTACTGCCCAAGCTACTGCACTATCATTAAAACAAAATATTAGTACATTAGGTGATGATATAGTGAATGCATTAAAAACAAAAATAATAACCAGCACTCCAGTAACTACTTCAGTTACAGGCTCAGTTACTTTAGATCTATCTCAGAGTCAGGTATTTAAATTAACTATGACAGGTGATATTACTTTTGCAAATCCAATAAATCCAGTGGCAAATTCACTTTATACATTAGAAATATCTCAGGATAATAATGGTCTACATGTAGCTTCCTGGGGAACATACTTTAAATTTCCAAATGGAGATAAGCCGGATTTATCATATGACCCAAATGCTTGCGATATGTTTTCAGTATATGTTAAGTCAGCAACAGAATTATTCGTAACTTTTGCTCAAAATTTTAGGTAATGAAATTAAATCATATTATAAGTAAAGGGACTAATGCAGTCCCAAGAACAATAAAAGTAAATTTTACAGGAGTGGCATCAATCGTTATAAGAATAGAAGGAAATGATGCATCTACAGTAGGACATTTAAATGTTATTGAAATGATAGAACATAATTAGTATGACAAAAGAAGAAGAAAAAAATGAAATAATTTCCAATATAGATAGAGCTATAAATGAATTAGTATATGAAAAAACTACTTTAATTAAGGCATATAATTATTATCATGGAAAAAGAGACCCAGAACAATTTAGACACTTGGAAGAAAATTATGGAATTGGTACTCCTACATCTGTAGAATTTGTTCCATTAGTTAGAAAACATATAGATGTTTTAATAGGAGAATATTTATCTGTTCCAGTATTACCTAGAATAACTTGTAAGGATAGAGAAACAGTGTCTAATATTCATAGAGATAAACAGTTAGCAATAAACAAAATGGTTCAAGATAAACTAAAGGAACATTTAAATAATTTAGTTTATAATACTATAGTGGGAAAACAAACTCCAGATGCAGAGATAGAAAAATCAATAAATGATTTAATAGTAGCAGCAGATAGAAATTTTATATCAGAATATGAAATTGCAGCTCAAAATATTATAGATTGGGCTATACAAACAAAAGATATAGATTTTTTAAATAAAAGAAAAATTTTACTTACTGACTTACTTATTTCCGGAACTGGATACTACAAAACAGTTAAAAAGAATTCTAAAAAAATGCTGGATTTCAAAATATTAAATCCAATAAATACTTTTATAGATAGAAATCCAGAAGAATCACTATTAAAACATTCTATGAGATCTGTATGCAGATTTTATAAAACAAAGGATCAGATACTAGCTGATTATAGTGAATACTTAACAAAAGAAGATTTAGAGGATTTAGAAAATTTAGAAGATTTCAGTATAGATGGATCTACTACTGTTTATTTGAGAAGCTATGATTCAGTAGTAGGTAATACAGTTTCTGATGGAATATTAGGAGGATTTGAAATAACTCCATTACTTCCATATGAAAGAAATACTTCTAAATATTATAGAATGTATCCTGTATATGAAGTAGAGTGACTAAAATCAGAGAAAGAAAATGGAAAGTATGTAGTAAATAGATATGAAGGAATAAGAATTGGAACTAGTATATATATCCCATTAGGAAAAAATGAAGATGTAGTAAGACCAATAGAAGATCCAACTTCATGCACATTATCTGTTAATGGAATGTTCTATGCTGATAGAAATGGAGATCCATTTTCTGTAATATTAGCTACTGCAAATTTACAGGATTAAATTTAGTCCTGTCTAAATCCCGTGAACTCAGGGAAAATCCTTAGAGCTTTAAATACCAAACATATGTGGTAACATATATGTGGCTGAAGTAATTACTCAGGTATGGTAACAAGTTTAAAGATTGGGTAACCTCTGAACCAAGCTTCCAAATTTGGAAGAAGGTGCAACGACTATTATGTAGAATCAAGTGATTCGAAGTGCGGGAATATAATTATAAATTTATAAAATAATAAGTAAGTATGAAATATACTGAAGAAGAATTCAAAAAAGAAGTAGAACTCATCTATGGTAATGAGTTTGAATTAGTAGGTAGATTTAA